>Ga0114951_10006221_pt1 | contig 10648 bp, 4 predicted proteins | sample AM7aDNAmetaG_FD_88677 | JGI IMG/M metagenome (GOLD analysis project Ga0114951, IMG submission 88677) | Freshwater microbial communities from Finland to study Microbial Dark Matter (Phase II) - AM7a DNA metaG | ecosystem: Environmental > Aquatic > Freshwater > Lake | place: Finland: Lake Alinen...
TGAGGTCGATACCATCATTTACTGGCTAACCAGCTATGATGAACACACTCTGAAACAGCAAATCGAAGACAAGGTTAACCTCGAAGTTTTTTTTGCACAGGCTCCCAAAATAAACCCCAATGCGTCGAAAATCACAGGGGTCATTTGTGGCTATCGCGTGGAGGAGATCGAGGACAAACTCATGCAGCAGATCCGTTACCTGGATAAGTTAGTAGACGAACTGGCCAAAGGCAGGGCAATGGAAAAGATTTTACGTGACTAGAAATAAATTTTTATGTTCAAAATATTCAGACAGCATAAAAATCTTGCTGTCTTTTTGTTGGTACAATTCCCCTTGATATTTTCTGGCCACCTATCGATGGCACAAACACCTGTTGTTCCATCAAGCTCTGAGCTTAATCGTGCGTTTGGAAATCAGGATACGGAATTATTTAAAAATCCTCCAAAAGTTTACCATCCGGAGACCTGGTTTCATTTCATTGGCGGAAACGTTTCAAAAGCAGGAATTACTGCCGACCTGGAGGCAATTGCAAAAGCCGGTATTTCAGGCATCCAGCTATTCCACGGACAAACAGGTGGCCCATGGCCGGGTGTCGAGCCTCAGATTGCCTGCCTGAGTCCGCTTTGGGATGATGCAGTAAAACATACAGCTGAGGAATGCCGCCGTTTAGGGTTACGCTTTACCATGCAAAATTGCCCGGGTTGGGCGATGTCTGGCGGACCCTGGATTGAGCCCTCCAATGCCATGCGCAACCTGGTCTGGAGCCGGACTGAAGTTGGCAGCGGTCAGATAAATCAGGTCCTTAAGATCCCCCAACCCAGTAAGGAAGATTGGAGGGATTATAAAGATATTGCGGTGCTGGCATTTCCTGTACCAAAGGGCGATGATGGAGGGATTCTGAAGCCACAATCTGTAAAAAGCGATACCTCCCTGCCCTGGAAAGAATTTCTGTCCGGTGACTCCCTTGGCAATTTCAGGTTGACGCCGGCTTCTCAAAAGAATCCCCATTGGGTGGAAGTGACTTTTTCGAAGCCTGTGGTCATCCGTACCATCGAATTTTCTGATGTTCAGCGGTTCAACCATGCCTGGAATTTTGCCCCTGGGGTTCAGGTTAAAGTATTGGCCATCCTCCCTGAAGGAGCCACCCGGGAAATTCTGAATACCCCGATGCCCATGGCAGCCTGGCAATCTGATGATCCGATTTCTTTGGCTTGCGATGAATCTGAAGGGGTCAGCACTTATCGAATCGAGATTGTTAATCAGCACAATATGAATCTTTTCTCGCTTCGGCTACTGTCGGCTGCCCGCAAAAACAACTGGGAGTCTGAAGCTGCCTGGACCTTACGAAGCATCGTCCGCCAGAGTGAGCATCCAAAACAATCGGCTGAAGCATTTATCAGATCAGAAGATGTACTTGATATATCCTCTTTTATGAATAAAGAAGGAAAACTGAATTGGCAGGCTCCTGCAGGCCATTGGACGATCCTTCGTATTGGCCACGTAAATGTCGGGCGCAAAAACGGACCTGCACCTGCCGAAGGAACCGGTTGGGAATGCGATAAGCTTTCAGAAGAGGGACCCAAGGCTCATTTTGCAGGTTATATTGGCCGGTTGAACAAAGGTCCGTTAAGTGGCGGACTGTTAAACGGAATGCTGATGGATAGCTGGGAATGTTATACACAGACCTGGACCAATAAAATGGAATCTGAGTTTGGTAATATTACAGGATATCAATTACGAAAATTCCTTCCGGCTGTTTTTGGATATGTTATTGACAATCAGGAAACCACCAGCCGGTTTTTGCGCGACTGGCGGTATGTCATCGGCGATTTGTTAGTCAACCGGTTTTATCGGACTATGTCGGGGTTGGCGAAGGAAAATGGGCTGAATATCCAGTATGAAACCTCAGCCGGTGATGTTTTTCCGGCAGATATCATGGAGTATTACAAATATGCTGATGTGCCGATGTGCGAATTTTGGCATCCGTATTCCGATTCTTATGTTGGCGCACTCAATTTTAAACCCATCAAACCCACTGCTTCAGCAGCACGATTATACGGGAAGCCCCGTATTTCGGCCGAGGCATTCACATCGTTCAATCTTACCTGGGATGAACATCTGAGCATGCTGAAGGAAGTGGCCAACCTGAATTTCATTGAAGGGGTAACACATCTGGTGTTTCATACCTATACCCATAATCCACGTACTGATGCGCTGCCACCAGGCGCTTCCTTTGGAGAAGCCGGAATCGGCACACCCTTTCTGCGTGGACAGACCTGGTGGAAGAATATGCCTGAATTCACCACTTACCTGGCTCGTTTGAACTATCTTTTTGAACGCGGCAAATCGGTTTCAGATGTGCTTTGGTATCTGGGCGACGAAATCAACCACAAACCCGACCAGGAAGCACCTTTCCCAAAAGGCTATAAATACGACTATTGCAATCCTGATGTATTACTGAACCGTTTATCCGTTGCCGATGGAAATATTGTTACTCCTGAAGGGCTCAGCTACCGGTTAATCTGGTTGCCCGACAACGAGCGGATGTTACCGGAGACTCTCGAAAAGCTGCTCAAATTGGTTAAGCAGGGTGCGACATTGATCGGCAATCCTCCACAACAGATAGCTACCCTGATGGGAGGCGTTGATGCACAGCAACGGTTTGACAGGATGGTGAATGAAATATGGGGAAAAAGCCAAGAAAAAATCCACACCATCGAAAAAGGGAAAGTGCTGGCCGGCATCACTATCGCAGAGGCTTTATCGCAGCTCAATTTAACTCCAGATGTTATTGGCGATAATGCTTTGTGGCTCCACCGCCAGGTAGACGGAGCCGATTGGTATTATGTCTCTGCTCCTTTTGGCACCGGTTTTCAGGGCAATCTCAGCTTTCATGCCAGCGGGATTCCTGAAATATGGGATCCGGTAAGCGGAGCAATTGAACCCGCAAACGTTGTTAAGCAGGAAAGAGGCCGGATTACCGTAAATTTTGATCTGCCCAGAGCGGGCTCCTGTTTTATAGTTTTCAGGAAAAATGGAACCATGGCCATTCAATCCGGAGCGAATCAAAAGCCTGTTAAAACCATTGGATTTAAAAGCCCCTGGACTCTGGCTTTTCCTTCCGGATGGGGAGCACCTTCATCAATTCTCGTGAATGAGTTAAAAGCCTGGAAAGACCTTGATATGAATCAGGAAGCAAAAGCATTCTCGGGTTCTGCCATTTATACGACAACATTTGATGCCGGAGAGTTAAAAAACAACCATCGGTTTATCCTTGATCTTGGGAGAGTTGAAATGATTGCAAGTGTATCAGTCAATGGTAAACCGATACAGACCTTATGGACCCCACCCTACAGGGTTGATCTTTCGGAAGCTGTTAAACCAGGAATCAACACGATAACGGTGGAGGTGACGAGTACCTGGTTTAACCGGATGGTATTCGATGCAGGACAACCTGAAAATCAGCGCAAGACATGGACATTCAAAGGTCCGTCTAAAGTTGAAGCCCTGAGGGAGAGCGGTTTGCTGGGACCGGTAATCCTCACTGTTCAATGAACCTATTAACACATAAACCCCGCATGGCCGGAAGACCAGTAAAGATATTCCTGTGTTTTTTATTGTCCATAATGCCGATTGCTGTTAAAGCTCAGGTTCACTGGGAAAAAACGGCAGAGGGTATGAGCCGGGCCCTGATCACTCATTTCTGGGGAGCAAGCTTTCAAGGGTACCCTGACCGTTATTACTTCAATTACGGCAGTGATTTATCCAATATGGTCACCTACCATTACTGGCCTCAGGCACATGCCATGGATGTGATGGTTGATGCCTACCTGCGGACTTCGGATCCTTATTATCTCGATTTTTATCCATTATGGTGGGTGGGTGCCCCCAGATATAATTCAGGAAAGCCTGAAGATCCCTGGTGGAATGTGTATGTTGATGATATGGAATGGATTGTGTTGGCCCAATTGCGGATGTTCGAATCCTCTCATCTGGAGAAATATTTTACCAAGGCAAAACAGTTGTATAACGATTATATCTGGCCCACCTGGGGGCCTGAAAATGAGGCTCCCTGGTTCGGGGGGATTACCTGGAAAGTTGATGTCTCCAAATCAAAAAATGCATGCTCCAACGGGCCTGCCGCCATCATTGCAGCGAGAATCTTTTCGCTTTATGACCTTGCGGCAGATCGAGGATCGAAATCCAAACAAGCTTATCAGGATGAAGCCATTAAAATTTACAGCTGGCTGCGGAATAATCTGTATGATCCGGCTGAAGGGAAGGTTTATGACAACATGAATTCCAGAGGTGGTATCGGCCGGGCTGTGTACACGTATAATCAGGGCACGTTTATCGGGGCCGCCCATGAACTGTACAAAATAACCGGAAACAAGGATTATCTGGCTGATGCGGTACTCGCATCCAATTATGTGATTGATCATCTGTCAGATAACAATGGGGTTCTGCGCAACTCAATCGGCGGTGATGGCGGCCTGTTCAACGGAATCTTTTTCAGGTACTTTGTAAAACTGATAAATGAACCCGCATTGGATCGTGCGATGCGCGAAAAGTTCCACCAATATATCACCCGTTGCGCAACGGTTTTAGTCGAAAATGGCCTGAATCCGAAAACCATGCTCTATGGCGGCGACTGGTGGAAAGCTCCGGCTGATACGGCCAAAGTTGGTCTGACCCCCATGTTGTCGGGCTGCATGCTGATGGAAGCTATGTGTGTACTGAAACAACATTAAAAATTCATCTGTGAAAGCAGCCTCCATAAAAGAAGTCAAATTAGAATTGAGCAATCGTTCAAAAGGTGAACTTTTAGAACTTTGTTTGCATCTGGCAAAGTTCAAAAAGGAGAATAAGGAATTATTGACCTACCTGTTATATGAAGCTTCCGATGAACAGGCTTATGTAGAAAGTGTAAAAAGAGAAATTGGGGAACTATTTAAACAGATAAATAAGCGGAATAATTATTTTATCAAAAAAAGTGTACGTAAAATATTGGCTACAATAAAAAAGCATATCCAATATTCAAAGAAAAAAGAAACTGAGGTAGAATTATTGCTTTGTTTTTGCAGCGAACTTAAAAAAATGCGCCCATCAATTAATAACTATCCGGTGCTTACTCATATCTACAATCGTCAGATAGAATCGATCAAAAAAACAATAAAATCTTTACATGAGGATTTGCAGTATGATTATGAAGCTGAGTTAAATAAAATAAAATAATACCCCTGTTCACCACTTCATAGGCACTTCCATCAGTAATATTTCGGCATCAGCTGATCCGGCTTCAACGGTAAATTTATCCATGTCCGAAATCCCTAATCCGTCGCGCTCATTCAATGATATCCCAGCAATGGTTGCATCGCCTTTGATCATGAAAGCGTAAACCCCGTTCCCGTTTTTCTTCAAAGAATATTCCGCTGAAAATCCCTTGTCGAAAGTGCCCAGATGAAACCAGGAGTCCTGGTGTATCCAAACACCCTCATCCTCTACAGCAGGCGAAACAATCTGCTGAAATTCATTGCGGCGCCGTGAGGGATCGAGCGTTATCTGATCGTAGCGGGGCGTAACATTTTTCTTGTTCGGGAATACCCATATCTGCAGGAATTTCACCGGCTTGTCCTTATTCTTGTTGTATTCGCTGTGTGTAATCCCAGTGCCTGCGCTCATGACCTGGATGTCGCCATTCCTGATAACCGAAACATTTCCCATGCTGTCTCTGTGTTCCAGGTCGCCTTCAAGTGGAATGGAGATAATTTCCATATTGTCATGCGGATGAGTTCCGAAACCCATTCCTTCGGCTACATAATCATCGTTTAAAACTCTCAGGGCGCCAAAGTGAATCCGTTCGGGGTTGTAGTAGTTGGCAAAGCTGAAGGTATGACGGCTGTGGAGCCAGCCATGGTTAGCATCACCTCGGCTTTTCGATTTATGAAGAAGTGTAGTTGCCATAATTTGTTGTTTTCATATTGATGAGACAAATTTACGATAGTTCAAAGGGTGAGTGGTATTAGTTATCGGAAGAAGGATTGTAATTTCAGGATTGGCCATCTGCTTCAAAATCACTTTTAAAGAGAGGACTTATTGATGAATTTTGGATTTTCGTAAATCCAATTTTATTAGGCCAGGGTATGCCATTATTTAAGGATATAGCTGAAAGCATCAAATTGAATCTTATAGAAACAAAGACATTTGATATTGGCGTAATTGCGCTTCATTATGCAAAATCTTAGCCATCAAGGGCAAGAGCTGTCAACCAGGGATTCCATACAAACAATCAATGTCATAGGACCAGTAGGCGGTATTGATTGCCCATGATGTTAAAGACTATCAGGTTGTTGCCAGACGATAGCGATGGCAATAATCCAGCAGTGTTTTTTGAGTAATGATATTTAACATGGGACAAAAAAATTATGAGTTCACTAATAGAAAACATTTCATCCATATATTTTGCCACTGGGTTTAATTCTTGTAGCTTGCTCAACAATGAAGCTAATATCGTGGAACGTTAATGGCATTCGTGCCATAGTCAAGAAGAATTTCTTTCAGCATCTTGAACAGCTGGATCCGGATATTCTGTGTTTACAAGAGACGAAAGCGCAACCCGACCAGGTGGCTGAGGCCCTGGAGCCCCTTTCGGGATATCAGGTATATGCACATTCGGCCGAAAAGAAAGGCTATTCGGGCACGGCGATTCTTACCCGTACCCACCCCCTGCGTGTGTCGTACGGCATCGGTTTGCCGGAGCATGATACCGAGGGGCGAGTCATTACCCTTGAGTTTGACGCGTACTTTCTTGTCGATGTATATGTCCCCAATTCGGGGGCCGTTTTGAACCGGCTGGGATACCGCCGGATTTGGGATCAGGCCTTTTATCAATACCTGAAGGAACTGGATAGGTTGAAACCGGTGATTGTGTGCGGCGATTTCAATGTGGCGCATAAGAGCATTGACCTGGCCCGGCCGAAGGAAAACTACAACAAAAATGCAGGCTACATGCAGGAAGAGATCGATGGGATGGACCGATTCACCGCCGGTGGATTGGTCGATACTTTCCGGCATTTTTATCCCGATAAAACCGGGAGTTACAGCTGGTGGAGCTATCAGCCGGGTGCTCGCGAACGAAATGTGGGTTGGCGGATCGATTACTTCCTTGCCAGCCAAACCCTGGTGCCCATTCTCAGAGGCGCCTCCATCCATCCCGAAATCATGGGCTCCGATCACTGCCCGGTAAGCCTTTACCTATAAGGCACCATCTCATAGTCCCGGTCGTTTTTCACAACAACATGCTATTAGCGTTCACTTTTCATATTCAGCGGCTGTTTTTCTTAAAAATTAGTGCATTTGACTAATTGTTACAGCGTCAATTTGTTAGAAATTCCGGAGTCAGCAATGATTGACCACCTGATGGAGTGTCAGAAATGCCAATCGGACGTCATTGAGTTAGCCGAAATCTGCGCCAATTGTGATGAGGAATAGGAAGCAGGGCAGATAGAATTCTCTGAGCAGGATTTACAGAACCTGTCTTAACTTTATCCCTCCAAATGTCCCAGGTTATTAGACGTTAAACAAATGATGCCCTTCCCATGAAAACAGCTGCCCGGTTCCTGAAAGCCACTTCCTGATTAATCTTGCTGGCATCATGTATCAATCAGAATAAAAGTACATTAAATCTCCGGTGGACCGAAGCAAAAGCCAGATCCTGGTATGATGCACTTCCCTGGATCAAGGGTTTCAATTATGTTCCAAGTTATGCCGGTAACACCACGGAATGGTGGGAGAATCCGTTGGATACCACCATCATCGGACGGGAACTCGGGTGGGCGCATGACCTCCGGTATACCAGCACCCGCGTGTTTCTCCAGTATATTGTCTGGAAGAGTAATCCAGTTGCATTTAAAAAGAATTTCAGCCTGTTCCTTGAACTTGCTTCATCCCGTCATATCTCAGTGATGCCTGTTTTGTTCGATGATTGTGCTTTCGGGCAACCTGTCCAGATGGATCCGTACCTGGGTAAGCAGCCCGATATCATAACCTACCATCTGTATGGCAAAAAGGATGATATGGCCGTCAGGATCGCCGAACTGAAAAAGCAGAACCGTCCGGTGCTCTGTTCCGAATGGATGGCGCGTCCGGCTGGCAGCAGCTAAGAAAAGGAGCTTCCGCTGTTTCAGTCGGAAAAGGATTAAAAACTGATCAGTGAAAGCATCCTCAACTAGCCTTTAGATTTACCTCCTGTATGAAGCAACCGATGAACAGGCTTATATCGCAGGTGTTAAAAAAGAAATAAACCAACTTAATGAGGCCATCCATGGGAGACAACATGGGGAATAAACGGCCGGGCTTTCTCTGTTAGTTGTTTAACAGCCAGTTATCAGGGTTAATCGATCAGTAAATGATGTACCAACATAAATATTTCTTATTTTTATATAGGCAGGTTAACATACTCAGATTCCGGATTTGCGTAGCAGGTTAAAGTAAAGATTAGTAGTTGATTAGTATTTGATGGATGAAAAAAAAGGATGAATCCATAGTGGCTTTGCAGGAACAAATCCGTAAACTGCAAGAAGCTTCTTCCGGCTTCTCACCGGATTTGGTTAATGGATTACTCGATACTATGCCGGTGGCAATATTCTGGAAAGACAAAGATCTCAAGTATCTGGGCTGTAACAATTTGTTTGCCAGGGATGCCGGATATTCAGATCCAAACGAAATTATCGGAAAAAATGATTACCAGCTGGCCTGGCGTGAATGGGCAGATCTTTACCGCCAGAATGATCTTGAGGTTATAGAGACGGGTATACCGAAAATAACCATAGAAGAACCCCTGAAAATCCGATCTGGTGCTATCCTCACCGTTCTTACAAGCAAAACACCGCTGAGAAACGCCGGTAAGGAGATTATCGGTGTTCTTGGAACCTACATGGATATTTCCGAACTCAAAAAGACTCAAAAAGAGTTGCAGGAGAGCGAGGAAAAATTGCGTGAGGTAATGGAAAATTCCATCGATGCACCCTATAAGCGGAATCTGATATCAAACAATTATGATTACCTGAGCCCTGCTTTTACGCATATTACCGGATACACTCCGGAGGAAATGAAATCAATGCCGGTGAATTTTGTTTTGGATCTGATACATCCCGACGATTTGGCTGAAGTTGAGCGCGTCATGGATTTGGCAATGTCCGGATCATCTGTGCACAATAATAGTATGGAGTATCGTTTCAGGCACAAGGATGGCGGATACCAGTGGCTTCTTGATAAGTTCAATGTAATATATCAGGAGGGAGTTCCAATCGCAATTATTGGGAATGTTAGTGATATTTCCCGGTTTAAAAAGGCTGAAAGGTTGCTTCGGGAAAATACCGAACAATTAAATCAAATTCTCGAAGCAACCAGCGGTGGAGTCTGGGATTGGAACATCCCCAGCGGTGATGCCACCTTCAGCAATGGCTATTCCGGCATGCTCGGTTTTCAGCCGGATGAATTCGCCACAGCTTATAAAACCTGGAAGAATCTCGTTCATCCCGATGATGTTGAACGCGTACATCAGGAACATATGGACCACTTCCATCGTAACAAGGAGTTCTCCATTGAATATCGCATGATGGAGAAATCGGGCAACTGGCATTGGATTCTCAGCAAAGGTCTTTTAATCGAGCGGGACAGCCAGGGCAATCCCTTGCGAATGGTGGGAACGCATACCGACATTCAGGAACGCAAACTGGCAGAACAGAAAATCCTGGAAAGCGAAATCCGCTTTCGCACACTCAGCGAATCCGAATTGATAGGTGTTTATATCGTAAAGAATAACCAAATGGCCTACGTCAATCCGGCACTGGCCAGCATTTTTGGGTATGAACCTGCGGAGTTGACAGGTGTCAGTCCGCTGGTTGTAATCCATCCGGATGACCGCGCGCTGGTTACTGAAAACCTGCGACGCCGGGTGGATGGTGAAGTTGACAAGATACAATATGAATTCCTGGGGTTATGCAAGAACGGAGAAATAAAAAATATTGAAGTGAGAGGAGTTCGTGTTATAATTAACAACGAAACTGCCATTATCGGAAATATTATCGACCTCACGCAGCGCAGGCAGGCTGAGGATGAAATAAAGAGATACCAGAATCATCTGGAAACTTTGGTGGATCAACGAACCAAAGAGATTGCCATGCTCAGCCAACTGGTTTTTGTGTCTTTGGAGGCAGCCTCCGTTGGAGCATGGTGGATTGATTTTACGGAAGTTGATACCTATCACGCACTCGACACAACAGCAATCATGATCGGAGTGCCGGTATCCGGATTACCCGACAAAAGTTACCGCATCAGCGAGTGGGTGAAAATTTTAAGGGAAACCCAGATGAGAGTTCCGGAATACTCCGGAGAAGTTAACGATGCCCTGGAACAGTTCGAGGGAACAATCTCAGGCAAGTATGAGAAATACAGAGTTATATATCCTATTTTATTGTCGGGACAGAATGTAAAGTGGATTGATGCCCGGGCTGATGTTACCAGCCGGGATAAGGACGGTAAAGCACTGAGGATGACCGGCACTTTGATTGATGTTACCAAATCGATGACGATAGAAAAGGAACTCAAGGCACATAAGATTCAGCTGGAGAAACTGGTGGCCCA
>Ga0114951_10006222_pt1 | contig 10647 bp, 16 predicted proteins | sample AM7aDNAmetaG_FD_88677 | JGI IMG/M metagenome (GOLD analysis project Ga0114951, IMG submission 88677) | Freshwater microbial communities from Finland to study Microbial Dark Matter (Phase II) - AM7a DNA metaG | ecosystem: Environmental > Aquatic > Freshwater > Lake | place: Finland: Lake Alinen...
AAATCACAAAAAACAAAGAACAAAAATGCAGCAAATGCGGATACGACAAACATGTAGAGACTTGTCATATCAAAGAAATTAGCAGTTTCTCGCTGGACACTTTAGTTACTGAGATTAATCATCCAGATAATCTTCTTTTACTTTGTCCAAACTGCCACTGGACGATGGATCATCCAAACCTAACAGTAGGCGGCTAGCGAATTGCACGCTATCCCGAAGTTTATAAAACTTCGTGGGCAGAAGCTAAATACCCCCGCCGCCTATACTTACGTCACATTTCTATAACACTTTTCTTATTTGCTACATGATTATTTTCGTCTTTGATAAGATAGTTCTTAACGCACCTATCGTCATCGTTAGCAAGACGATACTGGAACTTCTTACCAATAAGAAGAGGAGTAGTATTATTTAATTCAATTACTTCTGCCACAAAAGCCTTAGCAAAGGTAGCAGCATCTTCTTCTGAACAATCTAACGGAATGTCAATATGAAGTCTAAACATAGTTTTCTCTCTAACCAGTTGAGCTATAGGCCAGTAGACTTCTCACTCTCCTATCGTTTCATTAACATCTTTATTATTGCAATAGACTTCCCCTTCCATAAACTTATCTGAATAATGTATTCCGGAATTACACAAGGCATCAGTCATTGCTATAATACAATCTCTTGCAGTAGTAGGATGACCAGAAACATACGATCCCGTCTTCCCACCAACATAAGCAAAAAGCTCCGAAAGAATTGTTGCTTCTGCTTTATTAAGTTGGAGATTATATATCGCGACTTCTTTTTTCACTAATACTTCTTTTGTCTCAACGATTTTAACGCACTTTGCCATGATCTATTTTCCTTTTATCCTATTATAGAGGAGGCTATTTATCCTTATTATTTTAGCGTAACGGGATTTCTTGAGTATATTTTTTCTGGGCAAAAAATCTAAAATCCAAATAAAACATTAGCAGCCATTTGTCTGACATTTATGGCATCTTCCCCGTCATCTAATTTACTAAAATCCAATTGATCAGGATTTTCTATCGACCTTATAGCATCTTCTGCCATGTCGTCTGCTCCATCCCAAGTATCGTTATACTCAGACTCATGGTTCTCCATCCACTCCCTGATTTCTGTATACCATTGTCTCCATTGTTCTTTAGTAGCCATAATCACCCATCCTCTTCTATTATATCTTACTAAAAATCTTTTTTGTTTTTTTCCGGAAAATCTTTTAGAACCATAGCAAAACAATGTTCGATATGTAAAGAAAGCAAGAGTCTAGATTTATATCATAACGATAAAGAATTTAAAATGTGCTGGAGATTAGAAAATCTACAACCACTATGGGCGACAGACAACATAAGGAAAGGCGGGTGGAATAGATTTAAGGATTATTACAAAAACGATTTACTAAAGTTGATGAAGAATACTCAGGAAGATAATTCGCCTTGGGATAAAAAGATTTAAAAACCTTTTTCCTCATATCTGATCCTTTAATTTTTACTGCTTCTAATAAATCGTGTTTTCTGCAACAGAATAGCATACTTTTTATAATATCTGACAGACCTAGTGTTCCGGTTTTTATCGCCAATCCCAATTCTTTATCTGACAATAATTTTGTTTGGTCATGTGCTTCTTTCAACACGGCAATAATGTCATCTAGTTTTTTATTAAAAATACTCACTATGGAGTTGAAATCATCCATTATTTCTTCCGGCAGTTGTATTTTTATCGCCTCAAGATCGTCGCCATTTAACATGCACTCCCATATATGTGTAGGAGTAACATTACAAATAAGCCTATGCAAACGGACATACTCAGTCCCCTTGATCTTGCACCTATAGCCATTATCAAACCTAACAACAAATCCCTCTTGGTTAAAGGGTAATGTAGTGCAAAGATTAACTATATCGTCAATAGAATTAAACGTATGTTTTTCTACGTGCCTAAAATTAACATAATGCTCTGGATTAGTAATCTCTTGTCCAGTAGTTAAATCATAACCAGTCAATAGAACTAATCCCTCAAAGTCATAAGGGATTACGATCCTATTATCCTTATAAATGATTTCTGCGAGATAAGTTATATTGGGATCAAGGTTCGGTGTAACGTTATTATCCGTTAACCATCTCATTGCCCATAAAGCCTGCTCCGACTTAAATGACCCGCGGGTCGAGACATACCAATGGTTATGGAAGTTAAAGATAGTTCCCATAGACCCATCTACTTTAGTCTTCACAACGAACTTATGACCAGAAGTAATTAGATCAGAGATGTTCTGGTTAAGGTTTTCTCCATCGCACGTTGCTGGCTGAGAAAAGTTAAAGAACTTAGGAAAAGTTAAAGCCACAATCCTATGCTCTTGTGGACAAAGGATTAAGCCTCTAGAAACTAATGAGTAAATCGTCCAATCTACTTTACCAAACTGGAGTTCACGAGTATAATCGAATAACTCTAGTGGCAGAGTAGGATGGATAACACGATTGACATTCCCTAGTTCTACTTCTTTTAGAATCCCATCATAGAGTTGATTAAAAGGGATTGTCTTGGCAGGATGTATTGTAAAATCGAACATATTCTAGGTTTCTTCGCCGGGGATTTCCCACTTTGCCTTTTGCTTATTCCATTGTGGACGAAAGCCAGAAACAACCCAAAAGGCATCAACCAAATCGTTTCTTTGTTTAAACTCCTGCTTCTCTATAGTATCTAGTTCATCTCTTGTTATGCGAAGTTGTTCAAAACCGACTGCATTCTCTGCAACGATTTCGGTATAAGAGATTATCTTATCCCACAAATCTTCTACTAATTTTTTTGTGTTTTTCTCATTATTTTGTCCAATCATGAGAATTAAACCACGTTACAAATGATGGCACCAACAAAGTAGCAATAAGAGCCAGTATAAACAAAACGCAAAGCCAACCCCAAGGGATATTCAAAAAGAAATACTTGTAAAAATGGGGGTTCCATTCATGTTTATTATCACTCATGCCTTATCCTATTATTTTAGTGTAACGGGAAAGATAGGGGTTTCGGATGCCAACCGTCTCCACCACCTTCTGTCGTCTTATATAATTCTAGTCCAAATTTCTCAGCAGTATACTCGATTATCTTTTCCCAGTTTTCGACTTCTTTCTTGGCCCGAACTAATTCATTGTTGTCTTTATCGATCTTCGCTTCACTCTCAGCAGAAGTAGAAGCCCAATCCCAATCGAAGTTCCTTTGCTCATTGGCCTCGTATTCCTTATGCACTTGAAGTATAATACCTTCTTGCTCTATAGAATAGGAAAGGCTTCTGACTTTACGAGTCCAACCATATAGCATCTCAAAAAGATGCTGTAAAACGGCATTTTGTATCCTATTTTCTGACAAGTCTGACATAGGACTATCTCCTATTGGTTATACGGTTTTGACCTTAAGTGACCTATTATAATCTGCTGCATTTACCCATATTTTCGTAAATACTGCACATGGAACACCAACAGAATCACCGGCAACTACAAAATCTGACATTTCACATTCAACTGGAACAACTATGCTTTGACGATAAGGATGAGATGCTCGTTTCTTCCTCGCATCCTGTCTTGTTAAGAACACATGGCTCCCAAAATGAACCTCTCCACTTATCACTTCTTTCGATGTTAAAGGTGTATCAAATCTAGAAGAAACATTTAACCCAGAATTAAACGTACTAGCTCTATAAAAACTAACAACCGTTACCCGCTTTAACTCTACGAGTTTCCACAACTTAATCCTTGTCTTTTTCCCAACTCTCTTAAAAAACCGTTCTTGGATAACATTGTTAATTTTTAGACACATTTCAGTTTTTCCTTATCCCTAGAACCTTCTTTTCAAGATCACTATAAACCTTCTTAAAGGCATAATCTCTTGCTATTGCTTTCACTGAATAATTTGGCAAAGTAGAATCAAGATGTCCCTTGAAGAACTCTTTAGTTGCTCTTGACAACTTTGCTAAAAATCTACGATCACGATACATTGTAATTCCTTAGCGAACTTTACTTATTCTGTTCCAGAATGATGCAGTACCATTAACATTTGCACCAAGACGCTCAAAATACCGATAGAGACTCAGCACAAAAACATCCCTGTTCCCTAAGAATACTAGCGATCAAACCGCAATTAAACATAGACCAAACAAATCCAGTTCCCTCTGACTCTCAAACGTAAGAGTAATAGACTGAGGAATAAACTGATGGGGAGGAGGAAGAACTTTCTCTGCCTTGACTTTCATTTTGAAGCTCCTTTTAGTTAGTGTGATATATTATTTTAGCCTAACGGGAAAACTATTTGACTATTTTTTTGGGGCAAAAATAAAAATAGACTCTATATTTCTACAGAGCCTATTTTCCTCACTTTTCGCCCTCAAGAGATTATAGACACTCTTGATTTCTTTTTTATTCAAAAATCTTTCATTCATACCAAGAAGGCACTTCTCTTGTCTTCCACTTAGCCAAATGTCTCTTGTACTTGATATAATAATCTCTATAAGCCTTTACTGGATCAACACTCTTAACATCTTCTGGCATCGCTTGAACAAAATTAGTAAGAGAAAATACCTGAAAAGTAGGTTCATTATCCCTTAACCAAATAATCTCATCTTGACACTTATGTTTCTTGCTATAGCGATAAGTATATTCTTGGCAAAGGGCTACAGCCAACTTAGCAAGCCATCTATAATTCTCTCTTGAACTTCTTGCCCACTTAGAACAAGGATGATGTTTCCAATTATTCTTATTAGGATTATGAGCTAACTCTAATAGAGTCTTGCTTTCCAAAATCATCTTAACAACATGCTTGTTGTTATGATAAGTGGCTGCTACTTCTGGATTAAGATCGAGAACGAAGATGTTCATAATGATGTATTTTTCGGGGCAAAAAATTAAGATTTCTTGTTTCTTTCAATCGCTGCAATCCACTCATCTCTAAATAACTTCCAAAACATCTTATTATCATCAACTAGATGCTTCAGATTCTCTCGATTAAGACACCTAACCTTATTGCCAAACATCTCTGTAGTCGTATAATGATGCAACTCCTTAGCAGTAGTAATAATAAGCATGTTCTTATCATCTTCTGGTTTAACCCCATACTTCATAAAAGAAGCATTAGGGAAGTTGCTTAGATGATCTGTATCAGCAGTCAATATCCAGTTGGCAATCCTATGTTTCACTTGAACGGTGGCAGGATTTCCATTATTACCAATTCCAACTCCATCAACTCCAGTATCATTCTCAATTACTGGCTTGTAATCAGTAATCCCAATTCTCCCATCGATAGGAGAAAACTTAATAAGAGCCTCTGCAAACAATTCTAAGGCGTCTCCCTTGTACTTGTCTCCATCTTGACACCTAGGGTCTTTAGATTGTGCCTCTACCTTATTAAGAAAAGTATTTAATTTATGACAATCGTTAAGAAGATTTTGACAGTTATCAAGAAGACAATTCACATCAAAACAACGGAAGATAAACGGGTGAGTGAGTTCAATAAACATTGTTATTATCCTAACAGGTCAGCAGAATTAGAGACAACCTTTGTCTCTATAATTTTATCACTACTCTCTTCATTAGTAACTTCTTTTTCTGGATGATAGACGTGTTCTACCCATCTTTCCACATCTTCATCTTTAACTTCATTCTTGAACGAAAAGTTATAGTCAAGTGAACCATTAGGATACTTCTTTTGGTTGACCCATACTATATTCCTCATTACCGCATAAACTGCTTCTGGCATGTCGTCTTTAGTGATAAATGGCTTAATAATAGAGATTAGGCGTTTACGACATTCATAGATGTTATCTCTCATTATATCGACACCATAAATAGATTTTAAGGCGTCAATAGGATTATGACCAAGATGAAGTTTTCTAGTTAAGATGTTGACTAAGAAGTTACCATTACCGCAAGCAGGATCACAGAATGTCTTATTAGGTTCCCAAGAGTCTTTAGGCAACTTATTAAGCATATCATTAACAAGAAAGTCAGGAGTGAAGACTTCTCCGTGCTTTTTAACTCTTACTTGTTTCTTGGTTAGTGGGAGACGTGCTTTAAACCTAATAGTCCTAAGAAGATTAAGACACTTTTTGGGGAGATAGAAGCGGTTTTTTGTAGTGGAGCAAGCAGGATTATAGTTTTTAGGATTACGCATTATTTTATTGTCCTCTACTTTAGAGGTATATTATTTTGGACTAACGGGAGATTTAACCAGTCATGAAACCACAGCGACAGCAATCCCGATAATTATAGCCCAAAAGGTCCACGCCGCAGTATGCCGGTGATAAGTATTTCCTATCCCGCAAATTATTTTAGTTACACACCATTCCTTAGTCCACTCACCTATTTGAGCACATCCTACTCTTTCTAGACAATTATTAATGTCTAACTTCTGTGTTTCTGTCGGCTTAAAATATATACTTTTAAAATCGGCGACATTACTCACGGGTAGAACTAACGTGAATGAAGGATCGTCTGCTTGGATAGATACAAGCTCCATTTCGTCTAGCCTTCTTCTATCCACCAAAATAAAGGCATAGGGGAATCCACCATCTAAACAGGTTCTCCTATTTCCGAGATCGGGTCTTTCCCGACAAGACAATCTATTAGGACAATCTAAAACTAAAAAACACCGATTAAAACTAAAAACATATTCACTTTTTATATTTTGACATACACTCCATTCTTTCAAAACCCTCTTACACATTACACAAACTCCTTCCAAAAATCTTTCTTCAATCCAGATATAAAATTAGGATCATACCTATCTAAAGTAAACCTCATCGACTTGCATAATTCTATAAACTCTGGACTTTCAAGTGCCGCCTTTATCTTTGGAAGATTTTTAACATCGTCTGCAATACCAAAAGCCCACTGAGTTAATCCATATTCGCCTTTTTTATCGATAACCACTTGAGGGCAAGCCCCATAGGAAGTAATAACTTTAGGAATACCAAAGTGTCCCTTAGTATTTATGGAAGACCATCGTAGTTGCATTCCTTTTTGCGGAAGAGAATAAATACATGGATATTTAAATGTATTGTCCTCATTTTCATTTACCCATTTTTTATCTGCTCCGTAATTACTCCTGTCAAATACAATTTCTACCTTATCGCTAGTATTTTTCGCCAAAATGTTAAAAATCTTGTCAAACTGACCATTGGGAATACACGCTACGCTGGTCAAATCTATCTCTGTTTTTGCTCCATCATCTCCGATAATAGTTGTCTTATCGCCTTGATTTTTGCAATTTTGCATTACATACCAATCATAACGAGTGCAAACGCCAAATGTTTTTTGCCCGTCAGTGATATCGTGAATTTCAATATACCGTATATTCTTATTTCGCATTTCATTTCCAAGAGAAAGAAACGATCCGGAAATTCTTCGCCAACCACAAGGATGAACGGCACAAATACAGCCATCATCTTTTGTTATCTCAAAAGCCTTGCGGACAAAACCATCCCATAGAGTATGACCTGATCCTTTATTCTCTGTGGGAGTCTGATACGGCGGATTCATTACTACGCAATCGAATTTCATATTCTTGCTCACTTTCTCTAATGTCTCTAATACATTATCCCCTACGTCAATTATTCCCTTGACCTTATATATATATTTGGCAAAACCACTTTTTCCCTTACTGTCAGAGAAATAAGTGATCTTATCAGGAGAAATTCCAAACTCACTTATCATCACTTCAACAAACTCAATGTTGAATAATACTAAGATATCCTTATCCTTAATATTCTCACTTTTCTCTATGTTTTCCTCTAATTTCTTGATCATTTCAGAGCAAAGAGCAAAAGGAGTATGAACGTTCTGAATGCCACTAATTAGAGTCTTTCTAATAAACGCTCGTCTGGTTTTCTGGTCAGATAAGTCAATATCAAAATTACTAAAAACGCTATCAACTTGGCTCATTATAAATCCCTTAAGAAGTACTTGCCTCTATTATTCGAGAGTAACGGGGAAACTGTCTATTATTTTTTCGCCCAAAAAATCAAACTATCTTGATCTTTTTTCCTAACATCTCAAATAAGTCAGCCTTATTATTGTCGTCTAATTTGTTCACTAATTCGCAAATGTCTTCCATGTGCTCAGAAGCCTCGCCATCCTCAAACTGGTGAATCCACTCGTGTACCATGTGGTTGATGCTTCTAACTTGCCTTTCGTGCTCATTAACAGAGTCAATATCCTCAATTACAGTAGCACTATTCCTATTACCTGTGATAACCATTTCAGCAGAAGAGAAGCCAAACTCTCGCCTCATTTCTCTTACAATCTCTTTGCAACGATAAGTAACATCAGAAGAATTAACAGAAAAGTCAGGCAAGATTACCCAAGCATAAGGCTTAACGTAATTAACGAAATCACAAGGGTTAAGAGTCCCGTTGTACAAACTGAGGCGATCCAGCAGACATAACCTAGAAGCACGACCTATGTTCTGTAGAAACTTAATACGACCAACATTTCTAAACAACATACAACCAGTAATCCCGGGAATGTCAATCCCCTCAGCCAAAATGTCAACATGCAAAAGAATAGCGTCATCTTCTGGCAAGAGATTAGAGACAGCCTTAAGAAAGTCTGCCTTATTCTTATTGTTGTTGTCTGGACGATTTTCAACGTCTCCATTATTGTCATAAATACCAAAATCAGAAGACAACGCAAACACGTTATTCTTAGAACAATAATCCTTCCATTCAGGAGTATTAAAAATGCCCTGTAGAGATAGTTGCCCCTCAGTAACAACTAACAGCTTAGCCCCAACCTTATAGCCATCAATAGAGTCTTTCTTAATAATGGCCTTATGTCGTTCAAAGGCCTTTATGATTAGCGTAGCAGTAGATTTATGGTCATAAGAGTAATCTCCATTAGAGAAATTATCTCCGCAAAGGATTAAGTGCAACCTAGGCTTAACCATCTCTCCAGCCTCTATCATCTCTTTTGGAGATTTTGTAGAGATTACATCTCCAAATAGTTCCTTATTATTTTGCCCCATACCCTTGTCACTATCTGTCAACTTCGGTGTAGCAGTAAAGAAATACATCTTTTCTGCCGGATATTTTGTAGCAGCATTAAATGCACCATTAGTATCAACCATATAATGTGCTTCGTCAAACAGGTAAACAGTGACAGGAATTTTGGACTGTTCTACAGCCCAAACAGAATCATAAGTAGCCGAGATAATAAGTGGCTTGCTTTGATTAAAGCACCACTGATACTTTCCCATTATATCTTTTGGATTAGTGGTAGAAACGATTTCGTAGGCTTGCAGCCCAAGAGAAGCCTTAAGCAATTCAAGATCGGTTCCAGTGAACTTTCCAGAATTGACATTAAGGGAAATAAAATCAAGGTCTTCGCTCAAGAGTTCCTTGTTAAAATTAGCGAGATGTTGATAGGACAAGAGGATACGAGGAGAAACTATTACATAAACTCCCTCATATTCTCCCTTACTTCTCTTATCAAGGATATTACGCTTGACAATTTCTTCTTCTATTACTGTCTTACCTGTTCCTGTAGGACAATTGATCTGCCCCTTAGTTGCCTTCATACATGCTTCAACTGCTTCCAACTGATGTTGACGGAGAGTTTTCACGATTTATTCCTTTCAAGAATTAAGTGAATATATTAAATGAGTGTAACGGGATTTTCGTTTGGAATAATCCCGTATTTTTCGGCCCATTTTTTTACGGCATTGTCTGATACGCCAAATTGCCTACTTATCTCGCACTTAGACTTTTCTAATAATAGTTTTTCTAATTCTTCTTTAGATGGTCTTACTACTTTTCTACTGGCAATTCCAGAACATTCTCTTGAACAATATTTGCTATCAACCTCATTTGTAACAAAATCTTTCTGACAAATCGAACACTTATGCGGGTATTGTTTAGCAGCCCTTTTTACTCCCACTAAACTTTTATCTTCATTCTTGATTATTGTCCGATAGTAAGACTCATTTTTTAAAGCGTATTCATCCTCTATCTCTGTGTGACAATTAGAACAAAGTAAATCGCATTTGTTAAATTCTTCAACAACTATTTCCCAACTCTTAGACCAGAGATTGTTTAAAGATAGCCCAAAAAGTTTTTCTTCTCTGTTTCTATGATGGAAGATTAGTGCTCTTTTATATTTATTATAGCCACATATTTTGCATCCACCACCAGCCATTTCTATCAGCTTATCTTTTCGCTCTAACCCCTTACGGTACAAACAAATCTTTATGGCTAACTTCTGCTCTTCAGAATACCTTTTCCACCGATCTTCTCTAGGCATCGATTCCCTAAGAGGATCATCGGATTTCGTATTATGATTTCCCCAAGGTGAACACTCTAAACAAAACTTTCTGTTTTGTAACGACTTTTTCTTCCCATCTACTTGCATAGAATAGGGAATATGCTTACCGCATTTACGACAAACTCTGTTTTCCATAAATATCTCCAAAGGCGTAATTGCCTAAGAAGATATTCAACAACTTAGAGAAAACTCCTCTATCTTAATTACTGACCCGGGTGAGGTTCGAACTCACAACTTTCGCATTAAACTTTACCACTATAGTTTTCACTACATACCAATTGGTATTTTGTGGTCTGGACTATATCATAGCCATAATCTTTCGATTTTAGGCTGCTCCTTTATAGTCTCT
>Ga0114951_10006224_pt1 | contig 10645 bp, 7 predicted proteins | sample AM7aDNAmetaG_FD_88677 | JGI IMG/M metagenome (GOLD analysis project Ga0114951, IMG submission 88677) | Freshwater microbial communities from Finland to study Microbial Dark Matter (Phase II) - AM7a DNA metaG | ecosystem: Environmental > Aquatic > Freshwater > Lake | place: Finland: Lake Alinen...
GCATCTGCGCGTGGAGCAGTTCGTAACGCCGGAGAAGTTTGCGGAATACGGCGAGCGCGCGCGCGCGATGGGCTTCCGCCACGTGGCCAGCGCCCCGATGGTCCGCAGCTCCTACCACGCGGATGAGTTCACGCTTCCCGCGTCAGTGCGACAGTAGCTGGGGATTGCGCAGGAACAGCCGGACGCCCCAGACCGCCACCGCGATCAGCAAAGCGAACGCAATCAGCGTCATGATGTTCTTCATCGTCCGCGCCCGCTGAAAGACCTGCTGCGTGCGCTGCTTCTCCGCCTGCATGAACATCGCGAACTCCTTATCCGCCGAAATCACGGTTTCCACGTCATCCTTCAGCTTCAAGGTCAGCCATGGGGACGAGGGGCCGCGCCATGAGACGGGCAGCTTTTGCAGCGCCTCCTCATCAGCCTGGACCAACCCGCAATGATTCCAGAACGGCGCCCGCTCCTGAGTCCACAGACGCAGTAGGCCGTGATTCGTTGCCACCGCATGGACCCGGTCCCACAGTAACTGCCGCAGGGGATCGGCCAGGGAAAAGTCGCCGAAAGCCTCGCTGTGAACCAGCCCCTGGCGCTCGGCAATCTGCAAGCCCACCCCGCCGAGCACGACACCCTCCGCGCCCTCAGCGACCTGGAACTCCGTAATGCGCCGGGCCAGGTCCTGGGTCGGGTATTGCATGGACTCCCACAGGGCCGTCAATTGGCCGATGTCATCCAGCGTCGCGCGCCGCACGCGGTATTTTGCCGAACTCACGCCGCCGAATCTAGGAGCCAGCCCGTCAAATTCAAGACGCAAAAGGGGGGAATCCGGAGCCATGCCCAATCAAGCCACCTCAAAGCCACCCCAAAGCGTGTTGAAAGCCATATACTTGGGAGCAACGTGGGTGGAGCGAGCCACCCCCATGCGACCCCCATGCGACACCAAGGCTCCACCCAAGCCACCCAAATTCAATCCAGACCCCGATAGCTCATACTACGCGCGGTTTGCCAGCAGGATGCAGCCGCCGACGTCAGTCGGCGCATTCTTTCCGCACCGAAGCTGGTGCCGACTGACGCCGGCGGCTACCCAGGTGTAAAATACGCGGGCTGCAGGCAGTATGGGGCGTGGCTTTCGATCAGGCGCGCGGCCACCCCTGCTCCGCAGCGCGATTCAGCCCCCTGCCCTTCAACGATCAGCCGCCGCGCGCCTGGCGCGCTGCGCTTACGAAGGCGGATGCCCGGCGGGTCAGCTCCGGCCAGTCGGCTTCCTGGAGGATCTTCGCGGAGACGAGCGATCCACCGACCCCCAGCGCCACGCAGCCGGCCTTAAGAAAGTCGGCCACATTCGAGACGTCCACCCCACCCGTGGGCACGATGCGAAGATGCGGCAGGGGAGCCCGCAACGCCTTGATGTAATTGGGCCCGAGGCTGTCCGCCGGGAAGATCTTGACGAAGTCCGCCCCCGCCTCGTGGGCCAGTTGCGCTTCGGTGGGGGTGTAGGCGCCGAGCATGATCGGGCACCCGGCGCTGTGGGCGATGGCCACCAGCTCTGTCCGGCAGATCGGAGTGACGACAAACTCAGCCCCCGCTGCGATGGCCGCGCGGCAGGTGTCCGCGTCGAGCACGGTGCCGACCCCGATCAGGGCGCGCGCGCCGAGCTTCGTTCGCGCCTCGCGGATGGCCGCGAGGGCATTTGGAGTCGTCATAGTGATCTCGATCACGCTGACACCCCCGGCCATGAGAGCTTCGGAGAGCGGCAGCACTTGCGAGGACTGCTGAGCCCGGACGACGGCAATGATGCCGGGGTTCGTCAGGAGCGAGATGATCTCGGTTATAGGTCGCATTGTTGGGCTGCAGCGTAGTGGGGCGGCGGGGATTTTCAACCGCAGACTTCCCATCCAATGCCGCCAGGAACAGAGGCTCGGCCTCACGCGTGCCGAAACCGTTTTGGCCGGCACCGTCAATCCGGCGGCCCAGTTCCCCCTCACCCCGGCCCTCTCCCCCGGGGAGAGGGAGCCACGCTGGCCGCGCTACGAGCTTGCGGATGCGCAAGTCATGCGAGCGCTGGGCTGGGCATCTCCCTCTCCTTGGGGAGAGGGGCGGGGTGAGGGGGAACTGAACTCACGCCGTTTCCACGGTGCCAGGAGTTCTCAGCAGGATACCCTCCAGAACAGGTTCCAATTCCTGGCGGCATTGGACTTCCCGCCCGGGCCGTGTCGGAGGCTACGGATCTCGCTGGCCTTTGCCCAAGACCACCTTTTCGATAATCGGCGCCAGCCGCTGCGCCATGCGCTCGTTGCCCGCGTCGTTGGGGTGCTGCGGATCGTTGAACAGCTCCTTGTCTGGCTCCCCGAAGAGTTCGAGTCCTTCGCCGACAAACATCAGCTTGTCCCCGGCCTGCCGCCGGTCCGTGGCGGCCTGGCGCATTATGATCCGCAAATCCTCGGACCGCTTCTTATAGTCCGGCTCCTTCTCCTCCTTGGTCGAGTAAATGGGGGTGACGCAGAAGATGGGCGTCCGGGGGTGGGCGGCGCGGATGGTGTCGAGCATGCGGCAATAGCGTTCCGGCGTTGGCGCGCCGTAGGATTTGCCCAGGTCGAACAGATAGCAGCAGGCGTCCAATTGATTGACCAGGGCAACCACCTCCACCTCGCCTTTGCCCGCGCCGCCGAAGCCGAGGTTCACCAGGTCCAGATTCAACCGGCGGGCCACCGCCGCCGGATAGGTCTTCGAGGGATGCGCCGCGCCGGTCCCCTGCAGGACGGACGATCCATAACAGACGATGGGCTTGTTCAGGGCAAACGCCGGCGGGGTCCGCAGCTCCGCACCCGCGTCCAGACCCACCGCGAAGAGGCGCACCTCCAGGTTATGGGGCAGGTATATCGTGACGTCCTTCCAGGCGCGATCACGCTTCTCGAACACGACCAGATCCACGCGCTGCGTCCCCTCGGCGTTCACCGACCCGGCGTACTCGCCGTTCACGAAAGCATCGAAGAAGCACTTCTTTTTGTGCTCGCGGGCGGACTGCACCCTGATCCCCAGCGTGGTGCTGTTGCAGGACAAGCGGATCCTGCCCCCGTCCGGGACCAGCCCCCGGGTCCAGACGGCCTTGGGCACTTTGTCCCTGGCGCTCTTTGGCAGGCGCCACAAATCGGGTGCATTCTCCTCCCGCCATGGCAACCCGCGCAGTTCGAGCCGCGCATCCGAGAGGTCAATCCACTTCAGCCCGGCGGCTTGGTCGGCCGCCGGCGGCGGAGCCGCATGGACGGCAGCCAGCGCGGAAATAATTGCAGCCAGGCTGGCAAAGGAAATCACAACCTGGCGCATCATAGGTCTTTGAAGTTTCATAGCCGCGGTGTCGCTCCGCATCGGTTCTGATGCTCCGACCTCAGGCGGCCTGAGCTGTTGATTCGATTTCCGGAACCCGAATTCTGCAGTAAGCTTCCGGCATGCGCTACAGAATTCTTGGCCGCACAGGCTTGCGGGTGTCGGTCATCGGCCTGGGCACCTGGCAGCTCGGCGGCGAATGGGGCCGCACCTTTTCCCAGGCCGAAGCCGATGCTATCCTCGATAAGGCCGCCGAACTCGGCATCAACCTCATCGACACCGCCGAATGCTACGGCGACCACCTGGCCGAGAGCCTGATTGGCAATTACCTCAGCCGTCGGGACCGCTCGAAGTGGCTGGTCGCCACCAAGTTCGGCCATCGCTTCAACAAGTTCCTCGACCGGACCGAATGCTACTCCCCGCGGGAAGTTCGCCAGCAGCTTGAAGCGTCGCTCCGGGCGCTCCGCGTCGAGGCCATCGACCTCTATCAATTCCACTCCGGCTCAGACCCGCAGGCGCTGAACGATGAACTGTGGGCAATGCTGGCCGCAGAAAAGCGCGCGGGCAAGATCCGGCACCTGGGGATCTCGATTCCCGGCAAAGGCAGCGAAGCGCAGGCGCAGGCGGCGCCGGGCCTGGGCGTCGAGGCCTTGCAGGTCATTTACAACCGCCTCGATCGGCGGCCGGAACAGCTCTATTTCCCGCACGCCCGCCAGCACCGGCTCGGCATCCTGGCCCGGGTCCCGCTGGCCAGCGGCTTCCTGAGCGGCAAATACCTGCCCGGTGCGGCTTTCCCCGCCAATGACTGGCGATCGACGTTCGCGGCTGAAAAGATGCGCCAGGATCTGGCCGAAGCCGGACGCATCCGCGAAACGGAAGTGCCGGCCGGGGTGCCGATGGCCCAGTGGGCGCTGGCGTGGTGCCTGAGGAGCCCGGTGGTTTCAACCGTGATCCCCGGCTGCCAGAACCCCGCGCAGGTCGCCGCCAACGCCGCCGCCGCGGAACTGGTAGGCGATTAGGGCTCCACAGGGTCCCGCACAATTGGTCTAGAGCAGATGGGCCTTCCCATGAACTCTGCGACTGCAAGGGCCTTTTCGCTCTTCGCGGCAGCTTGGGACCGGGTGTTCTCAGCATGCCGGACGCCAGGGGGCCTCTCTCCCGCCATGCTTTACTAAGCACCGGATTAAGTTCACTTTTCCCGCCGATGAAATCGATTGGGTCCAGGAAACCGGCCCGGCTCACGGCGGGCTTAACAACGCTCCTTTGGGCAAGCTTCCTCCTGCAATCGCCGGCGGCCCCGGCCACCAGCGCGGAGCTGAAGCTGCAACGCCAATGGGTGGCGCAGCACTTTGACGCCGCCGCGGGCGCCCTGCCCTTTTCGTTCACCTACGGCGGCCGGGCGGCCAAGGAACTGCTCCCGGGATGGAAATTGGAGCGCGCGCCGGTTCAGCGCGAAGCGGGCCGCACCCGACGCACGCTCACCTGCACCGACCCCGCATCCGGCCTCCAGGTCCGCTGCGACCTCACCGAGTTTGACGGTTTCCCGGCCGTCGAATGGGTACTGCACCTGGAAAACCGCGGGAACCGGGATACGCCAATCCTGGAGCGGGTCCTGCCGCTCGACACGGCGTTCCAGACCGCTGCGCAGGGGAATGTCATCGTCCACCACTCCGTAGGTGAAAAGAACTCGGCCCAGAGTTTCGCGCCGGTGGAGGATGTGCTGGCGCCGGAAAACGCCCGCGAGCTGGTGTTCGCGCCCATTGGCGGGCGATCATCCGACGGCCACATGCCGTTCTTCAACCTGGCGTGGCCGGGCGGCGGCGTGGCGGCGGCCATCGGCTGGTCCGGGCAATGGGAGGCGCGGTTCCAGCGGCCGTCACCGGCGAGATTCGTCGCTCAAGCCGGCCAGCAACTGGTGCACTGCACGCTGCATGCGGGCGAAAGCATCCGCACCCCCAGGATCCTGCTCGTCTTCTGGGCCGGCAGCGGCCGAGACGCAATCACGCATCGGGGCGGGGACGGCTCGTCCCCGAAGTCAGCCGGCCAAAGTCAAGGACACGGGGACGAGGCAGCCCTGAGCAGCGACCCGCTCCGCGGGAATAACCTCATGCGCCAGGTCCTGATGGCGCATTACCTGCCCCGCCGCAACGGCGAGCTGGTGCCCGCCCCGATCTGCGCGAGCGTGAACTGGACCGCCCCGGACGGCTCGTATGAGGAGCCGCACGTGAGCGTGATGCAGCCCCTGGCCAAGCGAGGGGTGGAGGTGTTCTGGTCGGACATGGACCCGCAGCAATGGTATCCCAAGGGATTCCCCGAGGGCACGGGCACCTGGGAGCCCGACCTGGCGAAGTATCCGCGCGGGCTCAAGCCGGTTGGCGACGCGGCGCGCGCGGCGGGCCTGGACTACCTGCTCTGGTTTGAGCCCGAGCGGGTACACCCCGGCACGCGCATTGACCGGGATCATCCCGAGTGGGTCATGCCGCCGCAGAAAGAGTGGAGCAAGCTGTTCCGAATGCACGAGGAGCCGGCGCGGCGCTGGCTCACCGACTACATTGACGCGCAGCTTGCCGCCGGCCAGGTCCGCTGGCTGCGCTGGGATTTCAACATCGAGCCGCTCGGCTTCTGGCGGCGGAACGACGCGCCGGATCGGCAGGGGATCACGGAGATCCGGCACCTCGAAGGGCTGTATGCGATGTGGGATGAGCTGCGGGCCCGGCATCCGGGGCTGGTGATCGACCTGTGCGCGAGCGGCGGCCGGCGCATAGACCTGGAGTCGCTCACACGAGGGATTCCGCTCTGGCACAGCGATATGCAGTGCAGCGGCAAGCCCAACCCGAGCGCGGATCAGCTGCAAAACGCCGGCCTCTGGCGCTGGGTGCCGATGCACGGCTGCGGCAACTTCGCCTATGAGCCCTCCTACGTCTTCCGCAGCGCCATGACCTCGGGGAACATTCTCGTCCCGGGCAACGCCCAGGGCCGGCTCAGCACCGCCGACGCCGACACCGAAGATACCGTCCGCAAGACGGTGGCCATCTACCGGAAGCTGCGGCCCTACATGACGGGTGATTTCTACCCGCTGTTTCTGCACCGGGAGAGCGAGGAGGCCTGGTTCGGCTACCAGTTCCACCGGCCGGATCTGAAGGCCGGAGTGGCGGTGCTGTTCCGCCGGGAAAAGAGCCGGGATTCGACCATGGCGGTGGCGTTGCGGGCGCTCGAGGCGAAGCGGAGCTATGAAGTGAGCTTCGAAGACACGCCGGAGAAGCAGAAGCTGCCCGGCGCCAGGCTTTCGGCTTTGCCCGTGGCCATTCCCAGCGCGCCCGGAACGGCCATCGTGTACTACCGGGCGCGGGACTAGGCGCGCCAACGGGGAAACCTGCCATGAACCCGCCCCGGCCTGACGATCCCATTCCGCTCAACGGGCGGGATTTGGCCGCGCCCGGCAGCGCTGGTTCCCGGAGCGGGAGGCGACGCGATTTGTTCGTCGGCCTCCTGCTATTCTGCGCAACCCTGGCGGTGTTCAGCCGCGTGCTGGTCGCCGATTTTGTCCAATGGGACGACGACATTAGCGTCTATCGAAACCCTTACGTGCAGGGGCTGAGCTGGGGGCGGGTGATGTGGATGTTTAGCGACGCCAGCTACGCGATGCGCTACAAGCCGCTCACGTGGCTCACCTACGCGCTGCTGTACCAGGCGGTCGGGCTGAAACCGTTTGGCTATCACCTGGCCGCCCTGCTGATCCATGGCCTGAACGTCGTGCTGGTGTTCGTCGTCGTGCGGCGGCTGCTGGCCATCGCCGCCTCGGCGCGGGCGAGCGGTGCGGCGCTGGCGCCCGCCACCCTGCCCGCAGCGTGCGGCGCGCTGCTCTGGGGGCTCAACCCGCTCCGCGTCGAGCCCGTGGCGCGCGTCACGGATCTCACGTATTGCCTCCTGCTCTGCGGCCTGCTGATTTCCCTGTGGGCATACCTGCGGGCGTGCGCCGGCCCGGCGGGCGGAACCGAACGCAGCCCCTTCTACTTCTGCTCGGTTGCGGCCTTTGCCCTGGCGATGCTCGCCTACCCGTTTGCGTTTACGTATGGCGTGGTGCTCCTGGTGCTGGATTGGTATCCGCTGCGCCGGTTCGAGGGCTGCGGGCCGTGGTGGCGGGACGCCCGGGCGCGTGGGATTTTGCGGGAGAAGGTGCCGTTCCTGCTTTGGGGCGGAATCGTGCTCACCACCCTTTTTACCCGGCTGAATCCGACGGGGATCTGGGTCGATCCCGAATTCAGCCACCGCCTCGGCTGGTTCGAGCGGTGCATGCAGGCCTTTTATGTCTGGGGTTATTACCTGTGGAAACCGTGGCTGCCCCTTCATCTCTCGCCGGTTTACACCACGCTGGTGAACTTCAACGCCAACCACTGGCCGTTCTGGCTGAGCGCGACCGTCGTCGTCGGACTGACCGTGCTGCTGCTTTGGAAAAGGCGGCCATGGCCCTGGGCGCTGGCGCTGTGGGCCTGCCATCTGGCGCTGCTGCTGCCGGCGCTGGGCCTGACCGAGCGGCCGCACTTCACGGCGGACCGCTACGGCTACCTGGCGGGCCTGGTCTGGGCGGTGGCCGTTGCGGCGGCGCTCTTGAAACTGCGCGCCCAACCCGGGCTGTTCGCCGCGGGAACGGCGGGCGCGCTCGCCGTGGCGGCGTGCTGGGGAGGGTTGAGCCTGAACCAGACGCAACATTGGCGGAACAGCGTGACCTTGTTCGAATACATGATCCGCGAGCTGGGAGATAACTCCTACCGCAGCAAGATCCATTGGCACCTGGGCAAATTCTACGCAGAGCAGCGGCGACCCGATGACGCCATGCGGGAATATCAGGCCTCGCTGCGCATCCAGCCCGCCTTCCGGTCGCACCAGCTTCTGGCCGAACTCCAGGAGCGGACCGGAAACCCCCAGGCGGCGCTGACCAACTACCTGGCCGCGCTCCAGCTTCAAGCGGACCCCGGGGTCCATTATGCGGCCGGCTTGCTGCTGTGCAAATTGGGGCGCAGCGGCGAGGCCATCGCCCATTATCAGGAAGCGCTGCGGCTGGCTCCGGATGAGCTTCCCACCCTGAATAACCTCGCCTGGATCCTGGCCACGGATAACGACCCGCAGAACCGCCGCGGCGCGGAGGCGGTGCGATTGGCGGAACGAATCTGCGCTTCAACCGGGCGTCAAGTGCCGGCGTACCTGGGAACTTTGGCCGCAGCCTATGCCGAGACCGGCCGGTTCAAAGAGGCGCTTGAGACCGGGCAGGCCGCGCGCGACCGGGCGGTGGCCGCAGGCGAAACGCAACTCGCCGAAAGCTACCGGAAAATGCTCGAGCAGTACCGGGCCGGCCAGCCCTATCGCCAGCCTTCCGCCACCCCCGCTAAACGAGCGGACTGAGCGGAGCGAGCCCAGCCAAACCGTGCAGGAATAGAGGAATGACTGATTCCGATGGCACGTAACGCTCACTTTCAACTTCCAGCACTGGGGCGGCTGACCCTTCCGCCGCTGGTCGAACGCGAGCTTCGCGCCGGCGCGCGACGGCCGTTGTTTTATTGGCTGCGGGGGTTGCTGGCGCTCGCCGCGGGGTTTCAAGGTTACGAGCTGCTGGATCGCTTCGCCGCGGCCCCGTCAGGCGGCGCGACGCTGCTCCACCATATGGCGTGGCTGTTGTTCCTGGCCGCCCTCCTGATGGGGTTGATCACCGCGGACAGCATCAACCGCGAGCGGCGCGAGGGAACACTCGGCTTGCTGCTGCTGACGGACCTGACTCCGGGGGAGATTGTGTGGGGGAAGATGTTGTCGCGCAGCGTGCTCTCGTTCCTCGTGCTGCTCGGCGCACTGCCGGCGCTCATGATTCCAGTGCTGGCGGGTGGCGTGACCGGCAGCGAAGCTGCGCTGATCGGGCTGGGCCTGCTGAATACGCTCTTCGTCGCCCTGGCAGCGGGCCTGTGGATGTCCACGGTGTTTCGCGAGCGGCATCATGCCGTTCCGGCGACGCTGGGCTTGGTGGCCGCGCTGGCCTTTGGCCCCGAGGTTCTCGGCGGCTCCTGGTTTGGCACCGGCGCGGTGCCCTTCTTCCGCCTATTCGGGCTGGCGGGATGGATGACCGCCGCGCGAATGCCGGCCCTTTTCAACCTGCCCTTTGTGGCTTGGTTCATCGTGATGCACGGCGTGGGCTGGCTATTCCTATGGCGCGCGGGCGTCACCCTGGCTGGGAGTTGGCAGGACCAACCGCAGCAGCAAAGGCGTGCTCCCGAGCCAGCCGAGGCATGGGCAACCGGCGAGCCGGCACCGAGGACGGCAGAGGGCTCCACGGCCGCAACCGAGGGCTTAATTGTGCTGGGGCGCGCCTCGTGGCTAACCGACCCGCGGCCCTGGGACGCCGACCCGATCCGGTGGCGCGCGGAGCGGCTTGGCTCGATGGAAGGTCTGATTTGGCTGGCGTTGGCGCTGAACTCCCTCGCCCAATTTGGCACGCTGGGTTCAGTCTTCAATTTCGGCGCAGGGCCCGCGGACACCTGGGGCATGGTGTCCTTTATCGGCCTGGCCGTGATTCTGTTTTCGGGCGGGCTGATCGCATGGGCGGGCGCGCGCTTCTTCCAGGACACCCGGCGGCAGCAGGATCTCGAACTGCTGCTCACCACGCCGCTGGGCAGTCGCCATATCCTGGGCGGCCAATGGCGCGGGTTGCGCCGGGCACTTTCGTGGCCGCTCGGCGTGGTATTGGCGTTGGCCCTGCCGGCTGCACTTTCCATCGCCTGCGACTTCACCAAGGGGTACCGAACGGACTTTTGGTTCCTCCTGCAAGTGGTGCTGATCGCGGTCAACCTCGCTCTGGAGGCGGTGGCGCTCTGCTGGACCGGCATGCGCTTTGGGCTGCGCAGCCGCAACGCGATTACCGCCGTGGCTGGGACCGTGGGCCTGGTGCAACTGCTCCCGCTGCTGCTGGCGGTGGCGTTGATGTGGGGCTGGGTCTGGGTGAAAAGTCGCTTGGCTTCCGGGGCAACGCCACGTGGCAATATGCCGCCCATAATCCTCGCCCTGGTCTTCTTCCTGCTCAAAAACCTGGCGCTCATCCTGTGGGCGCGGCTTCACCTGCGCCGGGAGTTGCGCCTGGGAAAACGGAAGGCCGCATCGAACGCGCCAGCCCACCGCATGGTCTCGCCGCCGGCCTGACCTGGCTCAGGCCATGAACCGGACCGCGCGACATCCCGGCGCGCAGCCGGGGCAGGACAGGAAACACGCGGTGGCGTTGTCAGGCGCGCGGGCGCCTCAAGCGGCTCACGCCAAGCTTGCCCGCGGGCGGGAAGCCGATTACAAATCC
>Ga0114951_10006226_pt1 | contig 10641 bp, 4 predicted proteins | sample AM7aDNAmetaG_FD_88677 | JGI IMG/M metagenome (GOLD analysis project Ga0114951, IMG submission 88677) | Freshwater microbial communities from Finland to study Microbial Dark Matter (Phase II) - AM7a DNA metaG | ecosystem: Environmental > Aquatic > Freshwater > Lake | place: Finland: Lake Alinen...
CGCCGATTCCGTATCCAACGTTTATGCAGACCAAATCCTCGAATCCGGGTTTATTGCCAAAAGTGATCTCGCCTAGTGCCATTGCCCTGCTAACGTTATCGAAAAACACGGGGTAGGGGACATGAGAATTCATGAATTCCCTTAATTCGATATTCCGCCAGTTAAAAGCCGGAGAGTATTCGACGATCCCGGTGTTCAGGTTGATGATTCCAGCAACAGCTATTCCAACCCCGATGATTTTGGTAGGATCAACCAGGTTGGTGCTGGCTAAATTCATGATGACCTGGACAACCTTATTTAAAACATATTCAGGGTCCTTATGCGATTCGGTGACGACCTCAATCTCCTTGATTGGCTCAATCGAAAGATTAGTCAAAACACCTCTGATATAGGTTGTTCCAAGGTCGATACCTATCAGGTAATGTCCCTCGGCTTTGAAACAAACCGGTTTCATGGGGCGCCCTTTGGGAGCAGCCATAGGTTGTTGCTCCATCAAAAGTTCGTCCTGGATCAGTGAATCGACTAGTCGGGATACCGTAGCCGTGCTTAACCGGGTAATATTGCTGATTTCAAGCCTTGATATTCCGTTATTATTCCATACCGACCTTAATACCAGTGACTTGTTGTGCTTGGTTTGAGCTGCATTGCTCAGTTTTTCAGCGGTATTTCGATTCATCTAAGGTCTTTTATTTCATTATAAAATTAATACAAAGAGGCCGCCTGTCAACGCGGCCTCATTTTTGCCAATCTTAAAACGTTTAACCAAAACGGATGAAAAGATTTATGGTTAAAACTAACCCCAAAATTAAACAAATCGCCTAAGAATTTTATCACAATTGGATTGTATCTTATCTGTAAAATATCTTGGATAAGATAAATGCTACATAAGTTAATTTGATGTTGCAGTAAGATCAAATTGTATTCTACTTTTAAAATTATCATCTAAAATAATATGGACACTGCTAAAATCTTGTCAGCTAACCAGAATGAAGTAAGAGTGCTGAATGCCTCCTTTATTAAAACTTATGTCCCGATGAAAAAGGCTATCGACCTGATGGAAGAGGCCTTCCGGATATTATCGGAGAAATCTGCAAGCATTCCTCAAAGGGTGGTAATGTCGACCCCTGACGATAAAATGTCCATTTTCTTTAAGCCAGCATTTCTGAGCCGTTATAACAGAATGAGTATTAAAATTCTGACTCAGATTCATGAAAATGTAAGCCAGGAAATGCCGACTATAAAAGGCACCGTTCTGCTCATTGATATGATCAGCGGGCAAATCATTTCCATTTCTGATGGTAATTATACTACCGCTCTGAGAACAGGGGCAGCTTCCGGTATCGCAACGAAATATCTGGCAAATCCTGATGCCTCTTCAGTGGCAATCTTTGGTTGTGGAGCTCAGGGTTTGACTCAGCTGGAAGCAGTTTTGGCTGTCAGGCCAATCCGCAATATTTACCTGTTTGAACAATCAGAAAGTAAGGCTTTAAGGCTCGCTGAACAGCTAAATCTGAAGAATAATTTCGATTTCGAAATTAATCCGGATCTTAAGTCACTAAAAGAAGTTGATGTTATTTGTACAGCAACGCCAAGCCATCACCCGCTTTTCAGCATAAATCAACTGAAGCCTGGCGTGCACATTAATGCTATTGGATCCTATCGTGCGGATATGAATGAGATTGATCCGGAAATCCTTAGGAAAGGCCTGACTTATCTCGATGATGCACCAGCCTGCCTTAATGAATCAGGCGACCTGCTAATCCCTTTGCATTCAGGCGCAATTAAGGAAAGTGACATAAAAGGCGAACTTGGTGAATTAATTGCAGGGTCAATAAGTGGACGGCAAAACCACAATGATATCACTCTTTTTAAAAGCGTCGGAAATGCTATTCAGGACTTCTTTATTGCAAACGAAGCTTATGAACAATCGATTTCAACCGATAAAGCCCAAATAATAAAACTTACAGATTGATCCTCTGATTAATTCATTTATTTTACCTTGAAGGACCAAAATCTGAAATTAGCATGAAACGTGTTATTGTTGCCCTGCTTGCCTTCTGCTTCATCTTGTCTTGCTCATTTGCTCAGGGAACCCCCAAAAATGCCCTCTCACGCCAGAGGTTGAATTTCGATGAAGGCTGGCACTTCCATCTAGGAAATGCCGCTGACCCCAAAAATGATTTCAACTATAAAACTGATTTGATCTTTGCCAAGACAGGAATGGCTGAATCATCACCCATAAACCCTGCTTTTATCGATTCTTCCTGGCGCCGGATCAACCTTCCCCACGACTGGGCCGTAGAATTGCCATTCAGGGAGTCTGGCGATTTTAATCTGATGGCACATGGGTATAAAGCTATCGGTGGAATGTACCCCGAAAACTCAGTCGGCTGGTACCGGAAAAGTTTTAAAATTGCCGCCGCAGATTCCGGAAATTTGTTTTCACTCACTTTCGATGGAGTCTATCGGGATGCGAAGTTCTGGCTAAACGGATTCTACCTGGGAACCAATGAGAGCGGCTACATCGGCGCTACCTTTCCAATAACGGACATTATCCGTTTTAATAAGGAAAATGTGCTGGTGGTAAGGGTGGACGCTACGCAATTCGAAGGCTGGTTTTATGAAGGTGCCGGAATTTACCGGCATACCTGGCTTAATTGCACTCCCGTAACTCATATTAAGGAGAACAGCGTTTTCATCTATTCCGATATTAAAGGGAATAAGGCTGATGTTACTGTGGAGGTTTCGTTGGACGGCAAAGGCCAGGAAACCAATGGAACAAGCCTTAAAACGGTGATAACAGATCGGTCTGGAATTGTAGTGGCGGAAAAATCAGGCAACCTGAATCAAATACTGCAGGTTAGCAATCCCCGCCTGTGGTCGGTAGATGACCCATACCTTTACCGCGCAACAACTACCCTTTACCGGGAAGGCGCACCAGTCGACCAGTTGATAACCCGGTTCGGAATAAGAACCATAACTATTGATGCTCAAAAGGGTTTGTTACTTAATGGACAAAGGATTAAAATTCAAGGGACCAATAATCATCAGGATCATGCTGGTTTGGGTAGCGCCCTGCCGGATTATATGCAATATTATAGGATCAGGCAGCTCAAAAATATCGGTGTAAATGCTTATCGGACAAGTCACAATCCACCTGCCCCGGAATTATTGGATGCTTGCGATAGTCTGGGTATGCTGGTCCTCGACGAAACCCGATTATTGAATACCAGTCCTGAATATATGAGCCAGTTTGAACGGCTTATCCGTCGCGATAGAAATCATCCGAGCGTATTTCTATGGTCGATTGGCAATGAAGAACAGGGCGTGCAAACTACATCTCAAGGCAAACGCATGGCATTGACCATGATACAGCGGCTTAGTGAGCTTGATCCTACGCGTCTCTGCACCTACGCTGCCGATTTGGGCAACCAGTTTAAAGGCATTAACAGCGTGATCCCGGTAAGGGGCTTTAATTACCATCATAAGGCAATGAAGGATTATCATAGCGACCATCCTGGGCAGCCTGTGGTTGGGACCGAAATGGGCAGCACCGTTTCAACACGTGGAATTTATCTGGTGGATTCTGTGAATTGTTATTTGCCCGATGAGGATATGAATGCTCCGTATTGGGCTTCCCTGGCTGAGGCCTGGTGGCCAATTGCAGCTGGCAACGACTGGGTTATGGGCGGATTTGTCTGGACGGGTTTTGATTACCGGGGGGAGCCAACACCTTTCAAATGGCCGAATATCAATTCGCATTTTGGGATTCTTGATGTATGCGGATTCCCGAAAAACCTTGCCTGGTACTACAAATCCTGGTGGAGCACCGATGATGTGTTAAATATATCCCCCCACTGGAACTGGCCCGGTAAGGAAGGGAAAACCATACCAGTTTGGGTGAACAGTAACGCTGATGCAGTGGAACTTTTCCTGAACGGCACATCATTGGGCAAGAAAACCATGCTGAGGAATAGCCATTTGAATTGGGATGTTCCTTATAGTCCGGGGAAATTGGAAGCAATAGGATGGCGCGACGGACGCAAAATCCGCTCTTCGGCTGAAACAACAGGAAAAGCAGCTGAAATTGCACTAATGGTTTCTAAAACAACACTTTTCGCTGATGGAAAAGAGGCGACTGTTATTAATATCCGGGCTCTGGATAAGGAGGGCCGATGGGTTCCCGATGCTCAAAACCTGATTCGGTTTTCTGTTGAAGGCGATGCTTTGATTATCGGCAGTGGCAACGGTGATCCAAGCAGTCATGAGCTGGATAAATGTGCTCCAGGTGAATGGCAGCGCCATCTGTTTAATGGCTATTGCCAGGTTATCCTGCAGGCAGGCAAAACAGCGGGTATTATCAAGTTTAAAGCAATCTCTGACGGACTTTGGCCAGGAGAATCAGAAATACATTCCATTGCTGTTTATCCAAGGTTGAACAATGAAATCAGTCCTTTTACAACCGAATCAGTTAATGTGGCGGACCAGGAGAAAATGGTTGGCGCTGATATTTCTTTCCTGCCTCAGCTGGAAAAGAAAGGCATGAAATTTTTTGATAAAAGGGTTGCAAAGGATCCAATTCAAATCCTCCATGATCATGGCTTTAATTATATAAGGCTGCGCATCTTTAATAATCCTGAGAATAAAGAAGGCTATGCTCCCGGAGAGGGTTGGTGCAACCTTAAAAACACCCTTTTAATGGCAAAACGGATAAAGGCTCAGGGAATGAAGATCCTCCTGGATTTTCATTATTCGGATACCTGGGCAGATCCGCAAAAACAATTTAAACCCAAATCCTGGACTGGCCTCGATTTTAATCAGCTGAAAACTTCACTCCGTCAGTATACCCAAAAAGTGATCGAAGCGCTTGTAAAGCAGGGCACTCCTCCTGATATGGTCCAGGTAGGTAATGAGATAAACCATGGTATGGTTTGGCCCGAAGGTCATATTTCGCACCCCGATCAGCTTGCCTCACTTATACAGGCCGGCATTCAGGGAGTAAAAGCAGTGGATCCCACGATAAAGATCATGTTACACGTGGCCCTGGGCGGGCAGAATGATGAAACTGTTTTGTGGGTCGATCAGATGATGGCCAGGGGATGCCGTTTTGATATCCTGGGACTTTCTTTTTATCCAAAGTGGCATGGCACACTTACCGATCTGACCAATAATTTGAGCAATTTGATCAGGAGATATCCGCAACCCATTTGTATTGTCGAATATTCACAGATGAAAGAGGAGGTGAATGATCTGGCATTCTCCCAATTTAAGAACAGGGTTATGGGTACCTGCATTTGGGAACCATTGAATACCTGGGAAAAAGTTTTCGATCAGGATGGCAACAGCAACGATAAACTCGTAATCTACGACCAATACAAAAATCAAAACAGCAGATAATCAACTTAATTATGAAAAAGAGTTTTCTATTTATTACAATCATGTTGGCTCTGGCCCTGTTAAATAATGTACGGGCCCAGCAGGAGCTAAAGTTCGACGATATTTTTAATGGTACTTTTTCTGCCAAAGGATTCGGTCCTGCCCGCTGGACCGATGGTGGCAAGGGTTACACCACGCTCGAAAGTTCAAAAGAAAATAAGGGGCGCGATATTGTTCGCTATGAATCAGCAACCGGAGTGAGAACAATTCTTGTTAAATCCTCTGAGCTTATCCCGGAAGGGAAAACCACTCCACTTGCCATATCCGATTATATCTGGTCGGCCGATGCTGCTAAACTCCTGATCTTTACTAATACACAAAGGGTATGGCGCTATAATACCAAAGGCGATTACTGGGTCATGGATCTAAAGACCAGGAAATTGCATCAATTGGGTAATGGTTTGAAACCGGCTTCCCTGATGTTTGCGAAATTTTCACCTGATGGAATCTATGTCGCTTATGTGAGCGAGCAGAATATCTATGTTGAACATCTTGAAAAAGCTAATGTCAGACCCCTGACAAGCGATGGCGGCGGCCATATCATTAACGGAACTTTCGATTGGGTTTATGAGGAAGAGCTCGATTGCCGCGATGGTTTCCGTTGGAGTCCGGATAGTAAGAATATTGCTTTCTGGCAATTGGATACTGAGGGTATCGGCACTTTTTATATGATCAATAACCTGGATTCTATATATCCTAAAATCATTCCAATTCCTTATCCAAAAGTGGGTACTACCAATCCAGCCGCCAAGGTGGGTGTGGTTTCTGTTCTCGGTGGCGCTCCGCGTTTTTTTAATATTCCCGGTGATGCCCGGAATAACTATCTGCCTCGCATGGATTTTGCCGTAAATAGTGATGAGGTTATGATTCAGCAACTTAACAGGCTACAAAACACCAATAAAGTGATGCTGGGTAACATTCATACCATGGCTATTAAAAATATCCTTACTGAAACCGACAAGGCATTTCTTGATATTCACGATGATACACAGTGGATGCAGGGTGGCAAGTCCTTTACCTGGAGCAGCGAGCGCGATGGCTGGCTTCATCTATATGTGATATCCCGTGATGGCGCCCAGATCAGGGATGTGACTCCTGGTAATTTTGACGTGGTGGATATACAGTGCATCGATGAAAAAGGGGGCTATGTATATTTTATCGCATCTCCTGATAATCCCATTCAGCGCTATCTCTATCGCAGTAAACTCGACGGGAAGGGAACTCCCGAAAGAATAAGCCCATCAAATCAGCCCGGACAGCATGCCTATCAGGTATCACCCGATGCAAAATTCGCCATCCAGACCTATTCAAATGTGACAACCCCTAATACGATAAATCTGGTCTCTTTGCCGTCACATAAGCTCGTCAGGGTTCTGGAAAATAATGACCAGCTGAAAACCCGTTTTGCTGCCCTGAAAATACGGCCGAAAGAATTCTTCAGGGTGCCAGTGGATAAGGGTGTTGAACTCGACTGTTTTATGATAAAGCCTAATGACTTTGATCCTTCGAAAAAGTACCCCGTGATATTTAATATTTATGGGGAGCCTGCAGGTGCCACGGTACAGGACAACTGGGGCGGGGGAGACTTGTATAACCAATACCTGGCACAAAAGGGCTATATCATTATGAGCGTCGATAACCGGGGAACCAAAACCCCTCGTGGACGCGAATGGCGGAAAAGCATTTATCGCCAGATAGGAATTCTAGCCTCAAAGGACCAGGCTGATGCAGCTAAAGCTATTATAAACAAGTTTCCTTTCGTCGATGCATCGCGTATCGGCGTATATGGCTGGAGTGGTGGAGGTTCCATGACACTCAATTGCATGTTCAGGAACCCGGGAATTTACAAAACCGGTATCGCAGTAGCTTTTATTAGTAATCAGAAGTTTTATGACACCATCTATCAGGAGCGATATATGGGCTTGCCGGATGACAATGAGGATGGCTACCGCGATGGTTCTCCTCTTACCTATGCTAAAAATCTTGAAGGAAATTTATTGCTGATTCATGGGTCGGGCGACGATAATTGCCATTACCAGAATTGCGAAGTTCTTGTAAATGAACTGATCAAACAGCAGAAAATATTTTCAATGATGGAATATCCAATGCGTTCACATGGTATTTATGAGCGCGAAGGAACATCAACTCAATTAAGGAAAATATGGACCGCATGGTGGTTGGATAAATTGCCGGCAGGACCAAAGTAAGATCGAAGAAGAACACCGATAGACATGACGCGTAACGCGGAAGAACTTTATCAATAGACCCGGGTTTCAACCCGGGGTGAAATAATGAAGATCGTGAAACGGAAAAGAAAATCGAAAGACGTGACACGCGGAGCCTTGTCCATTGCCCTGGCAGGTGGGCTCAGCCTGGCCTTTGTGCCGGCTGGGGATTCGAAAGATATCAAACAGGTACCCGTTGGCAGCCCTAAACTCCCAAACTTTATAATCTTTCTCACTGATGATCTGGGATATGGCGATCTTGGCTGTTACGGAAGTGTTATTAATTCAACTCCGAACTTCGACAGGTTTGCGCTTGAAGGCGTGAGATTAACAAACTGCCATTCTGCAGGAACCGTATGTTCCCCGTCACGTGCCGGAATTCTGACCGGCAGAAATCCTTATCGTTCAGGCTTTAATTATATCGCTGGAGGAAAAACCTACTTAAGGGATAGTGAGATTACCATCGCGGAATTGCTTAAGCAGAAAGGCTATCAGACCGGATTCTTTGGTAAGTGGCACCTTTCAAATCTTGAAGATTCCACGCAGCCTGATCCCGGGGACCAGGGATTTGATTATTGGCTTTCCACCTCAGTCAATGCGTTCGAAGGACCTGAAAATCCCCTGCATTTTATCAGGAACGGCAAGAAAACCGGAACTCTGCCAGGCTGGTATTGTGATATCGTTGTCCGGGAAAGTCTCGAATGGCTTAACAGGATTGATAAGAACAAGCCCTTTCTATTGGTTATCTGCACTCATGAGCCACATGCTCCTTTGAACCCACCTGATTCGCTGAGCGCTCCATTTCTGAAACCGGGCTTACTGGAGGTAATCAAGGGTATAAATTATGGAGGAGTTGATCGGGAAGGAAAATTCGATCAATCGAAAGCCTCTAAATATTATGGAACGATAAAACAATTGGATAATGCGTTCGGTCATTTTATCGAAGGTATTGATAATAAGGGGTTAAAAGATAATTCATTAGTTTTCCTGACTAGCGATAACGGACCCGAACATCCGGTAAATCTCGAAGAATCCAAAGGTGCATGGACTGATCCTCCACGTGATTATTGTTACGGAACTCCCGGGCAGTACCGGGGTATGAAGAGGTATCCTTACGAAGGCGGCCATAGAGTTCCGGGGTTGGTAAGGTGGCCCGGAAAGATTAACCCTGGCACCCTGTCAAATGAATTATTTAATGGAACGGATTTTCTTCCGGTATTTTGCCGGTTAGCTGGAATGAATGTGCCAACTGACCGAAAAATTGATGGAGTTGATGCTTTTAATGCTTTTGTCGGTAAAGAAGTTAAACGCAGTGAACCTTGCCTGTGGATTTTTCCCGCCCATGAAGATTCCTGGTTCAGAATGCCGCATATGGCCATGCAAAACGGCGATTTTGTTTTGCTCGGTTGGTTTCCTCCCAAAAAAGAGGATCAGGGGATTGTTCCATGGGTTAAACAATCGGTTCCTGTGCGTTTCGAACTTTTCGATATAAAGATAGATCCCGGTCAGAAATTCGATTTATTGTCCTCCTTGCCTGATAAATCAAAAAAGCTGTCGAAAATAATGATCGACCAGTGGCTCGATATCCGTCAGGATTTCATTAAAACTACCAATTGATAATAAGTACTTATGAATAACCTCAAATTCTTAATTCTGCTCTGCCTGATCCCGGGTCTGGCGGTAAATCTCTCTGGTCAGAATCTCAAGCCGGTGTTTCATTGGAGCTTTGATACTGTCCTGAATCATAAAACGACAGAGGTGGTTTCCGGTGCAAACGACTCTATTCAAGGTAAATTCAAGGAGGTGGCCGGAGTAGCTGGAAAGGCCATCAGGCTCGATGGCTTCACCTGTCTGGTCAGCCATCCGGCAGATAAATCGCTGGTGGGTTCGACCGCACTGACTGTTGAAGCCTGGGTGGCTTTAGGTGCCTATCCCTGGAATTGGTGCCCCGTAATTACGCAATACAAGGAAGTGGAAGGTGGTTTTTCGTTCGAAATTGGACCTCGCGGTGAGCTGGGAATGAAACAGCAGATTGGTGGAAATGTATTATCCTGCATTTCGGAAGCTCAGATACCACTGAATACCTGGACGCATATCGCAGCAACGGTCGAATCTGGCAAAGGGCTCAGGATTTTTATCAATGGCCGGGAATCGGGAAAATATGAAACTGTAAAAAAGCCTGATTTTACTGCCAATGCCGAGATCCGCATCGGTATGAATTATTCAGATGTATATCCTGCCTATCGCATAGGAACTGAAGGCGGCGATACTCCTTATTGGTTTTCCCTCGATGGAATAATCGACGAAATAAAGGTTTATAAAGGACTTTTGAACGATGAAAACCTGCTTGGTGATTACAAAGCCGCACTTCCATTGGCAAAACCTGATCTTCCTTTGCGGCAATTTCCCAGGATCAAGCCGACCGGAAAGTTTAAAGCCTTTTATACCAATCTTAAGTATTATGAGGAGTGGGACGAACAATGGCCGGTGGCAGCCGATCCCGATATCGTTGTGACATTTGCCGATTCCCCTGTAAAATATGTTTTCTGGCGCGGAACACGCTTTTCACCAGCATGGGTAACCGACAATAATTTGTGGATGGCTGATCAGAGTATTGAAACCTGGAGCGGTCCCGAAGGATGTCTCGAGCATATGCAGGATCGTCATTGCAAATATTCGCACGTTCGGATTATCGAGAATACCGACGCCCGGATTGTTGTCCATTGGCGATATGCCCCCGTCAGCGCCTATGATAAACTAAGGCTTGCCAATGAGAAAACGGGCTGGGAGCTTTGGATCGATGAGTATTATTATATCTATCCCGATGCTACCGCCATCAGGAAGGTGACCTGGAAAACTGAGTATATGTGTGATCCAGTTCAATATCAGGAAACACTACCATTAACCGAGGAAGGTCAGCTTCAGGGAGATGTTATAGAATCTGATTATCTGCGGATTGCAAACCTTAAAGGCGATAAAC
>Ga0114951_10006227_pt1 | contig 10640 bp, 11 predicted proteins | sample AM7aDNAmetaG_FD_88677 | JGI IMG/M metagenome (GOLD analysis project Ga0114951, IMG submission 88677) | Freshwater microbial communities from Finland to study Microbial Dark Matter (Phase II) - AM7a DNA metaG | ecosystem: Environmental > Aquatic > Freshwater > Lake | place: Finland: Lake Alinen...
TCCCCGAAGGCTCAATCACCTCATAGTACTCGCCGTCACATCCGGCGCAGAAGGTAAAGCGCTTTACCCTTCTCTTGATGCGCTGTTCAAAATCGGCGTACCTTCTGAGGAATTTTCCGAGCTCCACGGAAAGCTTGCTATTATCCCCGGCAGACCCGCAGTATTTAAGTTGGCTCTTCTCCATTTAGTGTGGGTACTTAAGAGCCCGTATAGTTGAAATCCGGCAGCGAGCAAGTAAGGACTTTAAGTCGAAGATATTCTTCATCTCTAAGTCCGTAAGAACGGCGCTGAATTACACGGATTTTGGTGTTTAATCCTTCTACAAAGCCAAGCGAGACCTTGTTCTCGGGCTTGCAGAAGGCAGCAATGCCGTCCCAGTGACGGTTAATAATTTCAGCGAACCGCTCGTAAGGCTCAAGATTCTGCCCTTTAAGCGAGTCGCACCAGTTTTCAAAGAATTTTCGCGCGCAGGTTTCGTAACGATAGCTCCACAGCTGCTCAAAACTTTCTTTAAGCACATAGGCTGTGTTTAACCGTCTGTTAACTTTGAGCAATGCTTTCAAAGCCTGTTTCCCTGCCAACGAGAGATTGGCTTTGTGCGAAAGTAAATGATATTTTTGTCCTTTGACATATTTCCGGTCTTCTCCGGATAAACGAGCGTATTCACTGCGCCTGATCTTGTCCAGCGCTTCATTGAGTTGGCGCAGGACATGAAACTTGTCGTACAGAATGGCGGCTTGAGGAATGTTTTCACGCGCGCTTTTTTCGAACGCACGCCACATATCCATCACCACCAGCCTTATTTTTACGCACTTTTTAGGCCCTAACCACTCGTAGAAGAGTTTCATGCTTTCTTCCGAGCGGTCAGTACCACCAAACCAAATGGCACGTTTCTTCTCAAGGTCGCTGACTATGATACGGTATTTATGGCCTTTACGGACTGATATTTCATCTATGCCTATGATCTTTGGTCTGGGTTTTCCGGCTCGACGAAGTTTTTCAAGCATATACTGTATTTCAAGATCTTTGACGGTTTTCCAGTCCAGCTTGTATTCTTTTACTATGTCTGAGATGGTAGAAGTCTGACAGCGTTTGCCAATGGTGTACGCAAAGCGCTTGGTGAACTTGGTGTTTTTAGCAAGCCATTCGAGGGTTTCTCGTTTCACAACACCGCACCTGCGGCAAAGAATGCGGCGCACCTCGAACTCGAGGTAGATTCTGTGGTTACCGCAAGGTAAGTCTCGAACACGGCGTGTTGTACGATCATAGAAAGAACGGCTTGTCTTGCCACAGACAGGGCAGACGCTTTTTTTTGACGCCGCCGAAGCAGAATTACCCTGGCATACGGATCACCAAAAACGCCGGTTACGACTTTTCCGGGGATAAATCCCGGGAAACGATACGCATCTGAAAGTTGTTTTTTTCTCATGCATATGTTATGACAGATTTCAAAGAGCATTTGCAACCTATTTCAGCAGATAGCATAAGGGCTTTCTTAAACAGCTGCTGCTTTTTTACCCACACTGTTTGGAGAAGAGCCTTTAAGTTTAAACCGGATCCTGCGCCATTCGTCAGTTACGGAAAAAAGAATCAGGCGCGCATCAGCGCCGTAATTCAGGAAACCGGCGCAATAATTATATTCGGTTTCATTGGCAACAAAGTCCTCTATGGGCAGGCAGGCGATTTTTAGGCTGTCCATACCGCTGCCATATAGGCCGGGTGACAGGCTTACTAAGGGGCTTCGCCCGCGTTCGGGATAGAGTTCTCCCGGGAAAGGAATGCCTAAATCTTCTTTAAATATGTCGCCTAGTTCTTTCATACTTCCTCCTTAAAGAAAAGACGTTTTAGCTATCTTGCCGGCTAAAACGTCCCAGGAGGTATCGCTTTAGCACATTTGTATAGCGGAGCAAGTAGAGCTAAATTACCGCTGTCTTGCGCTTTCATAAGGTATACGGGAGTGGCTGTGGAATAGTTGCAAAGAAAATTACGTGAGCCGCAAGGTTGGGTCTAGTTACTGGGGGAGTCAGCTATAAAGGCATGCATTCATATTGGCTAAACAAAGGAGGTGGCCGCGTAGGGCTTGCGGAGACCTCATGTCACAAAGTGCGAAAGATTCTTGATGTTATCAGATATATTATGAGTTCCCGAGGCGGTCGAAGTCATCAACCGCCCGGGGAACAGCCAAACACAAATCTAACAAAGAACGCATTTCTTCTTTTAGTCGTTACTGCCTGCCTTTCTTATAGCCATAGAAATCATAACTCTAAGCACCCAAATCGCGCCACAGGAACATATGCAGGCAATTATGTACACCGCCTTATCCAAGCTATCTTCACGTATTTTCACATTCCCTCCTATGCTTTGTTCGCAGTGAATTCGGCGAACGGGTTCTAGGAATTAATCTTTTACACTTAAGATGTCTTTCCTCAATATATCTCGTTCCTTGTTATCAATCACGCTTCTTAATATAATTTTGTCGCTATCGAATTCATTCTTGACGATAATCCCGTTTATATCCCTCCCGTTTTTTAATAGAATAGTAAGGCTCTTTTGGTAATCAATATTACTAAAACAATTGGTACTGCCGATTCTATTTCTATAAATAGTTACTTCACCACCACTTGTTTCTTTAACAATGAAATTGTTGCTTGCAATATCGTTCCTAACAACGGCTCCCGTTATCTTATCTCCATTTTGCAAGTAAAAATCAAATGCGCGACCTTGTGCGTTGGTTTCTTCTGAAGATTCTTCAATATAATTTTGTTCGCGATTGTCGGATTCAGCACTCAATTTGCCTTTTCTTTGGGTGCTACTAATCGGCTGTTCCGCACTTACACTTGCTCGATACCTGCTATTTGCAACGACACCAAGCTCTGAATATGACGAATTAAAATTGTAATCCCGAATAGGGCCTAAGATACCAAAAACATATGTCTCCATCCACGTAGTATGCGCTGAAACAGAACCACTTATTATAATCGACTTATTGTCAACACTATAGAGATAATATGCAATTGTACTCTCTGCTATCCTTCTGGCCGTGCTGAACAGGGGTTGAAAACTTATATCATCCTGAATGACGCCCATCGTATCAACCCTTGCATTGAGAATGTAATCAGCAGATTCTGACTGGCAAAAATGAATATTGCTCTTTGCAAATATTTCAATCATTTGACTTTTCACCACACCTTCTTTATCATTACCGGAAACGGAAAGCGCGACCTTTTTTGTTTGAATTTTTACAAGTAGTTGTTCATTTCCATTAAATATCAAGTCAAGTATTGACTTTTCAACCGCCTTGGATTCGAGTTTCTGGTCAATATATTCATATAAACCAACGTGCGCGCAACTAGACAATATAATAGTGCCTAAGAGCAATAATACTCTCTTATTCATATGTCTCTCCTTTTGCCCTATACTTGCAAGCCAATATCCAACATCAGCGTCCACATCAATCGCCCAGAAGTCACTTGCTTGCCTCTACATTTCATTGGCGTAATTAACAAATCAAAACAGCAAAATCCAACTAATAATCCTTATATTCAACACCTGCAGAATCCTTTCCTTTAAGATTTGGAAATATTTTTCCGAATCCAGAATCCTGAAGGTCTCCTAAATAGCACCATCCTCCAGAGCCATCAAACGAACCAACTACATTACTGCTTCCTGTAATCATTTCTGCAGGGATATTTCGAAGATACGGCGTAAACAAGCTATACCTTAGGTTATCCGGATATGCACCATCATAATTAAAGCGAAATTTTTCTATTGCTGATCTAATCTTTTGCAGATTAAGTTTTGTTGCTTCATCTTTTGAATTACCTGCGACCAACGAAGGCTCCGATGTTTCACCACCCTGTTTTTTAAAACAACCCAAATCTTTGCTGTAAAGCATTTCCCCTTCCTTTCTATATCTAAACGAAACGCTTCCATTTAAATGCTCTATGGTCTTTCCATCATCACCCAACATGTATTTCCCGGTATACTGCTCTCGTATTAATTGAATTGCAAACTGAGTTTGCTGGTCCTGGGAGGCCTGCAAAAACTGATCCCAGTACCCACCGCCACGGTTCTTCTTAGCAGTTTGAGGCGCTTGTGGAACTTTTATTTGTACATTATAAAAATTCCCAGACTTTACGATATTAAGCATTATCGATGCATCTCTTTCTGGCACTTCTGCTCCTGTTGATGTAACAAACATACGCCATTCTCCGCTAAAAAGATCACCTGCTTTGATATGCTGGTTTAGGCATACTGAAATTACAAAAAAGGAAAAAGCAATTAGGAACCTTCTCATAGGTCACACTCCTTTGCAACATATTTTCATTTTTGCCGAAAATACTCTGATAGCCTCACAAATCCTTGCCAATGCCAACTATCATCTAAATCTATTCTTGCAAAAATAAGCATCTGGGCAATACATTAAAATGCAACCCCAACACCCACCCCAAAAGCAAGATAGCCTGAAATATTCATATATTTAGTTTGCGTGCCAAACCAAATACCATCTGACAAAAATAAATCTAAAACAAATGCCTGCTCAGAAATAAAGCGATAACCTAGTAAGCCACCAAGGCAAAACCAAGTTTGACTGTAGCTCTGCATGCCAGGTAGAGAAGCTGAAGAAAACAGAACTTCAAAGGCAGGAGCTATGTAAAAGCCTTTAGGAGATGTAGGCGTAAAGAAGAAATCAACTGCCAAATCCAAAGATATTTCTGTTAGAGAATATTGGGCATACCCTGCGCCCGCGTAACCAAATCCAAGCATAAACGCATTGGAATCCGAAGTTTTTGTTGTATACTGGAGCAGGATACTACTAAAAGACAATGTTTGTAGCTCTAACACATTCCCAAATCCGCTGCCAGCATCTTGGCTGCTTACATACGAACGCAAATTTAATGAGTTGTTATAATTATTGTAATTATACTTTTCTGCAGAAGCTGCAGGTTCTCTTCTTGTTTCGACATTTGAGGAAACATATGATGTTTCGTCACTAAAGAACTGTTTCTTTGACGGAATAATCGTGGGCACAGAAACAGATCCTGAATTTGTCAACTGCGATGGAAATTTAATAGCATCATCACTTGCAAAAGACATTATACTATTCCTTTCTATTTTCAACCTCGTCTTTGCTATTGATAATTCTACAGTTATGATATTGTTCTGAAGCTCATTGCTAATTATGGCACATGTAAACTTATCACCATTATTTAGACTCAAGAAGCCTTTTTTCCCATAATCTAATAATTTATCACTTCCACTCACGCTAATTATGCTCTCCCTTTTGATAACGGTGGTTGCATTTCCAAACCTTGGCTTAAAAACTATCCAATCATTCGCAATGTTATTTTTAACAAGTGAACCAGATACTTTCTCGCCACTCTTTAATGACAATTGCACTCCATTATCAAGACTTATCTCTGGCTTTGAATTATTCTCGCTTTTCTTATAGGAGTCTATGTCTGCCCATTTATAATGAAACAGCTTTTCTCCGACCCGCATTCTAATGTATTCGTTTTTCTTAACCTCTTCAATTTTCCCCTGCACCACTTCCCCATCCTTCTTAACTATTTCATCAGATGTTTGTGTTAAGCCGACACCGGAGGCAATACCGTCTGCTATATTTATTTTATTGTCTGCTACAGAATCACTTTTATTTTTTAAGTTATCTTGCCGGCTCACAGAAGAACCACCACTATTTCTGCGAATTTCTTTTATCTCGCTACTTTCAAACGACATTTCTATACCATTGTCTGTTCTTATAGTAATTCCACCATTTTGTTTCTCATTAAAAACGATATTGCCTTTAATTTTCATACCGTTAGAAAGAGTTATCTCATCTGCGCAAAACACCAAGGTATTAGCCGCAAGAAGAAATGTTATAATTGTAATAATTTCTTTAATCATCATACCTCCCGGATTCAAATTCATATTGTTAATTTGGTCTTTTCGCTTTCCCTATCGCATAATGATCAATATCCGCCCACTTATACTGGAATACCTTGGAGCCAACGCGAATTCTTATAAATTCATTCTGTTTTAATTGTACTATTTGGCCCTCTATCACTTTCCCGTCTTTCTTAAATATTTCATCTATTACAAGCCCTGTGTTATTTTCAGGAACACCCTCTACACTGCCTTGCTCAACAATAGTGTTATCTTTAATTATAGACACTGAACCTTCATTAGCAGGATTCGCAGACTCAACTGTCGTGTTAGAGGCTTTAATGCGTTCTTGTTTTTCTAGCGTAACGTCTGCGCGATGCGTCATTCCTTTAACCTTATAGGCATGCACAATATCTGCATTAGAATGTTCATCAAAATAATATGTAATAGAAAATACCTGTTTATTATTCATTGTGCCAAGCATAGCGTAACCATAATCAAGACTCATTTGCGACAGATTAATACCAATACCAAAAGATAAGCAATCCGGGTTGTAACATATTTTATAACCTGCTCTAATTGATAGGAATTTAGCTAATGTGAATTCTGCTCCAGTGTTAAGTCTCAGGAGACTGTCATAGTAGACTGCTTCAGTGGCAAGCAAACAGGAACTAATCTCCGTATCCCAAAGGCGAAAGGTAAAGCCCATCTTAAGCGTAACAGGCAGTGAATCCCCAATACTTATAAAAGTTAATTGAGAACCAACATTCTGAAGAACTAAACTAAAAGAAAATTCTGAATCAAGAGATCTAAAAAGTAAACCGAAATCAGCAGCTAAAGCAACTGCGCTAAAAGTGTCGGCAATTGTACTCTTAATGTATTTAATATTCGCGCCTAAAGATATTTCATCAAGAGGACAGAGAGAATATCCTAAATTCGCTGTCCAGTTCCGCATTGCATTAACGGACGCGCTTGTTCCGTTAAAATAATTTATGTCAATTGTACCCATATCGAACAAAGTTAGCCCGAATCCCAGGACTCCAGCAGTTTCCAGCGGAACTTCAATAAAAATAGAGCTATTGTAACCATCTGCGAGATTCTTTGAATAGGAGGCGCTAAGGCCAGGGAAAAGCTGGAACCCTATCCCTGCTGGATTAATAATTAAACTGTCAGGTGTATCACAAAAAGCAGAAAATGCAGAACCCATGGAGAATGATTTTGCGCTTGAATCTTCAGTCAGAAAATTGGCGCCGCTTGTATCTGCAAAGAGTAGACTTATAGCAGCGCTCAAAAAGACCGCTAGCGTTATCAAAAGAACTTTTCTCATTAGAACACTTCACCTCATAAGGATTGCTCACTTAACAATAAGTACTTTCTTTTGTTCCCTATAGCTGCCAGCGTCAATAAAGACGTAATATACCCCGCTTGCCACAACCTTACCGAACTCATCCTTACCATCCCAAACAGCATCGGTGTAAGTCCCTGCATTTTTTGCCGAATTCAATATAGTGCGGATAATTTCGCCGTTAGACTTATGCACGGTAATTTTAACCACTGAATCAGTTCCAATTGTATATTGAATTGAGGCGGGCGGGCTGTATAACGGATTAAGCAAATTTCCATAAAGTTTAGACGTTGAAACAACATTGACACTGTAAGCATCGCTGTTGACAGAATATACGGTAAATACTCCAACATTGTTCTTTGCCTTAACTCTTGCATAATATGTTTTCCCTGAACTACATCCCGTTATATTGTACTTCAGAATATTCCCTACATACCCATCAAATCTATCAGCCCCTCCTAATGAGGTTCCTACTTGCAAATAATATCCAGCTATTCCACTGATTGGATCTGCTGCTGTACCAGCAGCCCACGAGATTGTTAAAGTAAAGCTTCCTGTACACGTCGGTTTTGCCGGTGTGCCTGTGAGACCCTGAACAACAAAAGTTTGCGCTGATGTTGTATTGTTGCCGGATTGCGTATAAACTAATACATTGTATGTTCCTGCAGTAACTCCGCTTGGCACAACGGCAGCCCGGATTAAACTGTCAGTTGCGACAATATAAGATGTTATTGCTGTTCCGTTGTCCAGCCTTACAGCCGTTACGGTATTGCTGCCAACTCCGCCGAAAAAGCCTGAACCGGTTATTGATATTGTTGTTGGGTTAATAGAAGTGCCGCTTGACGGAGAAAGTCCGGAAACAGACGGAATTCGCGGATTGCTGTATGACATAGTAATAAGATTGGTCGTGTAGCCTACTATATTGGAAATTGAAATGTAGCTTTGGGACAAATAGGCATTGCTCTGAGGCATAGTAAATATGGACCCATCAATAAAGGCGTCACCGGAATCGCCATGGTTAGTTGGTATATCACCGTTTTTATCGGCTTCAACACAACTGACCCTTAAGTGTGGTGAAATGCTGTTTATGTTGTTAGCAGATAATGACCCTATAGTATCGTCTATATGATATATTAAGACTCCATTCCCTGGGATATAAGCATCCGATCTCGTTTGCTTTCGAAACTCTACAAGAAAGTACTCGGTAGAACTTCCAAGAATCGGAATTCTGTACGTATCTGAATAGTTTTCATAATTTCTTAGTGAAATAGCTGAACTCGAAGAGAGTTGAACCGGCGTTACCCAGCCGACAAGCTGTTTGGACCATGCTGATGGATGGGTTGGAGACTTGCCATTATTTGCCCAGGAGCCATAATCCATTACATCCCATAAACCTATATTTGAAGGGTAAGACACTCCTGATGTGTTGTAAAGATCAGGGAAACCAAGCTGATGCCCAAATTCGTGACACAACACCCCAAAAGGCATCAGGCCATTGGCTTCTGTTGCCGGAACAGTCTCGCCTTCAGTAAAACCATCTGAACCAGCAGAGAAAGGTCCCGTGAACATCGACCAGATTTGATTAGAAGGCGAAGCAACAGATTCCGCACCTTGTCCAGCATGAACCACAAGTAGAGCATCAAATGAACCTTTGGTCACGCCTGCGGCGGAGCATGCATCGTGGAAAAGAGAACCATTAGCCACGTAGTAATAGTTATAAAGCGCATACAAACCCATTGTGTAAGGTAATGTATACCCGCTCCCGCTACCAGTGAAAACAGTTATTTGTAGTGTCAGCTGGCCATAAGAGCATTCAGAATAATAGTCAACCATTCTTTTCAGAAAACCAGAAGTTGCGGATGTTGAAGAAGTTGTGTAGGCAGAGACTTGTTGAGTTGTTAAGGCAGTGTCAGAGAAACCGACAAAAATAACGGCTATTTTCTTGGTACCGTTGGCCGAGATTGATTTTGCCAACGCAAAGGAGGGAGCACCTTGACCAATAAGTTTTGCTGTTTGCTGATTAATATGTACTCCGTCTTTTGGCATCTTTGTTGAGAGAATACCAGGAGCAGGCGGTACAGCATAAAGCCCGCCGGTTAGCAATAAACCTATGGTAAATATGAGTACTACAAATTTCATTCTAACTCCTAGATGATGTTACAATCGACTGGAAGTTTCTCTTTTTTGAGCTTCTATTGCTTCTCGGTTTTACTTTTCGCAGTCTGATGCTCTAATCAGTCAGACATATTGACCTCGGGACAGGTCAAGAATATTTGTTCGTGACCTGGTCAACTAGGTTCTGATCTTACTTCTGCGTAATGGCAGCTAATTCTTTTCTTCTGAATGGCTTTTCATCATATTGACAAGACAGCTATCGGTATCTAGTTCAAAGCCAATTTCAGTATGCAGCGAGCGTCATTTGAGAGTTAGAATACGCGCCTAAGACTGGTACAGCGATACTTCCCCCACTTGCTGGCATAGTACCTGAAGCAGAAAATGTTCCCGCAGAAGAATTTTCAGAGTCACAGTTTTTCCTGGAGTTACACCTAATGTATTTACACTTCCGCCTGGGATAAGATATCCTGATCTTAATGCTTAGCAAGTAAATACAACACCATTAACAGTTGCAGTTGCATCTGAAACAAGACCAATACCATTTTGAATTGTCACAAAACCATCGAATGTAGGAGAGCCATAAAGGACTCCCTCGTATATAATGGTTTCAGTAACTACGACTATAGAAGATGGACCAGTAACATCATTCTTTGCGCAACCACACATTAAAACAATAACTAGGCAAAGCAAACAAATTATTCTTTTCATTCGTCCCTAATTCAACCATTCATTAAAGCAGGTTGCCATTTAATTAGTATGATATCTGAGGTAGGACTTACAAACAGGTACTTCTAAGTCCTACCCTTTAGACCCAATTAATTACTACTTTCTTTCCAACATAGCATTTATGTTGTCTTGATCCAGCTCCATCCAGTTTCCTGTGGCCGCATCAATTATCAGAGGAATACCACCGCCCAAAACATCTAGTACTATCCAAATCGCTCCCAATTTATTGCCTATGTGATATGTTCTTGTTGCATATCCTTCCTTTTTAAATTCTATGTCGTAGGTCTTTTGCGGTTCGAGCTTTAATGAAACAGGGGTTGTCCCTCTATTCATGCCATTAACATAAACTTGTGCCCCTGTCGGATCAGAAGTAACACCTACATATGGAGCCCCACCCTTAAAGAGCGTCGCGCAACCTGAAAATATCACAAAGCACGAAACAATCAACAAGCCGGCAACAGATTTCCTCATACCCCCCCCTTTAGTGCTATGATTTGATTTTGCTATCTCCTACCTATTTTCACCTCCTTTAAGAAGATTTTAACACTGGTTGACTCCAACGCCAAAA
>Ga0114951_10006228_pt1 | contig 10640 bp, 13 predicted proteins | sample AM7aDNAmetaG_FD_88677 | JGI IMG/M metagenome (GOLD analysis project Ga0114951, IMG submission 88677) | Freshwater microbial communities from Finland to study Microbial Dark Matter (Phase II) - AM7a DNA metaG | ecosystem: Environmental > Aquatic > Freshwater > Lake | place: Finland: Lake Alinen...
CTCCACCCCAAAGCGAATTCGTTATACCAAAGATACTACCAACACAAGAACAAACAGACATCGCCGCACTCAACCTGCTAGTCTCATCATTACTCATGGAGAGAGAACAAGCCTCCGCTGTTAGTAATCCCGATCAAATTACTATTAAAAATCTAAAAGCTGATTTAGATGCATTAACAGAATTAGTAAAAAAATTATTACCTCAATAGAAAAAATCATTTTATTATTTTTTATTATGTAATAAAATGGGCGGTTCAGTTGGCAAATTTGTTGGCGACATCGCTAAAGCGGGTTTGAAAGGCGCTACTAGTGCTCTAGGAAACATGATCCCATTTGTAGGCGGACCACTAGCGCAGTACATCAACTCAAAATACGCAAAAGGAGGAGTCCTTCTTGAAGTCGGAGGGACCCCCCCTGATTTGCCAGAAGGATTCAAAAGCAAAGAGATTCGAACACCTGCTCAATTAAAATCGTTGATTCAAAAATTCCCTGAAGAAGCGAAAAAGGCTGGATTAACCATTGAAAAAGTTGACGAGGAAGTCAAAGAAGCAAAAATTCAAATGAAAGCAATCGGTGGGATGATTGGAAATCGTCGGACGACGACAGAGATCCCCGACAATATCCCCTTAGGTCCTCCTACTTATAAAGTAAAGATGATGGCTACAGGCGGCAAACTCACAAAAGACATGAAAGAAGATAAACAAAAACCATGTATGGCTACCGGAGGTCAACCAAAGGTTAAAAAGGCTCGTACTCCTGCGCAATTGGAAGCAACGAAACGATTGGTTGAGGCAAATCGCAAACGACGTGAAAAAAAATAAAATAAATTTGTTGTATGAATAAAAATGGCAAAACTATATGGTAAAGACGATTTACGAAAACTGAAAGAATCAAAGCCGATTCCGATTACAGCACACACAAATGAAATCGTTGTCCCTGTCGTGTACGCCGGGATGGTTGATAAGTATTTGAAAAACAAAGGGATTACTCTTCCGTTAACCCATGCTGAGTTGCGAGAGATGAAACATGAAGCTCAAAGTTTGGCAAAAGGCGGTGTTGTCTTGGGTAAGAAAATCAAAAAAATCAAGAAACGCAGAGACACGAAAGGCAATCGAAATCAAAATCAAATTGCCAGTCAAAAAGTCGTTATCAATTTGGGTGAAAAAAATAGTGGTCCAAATCCACCACCAACATTTCCAGCCCAACGTCCAAATTATTTTGCAGAAATTCGTCCTCATAGTACAGCACCGATGATGTTATATCCCCCTGATAATAAAGAGAAAGAAAAAGAACTACAACTAAGGGCAGAGAAAGAAACGATTGATAAATACTTTTCCGCTATTCGCCGAAATCCTATAGCGGATATATTACAAGAACAAAATCGACAAGGGTCTAATAGACTTAATCCATCTGATGTTTTGCCAATAAGAGGTGCGTATGATTTTGAATTAGACCGTTACAAAGGTCCTCAACCAGGAGAAGCCAATAAAGACAAAGACAAAGACAAAGACGATATTGAAGAAAAAGAACGTTTAGATGCTAGTGTTCCAGCGGCTTCAGCGGCTCCAGTCGAAGAAGAGGAAGACGATGTAGAAGATCCATTGACAGAAGTTCGTTATAACTCACTACGTGATCAATTAACTAGCTTAAAGGAAAACTGGGAAGAAAATTTTGCTGGTAATACGGGTCGTAAAGTTGCTCGTGGAAGAATACGAGATCAAATTCGCGAAACCATAGAACGAATGCGACATTACAGTGATAAGGATTTTTATAAAGTAAAAGATGTAAGAGGACCGAAAAGTTTTCATATCAAAGCTGGGGCTGGTAAGGGCGGCGAATAAAATCATAAATTAATAACATATTATATATTATTAATTACCTCATTCATGTTTTACATAGAGTTTAGCTTGGTTTACACTGTGTCCCATTTCGGAAGCAGTCTTTTCTAATTGAGCCATGAGAGGGGCAGATTTTTCGGTAATGTAGATATGTCGTAATTGGTTCACGCTAATATTTTTGCCAAATATGTTGTTAAGGACCTTTGTCATCCCCGAAGAAGTAAATGGTTTTCCGTAATAATCAAAAAACAGGAATTCTCCCTTATCAGAAGTAAAAGCAATCCATTTACGTAATAGTGATTCTAGGGTCTTTGGTACCTTTTCAATTTGCAACCCAAGGAATTTTGCTGTCTTGTATTGTCGAAAATGAAAGACACCCTTTTCATAGAAATTGTCTTTTTCCTTTGTGTATCCCCGGCATTTCATGACGACAAAATCAAGCAACCGACGTGGGGGGATCAATACATAACAGCACAAGATGATATATTTTTGCAAATCAAGTAAATCTTCCATTTTGGGAGATGTTTCTTTAAATACCCAATAGTATTTCTTCTTAAGAGAATCCATGTGTTTCTCGATTTCAGCCCATGGCATCCAATTTGCCTTTTGAGTATCGGTCATTACATTCTGTTTTTGAAGAGCATTATACTGTTGAGCATCAGCAAGCATCTGTTTTCGATATTTTACTTGTACAACTCCATCAGAAATGCAAACCAGTGCGGACAATATCGTCTTCCGCACATTGTATTTTATCTTTTCAAGATGAGTCAAAACTTTTTCGGATTCTTTGATAAGAGGATGATAATCAAACTCATCACCATACATATCTCTGTAAAGATTGCGAAGGATATTACAGTATGTCTTTATAGATGACTCTGAGAGATTTGGTCGCATCTTTTTGATATGTTCTTTGCATTCGTCCATTTTTTATTATATAAAGATTTTTATTTGTTATTTTTTTGATTTATCTAATCCAATTGTTGCGATAACCAATTGTTTCTATATAGAACAACAATAATATATGATAAACAATGATTTCTACAACAAATAAGATGTATATACAGGATATAAAAATTTTTATATCCTGTATCCATGAAGAAATACATCTAGAAATCATTGTTTATCATATATCATGATTGATCTATATAGAAATCATTGGTTATCGCAACAATTGGATTCTTTTCTTTTTATATTCTACTTTTTTTTATATCTATCATGATATAAAAATGTCTATGTCTATGGGTATTGGCGGCGATATTTTAAACTGGTTGTTAGGCTACGAATCAACCCGATTCAAACAGTTTCTTAAACAACATGGCCAAGAAAAAATAACGTCGATTGATGCTGTACGGGCCCCTATAGCAAAAGCTATTCGTCTTGGATTTGATCTATTGACTGGCGGTGCTTTTGAACAAGCCCATAAGAAGCTCGGAGTTGATAATTTCTTCCATTTGTTCTTGGTTATCAATGGAAAATATCGTATTGAAAAGAACGAGGTTGTCAACTACAAAGCGTACAGTAAAGCTTCTGACGAAGAAGATATGTCTATACCCTTAAAGGGTGAGATAACAATCAATGAATTAATTCAAACCGCTGCCAAGGGTAATGAAAAGACCTTTTGGTTGGAGTATAACCCTCTAGGAAACAACTGTCAAGCTTGGGTCTCAACGGTCTTACGGAAAAATGGCTTGTTAACGCCTTCCATATCTTCTTTCGTAAATCAAAATATGGAAGAGCTATTGAAAGAATTGCCTGACTATACCGAAGGCACATCCAAAGAGATTACCGATACTGCCTCATACATTAATCGTATCATCCAACTTACTACTGGGGGCCGTCTCGGGTTTGAGCACGGGGGAGTAACTGGTGATGGTATCGGCCGCTTGACCTCCTTCAGGAATCGGAGGAAGACAGTACTTTGCCCAAAAATTAAGAGCTTCGGATTCTAGTGAAACAAGGCGTTCTACCTTTTCACCTGAAGATGTTATATGACTTTCTGTAACTGGTTCAGGGTCTTTCATGGTCTTCATTAACTCGCGTAATTGGTCTTGGGTTCCTGAAATCGTTTTGTATTTTGGGATAATACTACAATCCATCTTCGTTTATTATCTACGGAGATAAATAAAAACAACAAATTTTTATTATCTCTGTAAATAATAAAATGAGTGATTCTGGATCGGAATCAGATTCTGATAGCCTCTGTAGTGACGCCGAAAAAGTAGCCGAAGCCCTTGAAGACTACGAACAGGAAAAGCGTCTTCGCAAAAAACGCTATGATGCCCTCTCCGAAAAGCGAGAAGTTATCCTTACGAAAGAAGCACTGTCAAATTTGGTTCTTACTAAGAAACAAATAGCGCAGTTAAAACGGGATCAAAAGGAAAAAGACTCTATTGAAAAAAGGGAAAGAACCGAAAAACAAAAACAACAAATTGCAGAATTGAATGCGCGAAAACGCGTACAGATAGATTTACGTAAATCAAAGGAGGATGAAGGAATCACGTTAAAGATCAATAAGAGTCAGATACGAAAAAAGCCTTCAGAAAAGGCTCCTATTAAGGTAAAGGAGGTTTTGGTATCCGATGATGATGAACCACCAAAACGGTTTCAAGGAAAGAAACCAGATTTAGATGAACTCGAAGAAAAGGTGCAAAAATTGAATATCATCAACAAAGTCATTGAAACCCAAAATCCGTATTTAGCTATGATTCTGAAGAATCGACGGTAGCTTTTTTATTTTCATAATACTCAGTTGCTTTTTTCATTAAATATTCCTTGTGGTCTTCATAGTATTTTTTATAGTACTCTTTTTTCTTTTGAAAATGTGCTTTCATTTCTTCGACAGTGAGTTCAACTGGAATCTTTTGTTTCCTAGGTGGCTTTGGTGGCTTTGGAGTCTCTTGAGTCTCTTGAGTCTTTAGTGCTTTTTTTTTGTAGTAATATTCACGGGCCTTTTTGAGATATCTTTCTGTCCGTTCCGCGTCGGTTATGTTTAATCTTGCACGAGGCATTGCTTTTATTATAATAAAGATTTTATTATATTTAAATTAAAAATTAAAAAATCAATTTTATAAATTATTTAAAAATTAAAATTGATTTTTTAATTTTTAATTTAAATTTAAATAAAAATCTTGTATATAATAAAACATAATGAATGACGACGCCATCGTAAAAACGTATCACACGTATGCAAAACCATTAGCTACTAAATGCAAAGAACACTCTATCAATCAAGTTTTTGATGAAACTTTTTACAATAAAAACAAATACGAATTTACGCAACAGGAAATCACAAAGTTATTTTTCGACATTGATATCACACATGATCTTGCCCATCAAATTCGTAAAGACATTCTCAAACAGCTTCATTCACAAAAAGGCGAATATAAATTTGTCTATACCGATGGATCTACCAAAACAAAAGCTTCGTTTCATATTATTTTTTACGAAATGACTATCAACAAAATTACTTTCAAAAAGGAGATGGCTTATACTTTTCTAAAAGATTTTTTTTATGATACTGTTGTAGATGTGACTCTTACGTATGATCAACTTTTTAAATGCGTTGACAATAGTGTTTATCAACGCAAAACCTTTTTACGGCTTCCATATGCCACTGATAATAATAAGCCAAATAGGCATATTCCTAATGAGGTTTCAGATATGAAAAGATTTTTTGTAACGTATACACCAATTATCAAGCCATTTGATTGTGAACCAATACCAGAGAGAGAGAAAATTATATACAAAGGAACAGCTGATTCTGGAGAAAATGATCCAGTTAATAAAGCTAAATATACAAAGAATCTTTTAGCTTTACTTTCTCTTGTTAAGAAACAACGATTTCAAGAATATGCAGTTTGGCGTGATTTGCTGTTTCTTATGAAAGGTCGTGGACTACCAGAAGAGCTTTTCATTCAATATTCTTTTGAATCAGAGTATAAAAATTTTGATGAAAATAGTTGTAGGGATAAGTGGGATCGATGTGATGCTAAACCAATGATAGGTCTTACACGTGTTATTGAATGGTGTAAAGAAGATGGAATTGATTATATGTTTATTTATACCCAAAAAGAGATCAAAGATAAGAATAAAAAAATCAAAAATCATGAAGACATGATCGAAGAAAATGCAAAAAATAATAGAGAGCAAGAAGAAGAAAATTGTCTTCAAATAGCTTATATAAAAATGAAAGAACTATTTGAAGAAAAAAGAGGCAAGATTTTATCTACAGGTGAATTTCTAAATACAATTAATGGAGATCGTTATATTCAAAGTAAAAGTATATTTATGACGACATATGAACACGAAGAATATCATGGATTAACTGAGTCTGTTAAATTTATTAATCGATGGATCAAAGATGTAGATATGAAGACATATGATAAAATTGATTGTATTCCACATACCCTTCCACAAAATCCAAGAATACTAAATTCATGGATAGGATTTCCATTACATAATCCTAATTCGAAAGCAGACTATCAACCCTTCATGGATTTTATCAAAAATCTTGTCAATAATGATGAATTAGTTTATAACTATATTGTAAAAGAAATTGCCCACAGTATTCAATATCCACACGAAAAGCTTGGTACGATGTTTGTTTTTGCAGGCGAAGAAGGATCCGGAAAAGGCTGCTATTGGGATATTAGACAAGCTCTTGTTGGAAAATACAACTGTCTTCGAACACCAAAAATTGACGAAGTCGCTGGTAAATTTAATAGTCTATTGAAAGATAAATACCTTATATGTTTGAATGAAAACGAATTCAAGGCTTCAAAAATAGTTGATGGCGTATTGAAAGATTTGATAACCGATTCAACAGTCAATATAAATGTGAAAAATCAATCCCCTTATGAAATGAATTCATATCATCGTTTTATAATGTTTACAAATAGCCAAGAATTACCAGTACAAACACATAAAGGAGATCGACGTAAGCTTATCATTCAAACATCATCTGAACATATTGGTGATAAAGAGTACTTTATAAAAATGTATAGTTATATCAGTGATTCCGAACGTATTGCTGCATTTTATAACCATCTCATGACTTTAGATGTTAAGGATTTTCGTAAAGAACCTTTACCAATCACAGAATATCAAAAAGATGTTCAAGAAGTTTTCAAAAGCCCTGTTGAGCTTTGGGTTGAGCATTTAGCATTTACACAAATAGCTAACAAAGTACAAATGACAGGTAGTGAGCAGTATATATCTTATACTGCATTTAGAGAGTCACAAGGAATAAATTTAGAATTATCATCCATTGCATTATCCATGAAACTAAAACTATTGAAAATCGGGGGAGTTTCTGATATTATCAAAGGAAGAGAATCAAACTATAGGGAGTTTGATAAAAAAATATTAAGACAATATTTTAAGCTTGATTAAGGCTAAATACCAGGTCTCCACCAACCCTCCACACCATAAATATATATGAGTTTTACCCTCATATATAGATCATTATTATTATATATATATATTAAATTAATAATAATAATAATATATATATAAATCAAGGCACTTCCCCCTGTCTGTGGAGGGTGTGGAGACCTTGTGGAGACCTGGAAAAAGAAACTTCTGATTTTTCAAGGCACTTTCCCCTGTCTGTGGAGGGTTGGAGGGTGTGGAGACCTTTTTTTAATCTCTGGATCAAAAAAAATAAAAATAAAAACTATTTTTATTTTAATTATAATTATAATTATATTTGCAAAATAAAAATAATATTTCTCCGACCCATTTTATATTTGCGTTTAAAAATAGGTCTCCACCCTCCACGGTCTCCACAGAGGGGGAAGTGCCTCAAAAAATCCGAAGTTTCTTTTTCCCAGCTTGATTAAGGTTAAATATTTGCGATAATCGGTAAAAGTGGTTGATGAGCTTTGATGTGAGCTTTCATACGTAGCAAGTTCATATTCCGGATGGCTAGGACGACCGAAAGGCCTCTAGAAATGACCTTACCATTCGTATTATTGATAACAAGATAATGCATACCAATCTTTTTTAGTTGATAAGTCATTTATTATAAACGAGAAATAAGTAGAATAAATAATTTATTTGTTAATAGCAAAATGAGTCTATCATCTGTATTCAAGGCAAAAGATAAAGACGATGTCAGTAGTAATGATCCATTTCTAAAGGATACCAAGGGATCAATAATGATTATTTCAGGAAAAAAGAGAACTGGAAAATCCACGCTCGCATTATGCATGTTATCATCTAGTAAGATTTTCAAAGGACATTTTGGAAATATCTTTCTGATATCTCCTTCGAAAGAAGAAAAAACCAAAGCATTGCGTGAGGAATTAGATAAAGATGGAAAGTATTTCACAGAGTTAAACCAAGAGAATATATCATCCATTACAAATTTTATAAAAAATGAAGCAGCTCAAAAGAAAATGAAAGAGAAAAAATTGGGTAAAAAATTATCTCCAATCTACAACTGTTTATGGATCGATGATTCGGTAGCAGAATTACCTCGGTCCATGAAGAAGAATTGTATTACCAATTTATTTTATAATCATCGACACATTGGGGATGGTCTAACGATTATTTGTACAACACAGAGTTACAAGAACATTGGACCAAATTTACGCAAACAAGCGGATATCCTGTATATTTTTCCAATGGCAAATAAGAAGGAAAGAGAAGCGATACAGGAGGACTGGTCAATTGATGACTCTGTATTTGATGCATGTTTTGAGGATGAGTCCGATCACCCATTTCTCACCGTAAATGTCGTTGGAAGCAAACCTACTTTCTTTCGCAAGATGGAAAGAATGTGATAATATTTGATGAAAAAAATAAAATATTGTTTATTAGTAAAATGGTTCTATTACAATTCACAATATCAAATGATGATCTGTTAGGTAATACAGCTCGATTGGGAAACAACATTTCCGTAGTGGCTTATGGAAATGCTACGCTTTCAAGCGTACCATGTAGTATTCTTGCGCCAACAAGTTTAAATTCAGGGAAATATCGGGCAAAATTAGCAGGTCTTGAAATAGTCTCTGGGGCTGTTAACGGTGTAAGTCTTGCCTTTCAACCGCAGATATTGCTATTACAAAGTTCGGCCTTTCAGTTTCGTAATAACGGTACACAAGGGCTAACGTTTTCTAATAACGGCCAATATGCCCAACCATGTGTGGTAGGTAATCGGGAGTTTGAAATCAATATTGGAAGTGGCCTGATAGATCTCAGTTTACAGATATATCAATTCGGTAATTTTACGGGAGGTCAAAATTTGGCAGTATCCCCATGGAATTTGGCACCAGTTCAAACATGGGTTAACGCACAATTTGCATATTTTATTTTAACATTGGATATTGAAAATTACGATAGTCAGTTTCCAGTTTATGAGAGAAAGTAGGAGGAATGTCTCCTAGGATGTGATACATTTATTTCTTATTACTAATAAGAAATAAATTGATTTATTTTTTTGTAACCATTAGGTAAAATGGATATTCCGCAATTGCTAGCCAGTTCTGGAATATCGATAGGATCTTATCTCATCTATAAAATTGCAAAGCGTTATTACATAACATCTGGATGCCATGATAATACACTGGAGATCAAGATAGTTTCTAAAGATTCTAAAGATTTAGACACAAAAACGGTTAATGAAGTAGATATTGAGATGGGGGTTTAGATTCATCACCGTTTTACGGAAATACTCCCGTCTTCCCCAAAAGCCACTAATACATCATATAAAACACAGATAGTACACAAGTTTGATGAAGTTGTCGCACTATTAATCGTAGCACCGTAGCCGCTCAATTGGATGTTCAAATTTGTACAAGGTACACCACCGAAAATTGTTGATTCCTCGTCAAAACTGCTTGTGTCTATAGCAATACAAAACATTTGGTTGGCATACAAAGACGCACCAACACCTGCTTGGGTTAGAGTTGTGCTGTATACAGGAGGAGTGACAGATGGCTGAATAATATTTCCCTGCAAATTGTGATGCATAAATTGTTTCATGGCTGCGTAAGTATTCGGTATGTTGTCAATGATATTGCTGTTGACCAAATTACCATCGAGATACACTTGAGCATTAATGCCAGAGCCTGCCCCCGAAGTGAGAGTCCCAAAATCGCAATCAGATCGACTTGCTGCATAGTAGAGTTGGGAGCCAGTAGAATAGGTGGAGACAGAAGAAGGTAAAATCATCACACCGCGAACGGAAGACGCATTAAGACCCAAAGTATAACTGGAAAGGATTGACTGGGGAACTTGGACCGACATTGTATTTGAGCAAGTCATAACAAAAGGACTTGAGCGTGTTGCTTGTCGTTCTGCCTCAATTAGAGCAGAGGGCAATTCCACGGCTTGATAAATTAAAAATGTATTGCTGACAGTGAATTCGCTTGCGGCAACAGTGCCACCAGAAAAGATCCCACGAGCAAGGGAAGATAAATCGATTTGGATTGTCAAGGGCGCACTGAGTAAATGACAAGGAAAATTTTGAGTAGCAGATTGAAAGATGGATAAAGGTAAGGGCAAAACGACATCGATAAAACTGTTCGTGGCAGATGAGCTGTACCATTGTTGCCCCATACCAAGGAGGATGGAGGCATCGTTTGCGAGATACGGTTGAGAGCTATTATGATAAAGCAATCCATTCATTTCATCATTGAGAAAGTTGTGTTGAGCCAAAATACTGGAATTTGACCCATAACAAGTCAAACGTTGAATAACACTGTAAGCATTCCCGTAAGCAAGGGTATATGCCGAATTTACAGCTGCTGTGGCTCCGACGGGGGGGTTGAGGTAAGCTACCGATTTATTACCAGCACC
>Ga0114951_10006231_pt1 | contig 10638 bp, 10 predicted proteins | sample AM7aDNAmetaG_FD_88677 | JGI IMG/M metagenome (GOLD analysis project Ga0114951, IMG submission 88677) | Freshwater microbial communities from Finland to study Microbial Dark Matter (Phase II) - AM7a DNA metaG | ecosystem: Environmental > Aquatic > Freshwater > Lake | place: Finland: Lake Alinen...
AAGAATTCTTTTTTCTTTGAAATGAAAGCAACTTTTTTGCCGTAGATAAAAATTGTATATGGCATCTTAAATCCTTCAGGCGCATATCTAATTGTTCTTGGGTTTTCCGGAGCATCACCGTAACGTTTATAGTCTGTTTCTCCTTCCCTTATTCTAATACTGGTTGATTTCATCCCTTTAGCAACTCGTCTTTCTATCCAGCGGTCTTGGTACTCTTTTCCTAGTTCCTCTACTAGATCTGTCACAGAAGCAATATAATAAAAATCCTTTTTATCTTCTAATATATCTTCAAAAATATTATGTATACCAGTTTGACCGATGTAAACTTTCAAGATGGGTTTTTCAGAACTTGTGTCAATTAAGTTTTGCAATTCAGGCATTAATTCTTTTGCTAAATTATAAGAATTTTCAGTATTCTTTAAAAGATTGTTTGGATGCTCAACTACATACAAGATCTTTTTTGCTTTTGGAAAAGTTGTGATAAGCCCCTTATTTTTTAACTCTTCTAAAACTAAGTAGCAGGTTGGTCTTTTTATTCCTGTTTTTTCAGATATTCCCATAACAGAAAATTTACCTAAGCCAAGGCCTTCAATATAGATCTTTGATTCTTTCTCACTTAATCCTAGTTTTTCAAGTGATTTTATAAGTTGTAGTGCCATATTGATAGTATATTCCTCTATAGTTAAATGTCAACTATTCTGACAAATAATTAAATATTATAATTAGGTCTTATTAAATAAGGATATATTTATAAACATCAGTTATATATATTGACATATTAATATAATAATGCTATACTAATAGCAGAGAGTGTTATTTAAAACCAAAACCAATGATAAAAATTCTAGTAATAGAAAATACCCCAAAACATCTTAAAGATGCAAAAGTCTTTTTTAGTAATATGGAAGGCTATGAATTCACATATACAGAAAGTTTATGTGAAGCTATCTCACTAAATGGCGACGAGTACGAAGCTATTTGTGATCGATGGGGAGAAGAAGCTACACTTTTTCAAAGATTATCAAGATATGATGGGATAATAACGGATATAAATTTTCCGAATTATTCGAATAGGACTAAGGGAATAGGATCCGGAATCGACGCCCCTATTGGTGTTGCAATAATTCTATTTGCGAATCTTAACAACATTCCATGTGTCGGTATTACTGATACATACCATCATTCAAATAGCATGCAGTGGGCAACAACCTTCTTGAGGATGGCCTTCCAAAGAGATACATTTCTTGATACTGAAAGAAATGATATTGAGGAAGGTAAAAAACCATGGGCTGCAGCATTTAAAGAGTTAATTAAACTCTTTAAAAGATAAGATAAAGATAGTAGAAAATCAAAAAAGCGCGGAGTTGTCCGCGCTTTTTCTTATACCCCGTGCTTTTTATGTAATTTGTTGATCTCTTCTTGTTCAAGCTTTTCTTTCTCTTCTTTTCCTCTTTCTCCCAAAGCTTTTAGTTCTTCGTTTCCGAGCATATCTAGTGATTTTGCCAGTTCTGTCAGGTGATCTACGTTGTTTTTTGTAGGATCATCTAAAACTTCTTCGAGTAGAGCGCTAAGAATCCACCCCATACGAGGTGACGGTTTCATGTGTAACACCTCGATAAGTGTTTTACCATCAATAGCTAGCTGACTGACAGAGATTGGATCATGTAAAACTTCTTCTATCATTGCATGATATTTACGAAGTCTATATGGTGCTTCACTTTTTTTCATTCCAACTCGATCACATTCACGTATCTCCATTAATTCCCATACGTGTTCTTTGCCTATTCTTTGAACAATCCGACGTACAGCAGAAAGGGTTATCTGCTCTGTATCTGAAAAGAACATATGATTTCTAACTAAACTTACAACTAAATCGATAGTTTTCTTTGGAAATTTAAGACGGCCCATAATTTTTTGAACGAGCCTAGCTCCAATAACTTCATGTCCATAAAATGTGTATTCTTTTTTTACTCCTGGTCGTCGAGAGCGGGGTTTCCCGATATCGTGGAATAATGCAGCCAATCGAATCTCTGTTGAAAAACGCTTGTCGGCCGCATGGTCTAGTGCTTGTAATAAATGTTCGAAGACGTCAAAAATATGAGCACCGCCTTGAATACATCCAATTCCCTCCTCAAGTTCCGGGATCATGTGTTTAAGTAATCCAAGCTTGGAAAGCATTGCTATCCCAACGGCAGGATTATTGGATTCTATAATTTTTACGAATTCATCACGGATTCTTTCCGTTGAAATGTTAACTAATAGATCAGAATTATCAACAATAGCTTTCATTGTGTTGTATTCAATAGCAAAATCAAGCTGTGTTGAAAATCTAATAGCTCGGAGCATGCGTAGCGCATCTTCTTGGAATCTATCATTAGCATTCCCTACCGCTCGTATAACTTTGTCTTTTATATCTTCTTGTCCTTTATAAAGGTCAATAATATGTCCTTTATTATCAAGAGCCAGTGAGTTCATTGTAAAATCTCTTCTCTCAAGGTCGTCTTCTATTTTGTCACTGAATTGAACCTTGTTTGGATGACGGAAATCGTTATAATTTGACTCTATTCTATAAGGAGTAACCTCTACAATGTTGTATTTTAGGTCCTCATTGTCTATTCCAGGTCCGACCTGGAATTCTGAATCTTGAGATGTTACATGTGTAACATCTGCGTTCTCTTTAGGAATACAAACTCCTACTGTTCCATATGTGTTTTCGTATATAGTTTTTTCAAATATGTTAATGATTTCTTCTGGTTTGGCATTTGTTGTGACGTCCCAATCTTTGGGCTCTCTTCCTAGTATTAAGTCTCTTACACACCCACCAACAAGAAACGCCTCGAAACCATGCCTGGAAGGGTCTATTGGGTTGGCTGTATTCTCTAATGTTTTTGTTACATGTGTAACATATTGGGGAATAGTTTTTAATTTTTCTAACATTTCTTCTTGTTTCATGTGTAACTTAATACTTACGACATTTAGTCGTATTAGCAGTATTCTTAAACAAATAGATCTAAGTGTGTTCGTCTTATGAAGTCGGTCATATTAGTCTCAGAAACTAATTGTTTCATTTTGATATCGACACCAAATGCTATTTGTGGGTAAGTCTCTATTAATATGGGTTGTCCTAGCATTGGGTCATAAATATATCCATTACAGGCACATGCTACATGAGCTCTCCAACTAATTTTATCTTTATATCGCAGTGGGCACAAAAGGGAGCCTGTATTATTGTCCTTTATGTCCTTACTTGAGCAATACATAAGACAAGGTTTTTTCCCTTCTTTAATAAGTATTCTTGCTGCATCAACAGCAAGAGCAGTACAACTCGCTATATTTTTACCGGTAAAATCTACATAATCCATAGCAAGCGCCTGCTCTTCTCTGTTTAAATATTCTAATATCTTTTCCTTTAGATTATTGTGATCACTATTATTCATAGATAAATTATGTATTTAGTTTATTGAAGTGCCCCTAGAGGGAATCACGAATACGTTTTCGGTCACTTATAATTTTCTGCTGAAAATTTGTGCGACCTCGCCTCGGCACGTCTGCCTCCGACCTTCAATTCTTTTAAACGTAATCCATATTACGTTTAAAAGTCAAAAATTTTATGCTTCGCAAAAATTTTGTGCCCCTAGAGGGAATCGAACCCCCATCACCTGTTCCGAAGACAAGTACTCTATCCATTAAGCTATAGAGGCATTTTATCTATTATTAATTGTGTCATGATTCTACATTGCAATTGTATAACAAAAGTATATTTAAGTAAATAACGTTAGAAAATAAGAGTAAATTAATTATTGCTTTTTTTTCAAATAACATCTATAATTTATGAGTATTTTACGTTTGCGGGATTGGTTTAGTGGTAGAACACGTCCTTGCCAAGGATGAGACAGGAGTCCGATTCTCCTATCCCGCACAAAAATGTGAGTGAAAAAAGAGCAACCTTCGTTGCTATTTTTCATTTTTGTGAGACGGAGTGATGTTTTATCAGTAGATGAAACCACGAGTCGGGGGTGGCGAAAATTTCGAGCGACGGCGAGAAATTATTTGTGACACCAGATATTATGTGTGTGCAATAGCGCATTCATTAATTTGTAATGATCTAGCATGGTGTTCCTCATTAAATTTAAACAACAGCACAACTAAATACCCCCAAAATTCTGTTCTGTTTACATCGTTTCTTTGATTCACCACTTTGTCTTTTTAATACTGCTCAAACTCCGTCTGAGCCACATAATGTTTGCCCTTTATTAGTCTTTTATGCACATAGGAAAGCCTTTAAAATTAAGAATTATGTGGATAACTCTGTGTGTATTGTTTATAAAAGACAAATAATACCCTATGAAAATATTGAATCGCAATTACTCAAATTCATAAATATCCTTATATTATATACATATTTATGAAAGACATTATTATATAATGATTATTGTGTCTAATAAATAGCTAAACGTTTCACGTGGCACACATTTACTAGTTACACATGTAACAAGAATGAAAATGTTACATAAGTAACCGAGATTTATCTTGTTTTGTTGGATAATTAGGCATACTATATACATAGTATATTGTTATTAACAGTAATTAGTAACGTATGGAAATGTAGATTTCTTGTTTTTAATAAGATGAAGACTTTTACTTCAATTAATCAAAAAATAGGGAAGTTGGGTGAGGATATCGCATGTAAGTTTCTTGTGAAACACGGTTATTGTGTTTTAGAAAGAAATTATACTAGAAAGTGGGGAGAGATTGATGTTGTAACTCAAAAGGAAGGAAAGATCTATTTTATTGAAGTAAAATCTGTTTCCTGTGAAACTTTACCCGATCTAAATTCTATAAATCCATTTGTTAAAAGTCCTGAAGAAAATATGCATCCTTGGAAAATGCAGAGACTCTCAAGGGTCGTTCAAACATATTTGATTCATCATAAGATAGGGAATACGCCTTGGCAATTTGATTTGCTGTTAGTTTATATTGATATTATTAATAAACAAGCACGAGTAAGAGTAATTGAAAATATAATTCTTTAATACTATAGTTATATTTTGCTTTATAAATTTTATATTATATAATGTGAATATGTCAGAAAGCTATTCTTTTGGTAATAACGAACAAAATACTGTTCTTGAGACTGATAAAAATGAAAATTTGAATAAAATTAAGACTTCAAATTCTAGTCCAGATAAACTTGATATAATTAGGAATGATACAAAAAGGAAATATCGAACTCTAAAAGATACAGCTCCTTTCTTTAAAGATGTTAAAAACAGGGATTTAGAGAATTTTAACGAAGGTTGTATCAAGGTTAATACACTAGCTGAATTTAAAATTCTATTAGAAGAGGCTGGGTATCCATATTCTAAGACTCAAGAAATCTTAAATTATGTGAATGATTACGGTCAGGAAGCTGAAAAAAACGGTTTAAAAATAGATTATTTTTCTCTTGTTGTTAGAAGAGAAATATTAGAGGACGGAACAGTTAACGTCGCTACAAATCCTGTCGTCACTGTTTCTTGGCCAAAAAATCAAAATGTGGATGAGTCTGTTCTTAATCGTCTTGATTCAATTAATAGTGATTCATATAAGGTAGATGATTCAATTAAAGGAGAACCATCTGAATTCATTAGAGAATTAGTAAAAAGAAATAAAAAAGGCGAAGTTATCTCTAATACACTGGAGGGGTATAGGCGAAATTTGAAAGATTTTGGTTTTTCAAAAGAACAGGCTGATGAGATGGTCCACAAAGAAGAACTAAATTCTCTTAATGCCAATAAGCTTGGTTTAAAGATTTCTGGATATGGAATTAGGTATGATGTTGACGACAATGATATATCTAGATCTGTTTACTTAAATCCCTTTACTTCTTTTGAAAATTTAAACTCTTAAATGTGAGGCGGAGGAATCGGTTATTACATAGTCAAGTGATTTTTCCATATCCAGACAGCAGAGTCGGGGTTTTCCCACACAAACAAAAAAAGCCGTTAGGCATTTTTTGTTTGTGTGCGGGACGGGGGAATCTCGACTGACGGTCGCTGGTATTTTTCCATTTACCTATCAGTAAATATGGAAAAATCTTCCGATTCCCATCGTAGAAAAAGAAGTTTTTCTACTCGTCCCTAACTTTTGTGCGGGACGGGGGAATCTCGACTGACGGTCGCTGGTATTTTTCCATTTACCTATCAGCAAATATGGAAAAATCTTCCGATTCCCATCGTAGAAAAAGAAGTTTTTCTACTCGTCCCTTACTTTTGTGCGGGACGGGGGAATCGGACCCCCGCCAACAGTTTGGAAAACTGTAGTTCTACCACTAAACTAGTCCCGCAAATACTTAAGTAATATACACTATTTGGAAGATTAATTCAATAGAAAAATATGAAATATGGCGCACAGTTCTACAGATGTCCAACACCTGTCGAGACAGTTGTTGGACATCTGTAGAGTAATAGATTTATAGCTATGGACAGCAGGGGCCGCGAGTACTCTTAAAGGTTTTTGAGTCTCCTCTCGTCAATTTATTAATCGCCTGACGCGAATGAGCAGTTCATTCGCTTGCAGTGATTCTCGCCCTACGGTCGCTGGTACTTTTCTGGTTGCAAGGCAACACAGAAAAGTCTTTCGAACCCCTGGCGCGAATGAAGCAGTTCATTCGCTCACCCCGACAATATAGAAAAAACTCTTCAAATCGAAGAGTTTTTTCTATATTGTCGGGGTGCAGGGATTCGAACCCTGAGTCACCTCTTCCCAAAAGAGGCATGTTAGCCGTTACACCACACCCCGATTAACTATCTTATATTAGCATATTCTATATATAAAACAATTATTGTTTTACTAAAATAAAAAACCACCCATAGATAGAATAGGGTAGTTCTTTATTTTTTGTGTAAATTACTTTACAGCGTCTTTTAGAGCTTTTGCTGCTCTGAACTTTGGTACCTTTGTAGCAGCAACCTTAACTTGTTCTCCAGTCTTTGGGTTGCGAGCCATTCGGGCTGCACGTGCCTTAACTGAGAATATTCCAATCCCTGCGATTGAAACTTCGCCTCCCTTTTTCAAAGTAGCAACGATAGCTTCAAAGATTCCGTTCACAACTTCTTCAGCTTGTACTTTTGTACCGCCGATTTTTTCATGAACTAGTTCTACTAATGCTTGTTTATTCATTTATTTTAGTTTCTCACGATTTTCTTTCAAAAAAAATGAGAATGCTATCTAAATAATATTCGACCGTTTGCAAACGATCCCTGATAAACAGGAGTAATAACATTATATACCAAGCTAATTTTAATACAAGGGGTTTGTGTATATTGACAGAATAATTAATTATGTTTAATTTTTATCACTTAAATTATTCCAGAGCAATTCAAAAATTTCTTTTTGGGCGATAATCATGCTTTTGTTTTCAATAACTAGCGCGACGAGAGGTTCGTGAAGTTGAAACATAACTAATTTATATGGAGTAATAACAAAATCCAAATGTATATTTGTATTATTTAATATTATTTTTATTTCTTCGTTAAAATTTTTTTCTATTTTTTTTCTGCTTTGCGCTAAAACTGAATTTGTAAAAATAAGCTTGGTATTTATACGCATTTCGGCTCGCTTCTCGACGTGGTTTTTCATAAAAAATTCTTCATCAAGTCCTTGCCACTCAGCAATATTTGATATTGCGTAATAAAAATCATGTGGTTTTAAATCTTTCAAGATATCATTATAAATATTTTTTATGCCACCTAGGCCCTCATAATATTTTATTGAACTTTCTGTTCCTTTTAAATGAAACTTGCCTTCAAGTTCAGGTAAAACTTTTAAAAGAAGCAATTTTTTTGATTCTAAAGTATTTTGTAATTGTTCTGGATGTTCTGGAGAATATAAAGTTTTGAATCCATGAATTTCTTTTTTTATTAACCCTTTTTTTTCTAGTGAATCAATTACTTCATATACAGTTGTTCTTTTTACTTCTGACTGTTTTGAAAGTTTAAGAATTGTTGTTGGGCCAAGTGAAAGGGAGGCCAAATATACTTTTGATTCATTTTCTTGAAGCCCAAACTCTAATAAGTTATCAATTAGTTTATCTTTTTTTGTAATTTTATTATTAGACCGATTATTTTTCATAAAATATTTAAATTATAATTATATCCATTTTTTGTTTTATATAGTATAAATTTGGTATAAAACAAGTATATTGTCGTATATTCCGACAACATATATTTTATATCATATAAAGATATTTGTCTATATTTGAATATTATGACGACAAATGTGACATATTAGTAATTACGTGTGATAATTATAGCAAGACAGTTCATTAAATTTACCAGTTTATTAACCGCAAGGACGGGAAAGCTTTCTATCGAGAGCGCTGGATAATAGCCATGAAAAATCCAACAATATCAGGTTTTTTTGATTTATTAATTAAACGTTTGGAGTGTCAGATTGTTGTTGTGCATTTTTATGAAGCTCATAAGGAACATCTCGGTGGAGCAATAGATATATCCGAGATAAATGAAGTGCAGGCAGCAATTACTGAAATTAGTGAAATAGAAATGCAGTTAAAGTTGTTGGGGGTAACATTCAAACCGGATCCAGATAGTATATTAGTGGATCTAAAGCTTCCCACCTCAAGCTCTTGAGGAATTGTCATAGACATGAGCAAAGTGTTTTGTCCCCATTTGTCACAGTATCAAAAGGAGAGCCAAGAGAAAGCAGAGTCTCAAAAAATTGAGGAGAAACATATCTCTCCTCACTATCGCAAGATGAAGTCTTGCCTGATGAGTCCAAAAGGACGAAATAGTAAATAGTTCATTCAAATTTACCAGTTTAAAAACCGCAAGGACGGGAAAGCTTTCTATCGAGAGCGCTGGATAATAGCCATGAAAAATATTAACACGATATTAGTAGTTGAAGATAATCAAGATCATCTAGTTGCAGCCAAAGCATTCTTTTCAACAATTACAGATTTTAAATTTGTATTTGCCCCAAACAGAAAAAATGCCGAGGAGCTCATCTGTACTGTTGATGGTTTGATAATTAGTAAAAATATACTTTTTGACGAAAATTGTGAACGTGAATCTTATCCTTCACACGAAGATGCTAAATTAATTTCAATTTACGCCAAAGGAAAAGGTTTACCGGTTTTACTTCTTGCTGATTATTCTAGGCTTGGCCTCGGGGTGGTTAATACATGCTTCGGGACAGGTTTTATTGATGCGAAGTATATAGCTGATAAATATTTTGGCAAAAAAATGATTGACTCAATAGATTCGACTGGTTTTAACAAATTTCTTCATAAGAACAATATAAGAGTAATTTCTTATAAATGGCAGAAAGAAAGTATTGTAAAAACATCATTAGAGACTTGGAAAATAATTTGGGAGGAATTTTCTAGACAATTTTATACAAAAACTCAGTCAACCCATAAGGCTATTTGTAGGGTCAATAATACTACAAAAAGGCAAGAGCACGCCTAGATTAGAAGAGCTCACGTTAATGGCTAATCTTTTCATAAGATTAGCCACATTATTCAGCTCATAAATATTTTGTGGGTTGATAGTGATAAATAATTTCTAAGTATAGCTGTTCTTTTTAAAAAAGTATTGTGCACTAATCTGTGTTCAATGAAAATCCAGTTACATAAACCCCACGAAAAGGCGTGGAAAACAGCAATCAGCTGTCTGGCCATTTACCATGACTACATTTTCATTACCATACATTATAAACACAGGTAGAGACAGTGAACAATTTGAAGCAATTCTGAAAGTTCAAGTAGACACTGATCCAGAGGATTGCGATTCCCGAAAAATATTTGTCGGGGAAGTTGCGAAACTCATGAGTCATCAGTGTCTACAAGACTGCACTTCTCAATATTTGCGTATTGATTTATCTCCAGCTTATAAGGTTGAAGATGATAGTTTCGGAGGCGGGAAAATTTCTTTTAAAAAATTTAGTAATGAATTTTTGAAAAGAGTATCCCTTCGTCGAGACCCGCAGTTTGAGGAGAGTTGTTGGTAGTTTCTACTTCTGCCTCACGCTCTTGAGGAATTGTCATAGACATGAGCAAAGTGTTTTGTCCCCATTTGTCACAGCAACAAAAGGAGAGCCAAGAGAAAGCAGGGTCTCAAAAATTGAGGAGAGAAATATTTCTCCTCACTATAGCAAGATGAAGTCTTGCCTGATGAGTCCAAAAGGACGAAATAGTAAATATAATCACTGGAAACAATGGCACTACCGGATTATTTATGAGATAATATATAATAATAAATTTATCAAATATGAACGAAAATTTAAGTGCAAAACAAACTATAGATAAAACTACAAAAAAATTGGCAGAAGATAATTTTGACGAATTAAAAGAAGAAGATTTGATTGGCAAAGGATGGTATCCGGAAGTTGGAACAAGTATGGGATTCCTTAATTGGCTAACGGTGATGAATAATGTTTCAGAGATATTTTCTAATCCAGAGTTTATAAAATCAATAGAGGAAGGTAAGTATAATCTATTAATCGTTGATGATGCATCTGCCAGGGTTCCTGCATTGATTTTTCGTAAAATTATAAATAATATATATCGCAAAAAAAATATCTCAGAGATCAAAACCCTTTTTGTCCCAGGACAATTAAGGAGTGCAGATCCAAATATCT
>Ga0114951_10006232_pt1 | contig 10638 bp, 10 predicted proteins | sample AM7aDNAmetaG_FD_88677 | JGI IMG/M metagenome (GOLD analysis project Ga0114951, IMG submission 88677) | Freshwater microbial communities from Finland to study Microbial Dark Matter (Phase II) - AM7a DNA metaG | ecosystem: Environmental > Aquatic > Freshwater > Lake | place: Finland: Lake Alinen...
CGACACAATCCAGTGAGGCGATAGTATGAGCGGAGCACCCGTCGATTTAGACGCAATCAGGGCCGCGCGCGGGGCTGCGCGGGAGATCGATCTATCGTCGGGTGGATCGTCGCCAGAGTCCGACGCCCCGCCCCAACCCCCGCCGTCGGGGGCGTCCACTCCGGGCAGTGACGAGTCGACGGCGGACGACGCGCTGTGTCCGCTGGTGCCGGTGACGCCACTGGGAGTGAGTAGGCAAACGTATTACTATTTGGACGCGATGGGGCACCTGATCAGTATTCACGCGGAAAAACTCGGCAGATCAACTATAGAGTCGTTGTTTCAAGACAAGGCGTTTTTGTTAGACCAGTTCTGGCCAAGACGATCGCAGAATAAAAATACCGGCGAGTGGGAAATTGTTGGGTGGAAACCTGAGGCGGCGCGTCGTTGGCTACAAATTGCGGCGGCTAAACGGGGCGCGTGGAATCCTCAGGACCGTGTGCGGGGGCGGGGCGCGTGGTGCGACGCCGACGGCTCACTGGTGCTCCACCTGGGGGACCAGTTGGTGGTGGTGCACCCCGACGGCGCAATTGATCTCCGCGATCCGGGTGTAGTCGGTGAGCTGGTCTACCCGCTCGGGCCACGATTGCCGCGACCGGCGAGCAAGCGGGCCGCGGCCGGTCCCGACGGACCGGCCGCCGACCTCCTTCGGGCGCTCAAAACCTGGGCGTGGCGGCGCCCCGATATCGACCCGTATCTGTTGCTGGGGTGGATCGGTGCGGCGCTGCTGGGCGGGGCGCTCCGCTGGCGGCCGGTGGTGTGGTTGACCGGGGGACACGGTACAGGCAAATCAACACTCCAGGAGTTGTTGCGGTATCTGTTTGGTCCGGGCGGACTGTTGCAATCGTCGGACGCGACGCCGGCCGGTATCCGGCAGGTCCAGGGTCACGACAGTCTGCCGGTGGCGATTGACGAGGCCGAGCCAGACGGTGAGGGCAACAATAACCGGATCAATGCGCAAATCAAACTCGCTCGCGACGCTGCGTCGGGCGCAATTTCGGTGCGCGGCGGCGCCGGGCATGAGCCGCAAAAATTTACACTACAGTGTGCAACACTGTTTTCGTCGATTTTGATCCCGCCGTTATTGCCACAGGACGCCAGTCGTCTGGCGATATTGCAGCTCGATCAGATCGACCCGAGCCAATCACTGCCGGATCTCAGTCCTGAGGCGATCGGCAAAATCGGGCAGCAGCTCCTCCGGCGGCTGATCAACGGCTGGGCGCGGTGGCCAGTGGTGCTGGAGTCCTACCGGGCCGCGCTCTGGCGGGTCGGGCACTCGCACCGCGGGCAGGACGTTTTCGGCACGTTGCTCGCAATGAGCGAGCTGCTCCTATACGACGCCAACCCTGAGCCGTCGGCGTGCGACGTGTGGGCTGACCACCTGGCGGCGAGCGGACTGTCGGAACTGGATAATACGCTCCACGACGAGCACGCGTGTCTCAACCATTTGTTGAGTACGTCGTGGGCGTCAATCCACGATAGAAAATCAATGCCAATTGGCTCGTGGGCCGCGTGTGCGGCGGGGCAGTTGCCAGACGGTCCCGATAGCGGGATAGCGGCACGGCTATTGCTTGAAATAGGGTTAAAAGTGGTGTGGGAGCGCAACCAGGGCGGGGCGATTGAGTCCTGGCTCGCGGTCGCCAATACCCACGCAGGACTGGCAAAAGTTTTTCAAAATTCGCGTTGGGCGAGTAGGCCGGGAACCGGTGGCGGCTGGGTACAGGCGTTGCTCCGCCTCCCTGGTGCCCGCAGACCCGTCGGGCGCGACGGCAAACCGAAAACAATCTGGTTTGGTTGTGCGTGCAAGGGGATTATCATCCCAAGCGATTTTTGGCTGCCGGAACGGGGGCAGGCTGAGACAGCCCCGCCCCCACCCCCGCTCGACGTGTAGCCGCGCGTCGTCTCGCCCCGACCCGTGGGTGGGGGTGGGGTAGTTACGGCAGACAGAGGGCAACGCGGTTAGGCCCGGTTAGGTTTTTGGTTAGGCGTTAAATCGTTGATATCGCTGAGTGATTACCAATTCCTAACGTCCTAACCACCTAACCGGGATTGGCTATACGTGTGCGTACGCGCACGCGCGATAGGGGTGTGGTGGTTAGGTGGTTAGGTGGTTAGGAATTAATAATAATAGATATACATCAATAACTTAGCGCCTAACCAAAAACCTAACCGGGCCTAACCGGAGGGCGGGCAGGATAGTGGATTGTTGATTGTCGGCACGTTTCGGTCGTTGAAACAGGAGGTAGTGTTATGGCTAGGGGCAAAACGCGTGGTCGCAAACGTCGTGATTGTGTTGCGCGGAAACCGTCGGGGGGCGTCGCCAACGACGCTCGGCCGGGAGCGCTGGACGTGATCCCGTCCTACGCACTCCAGCGCCGGCGGGAGAGCACGGGTGGGGCCGGCCCACGCGAACAGCGGGCGGCCACGGCCCTAGGGCGGCTGCACCTGCTGGAGATTATCAACGACGATCAACTCGCGGCCGGTGAGGCGCTGGCTGCTCTGTGGGGCGCCTACGCGTTGGCGGCCGGTTTGCCGCCGCGGTGGGTGTGCGTCGATCGGGAGCGGGTCGGGACCGCGGGGGACGTGTCACCAGAGCGGTGGCGGTGTCTCGCGTCGCGATTTGACGAGGTCCGCGGTCGCGTGCTGGCGGCTGAGCGGAGCGGTTGTCTGGGGTGGTCACTGCTAGATACGATAATAGCAGACAATCTAGTACCACCACGGATAGAGCGAGTGGACAGAAACGGCGCGGTGTGGGACGCTGGCCGGCAGGTGCTCTGGGGCGCCCTCGACGCGGTCGGAGAGTTTTTTAAGATTGGTCACAGTAGAGCGGCTTGACAACACAACGACGCGCAGGCAAAACGGGCGTTAATAGAGGGTGGAGTCGTGTGAGTGGCGAGGCTCGGACGCGGTGGCGGCCGGGCCTTTGTTGCGTTCGGGGAGGGTGCGTGGTGGCAGACGGGGCGGCCGAGACCGACGATCTGGGAGCCCATGCCAACTGGGTTCGCACGTTTTGGTTGACACCAGCGCATCAAAAATTCATTGATGAATATTTGAAAAACGGCCGGGTTGCGTACAAAGCATATATGGTGGCGTTTCCTGGTTGTAGCGCAGCAACGGCACGGGTCGAGTCGTCAAAACTAGTAAAACACCCTAATATTGACCTAATAATTTCCACGGCGACTCGGTTGGGGGCAGAGCGCGTGTTAACGCGCAGTGTGTTGACGGTCGAAAAATTTTTTGAGCAGTTGGAGGCGCTGATTTTGGCGGATCCGCGCAATATTATTGATTTTGGCAACAGGACTGTGACGTTGCGAGATTTGACCAACTTGCCGCTGGCGGTTGTGCAGAGCATCGAGTCTGTTGAGACAAAAGATGGTGGCGTGAAAGTCAAGTTCTCCAATAGGTTGACGGCAATGGAGATGTGGGCTCGTTTGAGGGGTGTCGCGGCGGCATCAACCGGTGGAAAATCCGATTTGGAGGCGGCGGCGAGTGTATTAGCCAGGCCGGACGAAGAAATTCCGAGCAAACCTGTGGCATAATGCTCGCGTTATCGCCAAAACAGTCAAACATTTACAGTTGGGGATGGCAGGAGTCGGCGCGGTTTCGCTACGCGGTTTGTGGGCGGCGATTCGGAAAAACAACCCTGGCGGTGGCGGAAATATTGCGGGCAATCAAACTGGCGGTTGCTCGTAGGGTTGACCAGGATAACGAGATTTGGTACGGCGCGCCCGACAAAACGCAAGCCAAGCGGGTGTTCTGGCGGCGATTGAAACGGGCCATACCTCAATCGTGGATTGAGGGCAAACCAAACGAGACTGAGTGCTCAATTATATTGACCAGCGGTCACGTTGTCCGGTTGGTCGGGATCAACGAGTACGACGCACTCCGTGGTAGTGGACTGTGGTTTTTCGTCGGAGACGAGTGGGCAGATTGCCCGGCTGAGGCGTGGATTGCGGTCATTCGGCCAATGTTGGCAACCGCACATGGTCACGCACTGTTTATTGGCACACCTAAGGGATTTAACCACTTTTACGAGGGCTACGTTGCAGGACAGCCCGGTGGCAGTGAGGGCGTGCGCTCGTGGCAGTATACAACAATACAGGGTGGACAGGTATCACCCGCCGAGGTGGCAAAATCGCGCGCAGACCTCGATCCACGAACGTTTACGCAAGAGTATGAGGCGACGTTTAACACCTATACGGGTGCGGTCTATTACTCGTTTTCGCGTCGCGAGTCAGTCCGGCCCTGTCCGCACGATCCCTCCCTGCCGCTGCACATCGGCATGGACTTCAACATCAACCCCATGTCGGCGACCGTGTGGCAGGAGCGCGGGACCGGCCAATCAACCGAGACCTGGCAGGTGGACGAGATCGTGATCCCGACCTCAAACACTGACGAAATCGCCGACGAAATCGCCCGTCGGTACGGCCGTGGTGGGCAGCTCGGGCACGTCACGGTCTATCCCGATCCGGCCGGCGCGGCGCGGCGGACCAGCGCACAGGGGCAGACCGATATCGGGATTTTGCGCACGCGGGGGGTGCAGGTTGTGGCAATGAGCGCTCACCCGCTCGTGCGAGACCGGATCAATCTCGTCAATAGTCGGTTTCGAGCGGCGGACGGCAGCCGACGCGCGTACGTAGACCCACGGTGTCGTACATCAATTGAGGCATATGAAAAATTAACCTATAAAGAGGGAACAAGTGATCCGGACAAAACGTCCGGATACGATCACCTGCCCGACGCAACGGGTTATTATCTATACGCGAGATTCGGAAAAACACAAGCTCAGCGTGTGATGGTCTCGCACGTCGGGCGGTAACTGTGCCAATAGGGCGTGGTCGTGAGGCGCGCGCTGGCCACAGGTCAGTTATGTGCCACACGGGTGGAGTTGTTGTTGTGGCACGCACTGAGACACTATATCTAACACCCGTGAGACACACACGGGAGGCGGCAGTGCGGATTGGCTACGCGAGGACATCGACCCTAGACCAGGTGGCGGGGATCGAGGCGCAGGAGCGGGACCTGGTGGCGGCGGGTTGCGAGCGGGTCTACCGGGAGCAGGTGTCGTCGGTAGACGTGGTCAACCGGGAGCAATTGGCGGCAGCTCTGGACTATCTGCGAGACGGTGACACGCTGGTTGTCACCAAACTGGATCGGCTGGCGCGGTCGATGCCACATTTAATGGAAATAGTTTGTAAGTTACAACAAAAAGGCGCAGCGCTGTCGATTTTGGATATTAAAATTGACACGTCAACGCCGTCAGGCAAACTAATGATGAATGTTTTTGGCAGTGTCGCACAATTCGAGCGCGAAATAATGCTCGAAAGACAACGCGAAGGAATTGCAAAAGCGAAATCTGACGGCAAGTATAAAGGGCGCGTCCCAACAGCACGCCGCAAAACAGATCAAATCCTATCTCTGGCTGCAAGCGGCGTCGGCCCAACAGCGATCGCAACGCAACTCGGAGTTAGTCGCCGCAGCGTACACCGTATAATTGCAGATAGTGCAACAGCGTAGTATATCAACCAACACGACAGCACAGCCACCCAACCGGTGGTTGTGCCACCCCCCCCACCCCTCTAAAACCCCACTCCCGCGGCGCGGTAGCCGACAAATTGCTCAGACCTATCAAATTAGGTGCTATATACAATGTTCCGCACAATCGCAGCGACAATACCGACGGATAACGACTATCCGCAGCGGATGCACAGGCTTGACGTGCTCACGCGTGTGTTGAACGGAACGATATACGACAACCTACAATACTCGTTTGGCGAGGAAAAAAACGTCCTTGACGAGTATATCCCGATCCGCAACCGTCGCCCGGCGGTCCGCTACAACCTCGCCAAAATCGTCGTGAGCGACTCTGTTTCCCTCCTGTTCTCGGAGGGCCATTTTCCGTCCGTAGAATGCTCTGACCGCCCAACCCGCGAGACGCTCCAATCCCTGATCAAGGACTGCGGGCTCAACGCCGTGATGCTTGACGCGGCGCTGATCGGGTCGGTGGGGTCAGTGGCGCTGTGGGTCCGGGTGTTGCGCAATCGGCTCCACGTCCGCGCCCTGCCGACGCTTTACCTCACGCCGACGTTCGACCCGGCCGAGCCCGATCGACTATTGCGGGTGCGGGAGCAATTCAAGGTTGCGGGGTCGGTGCTGGCGGAACGCGGGTACCCGATCGCTCAGGCCGATTACGGGTCGCAATACTGGTTCCGGCGTGATTGGGACGCACAATCAGAGATCTGGTATCTGCCCTGGCCAGTCCGCTCGACCACGCCGATCGAGCCCCAGATCGACACCGGCCGCACCGTGACCCACGAGCTGGGGGTCGTGCCGATGGTCTGGGTCCGCAACCTGCCCGGCGGGGACGACGTCGATGGCGCCTGTACCTTCGAGGCTGCGATCGAGAGTCAAATCGAGATCGACTACCAACTGTCTCAGGCCGGTCGTGGGCTGAAGTACAGCTCGGACCCGACGCTGTTGATCAAGGAGCCGGCCATGGGGGGCGGCGCGTTGATCAAGGGCGGGGGCAACGCGATCGTCGTGGACAAGGACGGTGACGCGCGGATGCTGGAGATTGGGGGCAGCGCAGCGGCAGCGGTAGTCGACTACTGTCGCACACTCCGTGAGCTGGCTTTGGAATCCGTGGGGGGCAATCGGACGGACGCGACACGGGGCACGCTACCACAATCGGGACGTGCTATGGAGGTGTTGAATCAACCACTGGTGTGGCTGGCCGACAAGTTGCGTATCGCCTACGGCGAGGGCGCCTTGTTGGATTTGCTCCGACTGATTGTGGAGATCGGCGGGCGAGTCCGTCTGGTGACGAGGTCCGGGGCGCCGGTCGGAGCGCTCAATCCGACCGCTCCGCTGAGTCTCCGTTGGCCGCACTGGTATCCATCGAGCGCAGACGATCGCCTAAAAAATGCAACGACAGTCAAAACACTCGTAGATAGCGGTGTGCTCAGCCGAGAAACCGCACTCAACACGCTCGCACCAGACTACGATATTGAGGATATTCCAGCAGAATTGGCTCGTATTGCGAGTGACGAGGCTGCGCGGTTGGCGGCGTTGGGTGGCGGGCAACCACAGGTAACGGAGAGGATAGACGTTTAGTGTGCGTTGTTAAGTCATTGATTAATGACGACTAATTCCGCCCGCCATTGGCGGGCTTTTTTGTGATCGGGAGAGGAAAACATGGCGGAAGAGACACCAGATACCAGCAATAGCAACGCTTTAGTAAAGTTTTTTCGGGACGCACTTAAAGAGGTTCGCAAAAAAAATGATGACTTGACGAAAGAGCGTGATGAAGCGCTGGCTACAGCCAAAAAAGCGAATGATGACTTGAGTGCCGCTCTAAGAAAAGCAGAGACGGACGTTAAAACCGCGCAACAAGAGGCTGCAAAAGCGTCTGAACGCGCAACGGTTGATCTGGCGATCAAATCAGCGGCAACCAAGGCCGGGTTGCAGGACCTGGATCAATTAAAACTCCTGGACCTGACCGGGATTACAGTAAAACCCGATGGATCGGTTGATGGAATTGACAAGGTGTTGGTCGATCTGAAAACAAAAAAGCCGTTTTTGTTTGGCGTTGCCAATACCAGCCAAACAGAACCGCCACCAAAACAAGGTAATGTCAAGCCGTTTGATGCGCGGAAAGCGAAACCGGAAGAACGTGACGCGGAGTGGGCACGAATTAAAGATTTAAAATAGAATAATACCTTAGCCGGAAAGGAAAATCGCAAAGAACGTGACGCGGAGTGGGCACGAATTAAAGATTTAAAATAGAACAATACCTTAGCCGGAAAGGAAAATCGCACCATGGCCATCAACAACTTGCCTGTGCAGTTACAGGCGGCGGTACAACACAATTTCCTGGAACAATTTTTTGAGGACGGGCTACAATCGACTGTCGGGTTCCGGGCGATTGCCGATCGCGAGGCGTTTCCGAATGGAATCGGCGAAACGATCACCAAAACGCGCACCGGTCTGTTGATCCCGACCACGACGCCCCTCGATCCCAGCACCAATCTGGCGCTGGATAACGGTCTGACACCGCAGAATTGGACGATCGAACAGTATACGCTGTCGATCAACGCCTACGGCGCCACCATCGACCTGAATACTGAGACCAGCAAAGTGGCAATCGCCGACCTGTTCAAGGAAAATACTATAAAATTGGGGACGCAGGCGACCCAATCATTGGATAGACTGGCACGAAATGCGCTGTACGGCAGTTATCTCGGCGGGAATACGTTCGTTGTCACGACGTTGGGGGCACCTGGCACAGCGATCCATGTGGACAACGTAAGCGGATTTGAGAACGTCTTGGTCAACGGTGTCATGACGGCGGTGTCGTCCACTAACCCGATGACGGTGACGGTGGGCGCGGACGTCTACAGTCTGGTGGGCACGGCTCGGGACGGCACCAACAGCTCGACGCTGGCGGCGTACGGCGCCGCGTCCGGGACGCTCACCCTGTCCGCCAACGTCACCGTGGCGGACGGCACGGTCAACAATCCGGTGGTTTCCGCCGTCGCGCCCTATATATTGCGGCCCAATAGCCGAGCGGGGACGCCGCAACTGGTTGCCGGTGATTACCTCACACTGCAACTGTTGCTTGGTGCGGTGGCGCGCCTACGCGACAACAACGTGCCGACAATCAACGGTTGCTACAACTGTTACCTGGACAACACCACGATGTTGGAGCTGTTCCGGGACCCTGATTTCAAGATGCTCTATCGCGGCGAGTACGGCGCCGACGCCTATCAAAAAGGTGTTGTTGTGCAGTTGTTGGGTATACGTTTCATTCCGACTACGGAGGCGCCACAACAATCGCTTGGTGGTGTGCCCGTGCGTCGCGTTATTATCTGTGGTAAGGGGGCGTTGATCGAGGGGGATTGGGTTGGTCTTGGGCAGGACGTCGAGCGGGGCGAGGCGGTCAAACGGATGGTCGACGGTATTTGCGTAGTAATTCGCCAACCGTTGGACCGATTCCAAGAAATAATCTCCCAATCCTGGAAGTGGCGGGGCGGCTTCGCGGTTCCGACCGATATTACGGCGAGCCCAAATATTATCCCGACGGCGTCCAATAGCTATTGGAAACGCGCCGCTATCATCGAGTGTCTCTGATATAGTGGGCTGGGATTATGGCGTTTACCGACGCGGAAAAGACGGATATCCGCCGTCACTGTGGATATCCGGTCTTTGGCAATACTCCCAGCCCGTTTTTCTGGGCACGCTACACAATCCAGTACGGCAACCTGGAATACAAAATGAATAACCTGTCTCCTGCTGAGGAGGCGGTGGTACGGACAACGTATTTGGCGCAACTGAGCGCCCTCGAAACGGCCGTTCCGGGAGCGAGCGCCAATCTCGATACCGCTCAAGCGGGGTCGTGGACCTGGAACAGCCGGGAAGTTATTGATCGCTCTGGACTATTGGACCAATGGCGGCGCCGGTTGTGTGCGTTTTTGGGAACGGCGCCCGGTCCTGGTTTGGTCGATACTGGTGGATTGAGGATTATTATTTAATGGACGCCGCGACTATTCAACGCCGCATCTATTACGGGTGGAGCAAGGAGGCGTTGCACGAGGGACAACAATTCGACCTCTATCGTCCTAGTGGACCCGCCAATCCACTGGACGCAGCCAACAAAATCACCACGTTGCCGGCAAAAACGGCGCTCGACACCAGCGGTAAAAACCCACCAACCACTGGTAAATATCAGTGGATCGGGACGTTTGACGGGTCACAGACACGGGTTGGTGACTATCTGGTGGGGTCAACACAGAGGTTTTACGTTTCTAGCCAACGGTTGTTATTGCCGATCGGGCTGGTCGAGTGTCCTCGTACGGTTAATCTGGTGCGTCCTGCGGTACCGACCGGGGTCGGCGCTCTGGGCTACGGCGGGGACGTCGAGAGCACGGAGGTGCCGTTGCTGACCGGGTGGCCAGGGGCGCTGGTATTGGCGGGCGGCGGTGGTGCCAACGAGGTTGGACTACCGGGAGACGTAAAAACGCCGAGTTGGACACTATATATCCCGGCAGTTGCGGACGTGACGCTACAGACGAGCGATATTGTGACGGACGACCTGGAGCGCCGCTATATTGTGACGGCGGCTGAGCTGTCTCCGTTAGGGTGGAGATTGCTGTTACAACAGGCGGTAACCTGATGGCGGATATTTCGGACGTTGAGAGCGCACTGGTTGCGTTGATCGCGCAAAACGTGTATCCAAACGGCACGGGTGGGTTGTCCGTGTTCGGTTGTGACACGCGCATCTATCGTGGTTGGCCGACTAAATCGCAACTCGAGACTGCATTACGTAACGGCACAATCGAAATATCGGTGTATTCGCTGTCGGCTGAGACCAACCTGACCCGGTTCCAGACGGATTGGCGACCGCTCGGTAATTTATCGGCGCCGACTCTGACACTGACCGTCTCAGGCAATACCGTTACCGTTGGGGGCACGGTGGCAGTGCCGCAAAACGTGGCGATAATCGTCGACGGATCGGCCGGCTACAGTTACGGCGTCCAGACCACCGACACGCTCACTACTATCGCGACAGCGCTGGCGGCGCTGATCAGCGCCGATCGTCCG
>Ga0114951_10006234_pt1 | contig 10636 bp, 7 predicted proteins | sample AM7aDNAmetaG_FD_88677 | JGI IMG/M metagenome (GOLD analysis project Ga0114951, IMG submission 88677) | Freshwater microbial communities from Finland to study Microbial Dark Matter (Phase II) - AM7a DNA metaG | ecosystem: Environmental > Aquatic > Freshwater > Lake | place: Finland: Lake Alinen...
ATTTTGGCTGGTCTGGGAGGTTTGGTGTCCACCCTTTAGGGTGTCCGAGGCCACATGGGATCATCCGCCATCCGTCCCATTCGTCCCATAATGAGAATTGCTGACCACCCACCGCGATTTGTCTTGCGAACCCCTGGGGCCAACTTAACCGTGTGGACGCAATGAAGCTTTCTCGCTTGCGCCAACTGATGGTGGTGTTGCCGCTGGCTGCCGTAACCGCCGCCGCAGGGCCGCTACGGCCCAACATCATCTTCGTCCTGACCGACGATCAGGGTTACGGGGACCTTTCCTGCCACGGTAACCCGGTCCTGAAGACGCCCAATCTCGACCGGCTTCACGACGAGGCGGTGCGGTTTACGGATTTCCACGTCAGCCCCACCTGTGCGCCAACGCGCTCGGCGTTGTACTCCGGCCGGCACGAGTTCCGCAATGGCGTCACCCACACGATTTACGAGCGCGAGCGGCTTACGCTCAACGCGACGACCCTGGCGCAAGTGCTCCAGGGCGCGGGCTACACCACGGGTATCTTTGGCAAGTGGCACCTGGGGGATCAGGCCGAATACCAGCCCAACCGGCGCGGCTTCGATGAGGTGTTCATCCACGGCGGCGGCGGTATCGGACAGACTTACCAAGGAAGTTGCGGCGACGCCCCAGGGAACACGTATTTCAACCCGGCGATCCTGCACAACGGGAAGTTCGAGAAGACGCAGGGCTATTGCACGGACCTCTTCTTCAGCCAGGCGCTGAAGTGGATCGAGTCCGTGAAAGGCAAGCGGCCGTTCTATGCCTACATCGCCTGCAACGCCCCGCACTCCCCGCTCCAGGTGCCGAAGGAATACGAACAGTTATACGCGGGCAAGGTGGACGCTGATGCCGCCAGGTTCTTCGGCATGATCGCCGACATCGACGACAACGTAGGCCGCATGCTTGCGAAGTTGAAGGAGTGGGGCATCGAGCGGGACACGCTGGTGGTGTTCATGAACGACAACGGCGGCACGGCTGGCACGAAGGTGTTCAACACTGGGATGCGCGGGCAGAAGTGCACTGCGTGGCTGGGCGGCACGCGGGCCATCTCGTTCTGGCGCTGGCCGGGGGCTTTCAAGCCCGCTGACGTCAGCGTGCTCACCGCCCACATTGATTTCTTTCCGACCATCGCGGAGCTGGCGGGCGCGAAGCTGAGCGGCCCAGTGCAGGCGCAAATGGAAGGACGCAGCCTGGTCCCGCTGCTCAGGAACCCGGACGCGGCGTGGCCGGACCGGGTGCTCTTCACGCACGTTGGGCGGTGGGAACGCGGCCAGGCCGCGCAGGCCAAGTATCGCGACTGCAGCGTGCGCAACAGCCGCTGGCAGATGGTCGGTGTCTCCAAGGCTGGGGACAAGCAGTGGCAGTTGTTCGATGTGAAGGCCGATCCGGGCGAGAAGAACGATGTCGCCTCACTGCACCCGGACGTCGTCAAGGAACTGGACGCCGCCTACGACAAGTGGTGGGACTCGGTGCAGCCGCAGCTTGTGAATGAGAATGCCGCCGGGCCGAAGGTCAACCCGTTCAAAGAGCTATACTGGAAGCAGTTTGGCAAAGAGAATGAGCCTCACGCGGGGGTCCGGCCGACGGGTGCTTGGACTTTCGGTAGCATTTATTTCACCGGGGTGCTGGCTTCGGACCTGAGGGGTTGTTCGGAAGCGGCCTTCCCCCTCACCCCGGCCCTGCCCCTGAGCCTCGGCTCGCCAGAAAGCTGCCGACGATTCCCCCTCTCCCCTTCCGAAGGGGAGAGGGCCGGGGTGAGGGGAAAGAGACCGGCCGAATGCAGAGAGACGTCCTTGAACTGCAAGCGCACTGGGGCGGTGCGCGGCACCGTTGACTTTCAACGCTCGGCTCAATGTTCACGCGGCTGCAGCCTGAAGACTGCGCTCCTGTGCGGGGCTGCGGAGCCTGCGTTGCACGCAGGCGGCCGCGGGCACGCGGCTGAGACGCCGGCGCAGTGGGTTGTTGTGGCCGCGCCAGCGTTTGCGCGAGAGCTGACTCCGCTGGTGGAGCAACGCCGCGCCGACGGCTTTAAGGTCACCGTGCTTGAGATTACCCAGGTGCTTACCCGCGCACAAATTCGCGACGGCAACGGCGCGCCGCTGCGTGAGCGCCTGCAGCAGGTTTTCAGCAAAGCTGCCGGTCCGAAGTACCTGCTGCTGGTGGGTGTGGGAACAAATGCGCTGGCTCCCGTTCCCGAAGAGGTCGCGGTGCCGCCACTAATCGGTAAGACGGCGCGCATGAAGGGGCAACCGACGGATTACGGGTATAGCCTGCCCGACCCGGCCGGTCGCCCGACGGTCGCGGTGGGGCGTTTCCCGGCGCGCAACCCAGAGGAGTTGCGGGGGATGATCGGAAAGACGTTGGGGCTGGAGCGGGCGCGGTCGGGCGGGGAGTGGCGCAGTCGTCTGCTACTGATGCAAGGCAATCCCGGCGGCGGAAGTATGGCCGAGGTGTTCTTGGATGGGATCACCAAGCGGCGTTACGAACAGGTTCATCCGGCCTGGCAGTTTTCAGCGATCTCGGATAACCCGCCTTCGCTCTACTACCTGCCCGCTGCCTGGCTCCAGTCCCGGAGCTTGGAGTGGTTGTCAGCGGGGCAGCTCTTTTCGGTTTATCTCGGCCATTCCGGGCCCGGGGCCTTGAGTTCGCTCAAGACTCTGTTCCTGCGGACGGAGGACTGGGCCAAGTTGGATATGAGCAAAGGGCAGGGGGTCTTCTTCAGTTGCGGCTGTTACGGTTGTCAATGGGACCGCGGCCCGCGGCAGGCCTACTGTTTGGCGGCGATGCGCAATCCGACCGGCCCGGCCGCGGTCATCGGGGCGTATGGCGAAAGCTATGCTGCCTTCGGCATGTTGGCGGTGGACGGCCTGTTGCGGTGCTGTGCGGAAGTTCCTTTTCCGACGAGGCTAGCGGACTACTGGCTTGCCGTGCAGGATGGTCTGATCGAAGGCAAGATAGACGATATGACGTTCACGTTCCTGGACCTCGGCGACGGCACCGCGGGGAAGGTGCCCTTGGCGGTGCAACGGCCCGAGCACGTCGAGATGTGGACCCTGCTGGGCGACCCGGCCCTGCGGCTGCCGCTCTTGCCGCTGACGGTATCGCTGAAGGCCACGAGCCCGGTCAGCCCGGCGACGCGCCTTAACATCGAAGGCGAATTGCCGGAGAAGCTCGCAGGGGCAAGGGTGCGTGTGTCCTTGGAGCGGGCAGTCGGAGCTCGGCCCGGGGACCTGCAGGCCTTGCCGGAGCCTTCGCCCGATGGGGCTGCCGAACGCGACCGCGTTGCGGCCGAGAACAATCTCAAGGTCAACAGCCGGACGATCTCCACTGCCACCGCGACCGCTGCCGGCAGAAGCTTTGCCTGCTCGCTGGAGGTGCCGGCAAACCTGGGGGTGCCCACGGTGGTTGTGCGGGCGTTTGCCGAGGCCGGAACTGAAATCGCTGAAGGTGTGGTCAAGCTGCCGGCACGCGCTCCGTAGCAGCCGACGTCAGGAGGCTCAAGCTTAGAGCCAAGAAGGCCGGCTTCACACGCGGGCCAGGCATCCCGATGCTGGTAATGTTCGTCGTCCTCCTGTCCCGTAGCAGCCGAGGTAACGAGGCTCTGAAATTCGGGCTTCAGAAGCCGAGGCGAAATCAGAGCCTCGTTACCTCGGCTGCTACGGCCGCTTCGAACGAGCGGGCTTCCCGCTGCTTTTCTTCCCACTCGCGGCGGCACGCTTCTTGAGTCTCTCGATTAAAGCCGCGCTGCGTGCCTCCTCTTGCGCCCGCTCTTCAGGTGTGGCTGATCGCAGGCTCCCAACTCCGGTTCTTGAGAAAATCGGCTCGGGCTTGTAGCGATGATTGTTTGACAGAACCTCCTCCAGAATGTCCGCGTCGGTCAGGTGTTCAAGAAGATCAAATCTCAGCTTCATCCCTGACATTATACGACCGGTTCGAGCCTGTGGGCAAGCGGGTCAACTAACTGCCAGACGAGTTGAACCGGGCATGCCGTGCCTGGCTCCGCCTCCAGGACTACGACCGACTTGGCGGGCAGTGTGGTGGTGAAGCCGTCGCCGGCCAGTTGGAAGGTATTGAACCAGCAGTTCTCATTTTGGCTGGTCTGGGAGGTTCGGTGTCCACCCTTTAGGGTGTTCCAGGCCGCGTATGATCATCCGCCATCCGTCCCATTCGTCCCATAGTGAGAATTGCTGGTATTGAACTCGGCGGTCTTGACTGTGTCCGGAAGCTCGAAGGTATTGTGCTCAAAGCAGGCCTGGCGGGCTATCCTGGGCGGGTGCGTGGGCAACAACGGACAATTATGAGTCAACAAACCTTCCTTCTCGCCACGCAGCTGGTGTTGGGCACGGACCCATTCCCAGCTTCGGGGGTGCAACTCGTACATGACTTCCGCCGTGGCTGCGCGGGACAAGGGCCATTTCGTTCTGGCGCTGACCGGGGGTGTTCAAGCCGGCGGACCTCAGCGCGCTCACCGCTCACATTGATTTCTTCCCGACCATCGCGGAGCTCGCCAGCGCGAAGCTGAGCAGGTCCGTGCAGGCGCAAGTCGAAGGGCGCAGCTTGTTGCATAGTAACTTCACGGCCAAAATCAGCCTGTAAATCAACCTGTGAATAACAATCCAAAAAATAACTAAAATAAGGCTTGCCATTTAGTACCCAGAAGCAGATAACCGCGTTAGGTATTTGCGGTCTAACAACAAGCAACAATACCTACAACAGAAATAACCTATGAAAAAACAAGTTGGTTTAGCAGTCAGTATCGGCCTCTTGGCCTTCGGTGCTTACGCGCAGTCGGGTCCAGCGTACGTTCCCGGCAGCGCGGAATCGGTCGGGCTAAGGCGTATCGTGCCAGACACCCTGGTTTGGTTTAATGTTTTCACAATGCTCCCGCAAATCCAAGGCTTTGTTGCGGGTCAAGACGCCGGTCTAGGAGGCGCTCTAGACCCGTCAGCCCGCTTGCTGGGCGATAGCACCTTCCTGCTCTCGGCCACCCTCAGATCGACGAATGAATCCTCGATGATGGCCCGTAACTTGGTGTTAATACCTGCCACGGGCGGCACGCCCAAACTGGACAGTTGCCTTTATGACGACACGGGGACAATCTATCTCCGGCAATGCAACGAGGTTCGCCAGGATGGTAATCCCGGTCGCGTGGGTGGCGACATGCGGTATGGCGCTACCAACTACATGACCGCGTCGGAGACTACGCTCTTTAATTGGCCCGAGAACCTCTCCTTCAACTCGGACGGCCGCTACTCGAATCCGTTCTTCACCACGATCACGGGAGATGGCGGAGCGCGGACCTATGCCGTTCAGAACTTCGCGGTGAACCCGCTCACCCTCGCCGTAACGCCGCGGCACCTGGCGGCGGACGCCATATTTTACCCCGAACTCACAAACCAAATCCCTCCCCTTGGGACGCAGCTCGGGCGCACGGGCAGTTCACCTATCGGTCTTGCCAACGGCAACTTTGTCGTTGTTGGGCAAGATCAGTCAAGACTCATCGACCCTGCTGCCACCGCCGCCATCGGGAAAATCTACGCGCCTGACGGCACGATTGTGAAGTCCGACTTTGAGGTGCAAACGCCTGGTACTGACGGAAGCATGTGGGATAGCGTGGGCGCCTGGCGCGGAGGTTTCTTTGCCAAGCCAGCGGGCGGCATTACTTACTGCTTCGACAACGACGGCAATTTCCAAGGCACCATCACGAATAACAGTTCGGCCGGGGTGGGGTTTGATACTGGTCGCAGCGATGGCACCCGCTACTGCTCGGACATCCGCAGCCACTACATGTTCGGGGCCGGGAAGTCCCCCGAAGCGAACCCGGGATTCACCAACATGATGTTGTGCGCGTGGGATCTCAAAACCCGGGTGTGGATTACCAACACGATCGTCAGCTCTCCGGGCAATCAAGACCCGACGACGGACGGCTTTGGCGTGCGCGCTATGGACCGGGCTAATGTTGCCTGTGACGCCTATGACCGCGTGACGGTGGCTTACAGGCTCAAACCGGATGGCAACATCTTCCCTTACGATCAGATCGTGGCGCGGGTCTTCAAGTTTACTGGCACGAACTTCATACCCTTGACCCCTCAGTTCTTCGCGTTCATTCAGCATGACGGGACGAACGCATTCTCCGGCTCGGTGGGCTTCTCGAGCCGGGAGCCGAGCGTGGCCATGACGCCGCGGGAGATCTTTATCTATGCCAAGGGCGTGTGGAACGCAATACCCGACGCAACCACTACCCCGACTACAGCCGATAATTCGCACTGCTACACGATCCTCAGCCATCCGGATCCGATCCCTGCCCCGCGGCCGCAGATGAAGATCACCCCCGGCAGCCAGACCACGATCATCTCCTGGCAGGCCGACGCAGGGCTGTTCGTGCTGCAATCGAGTCCGGCCACTTCGCCAACCTCGTGGGCGGACGTGGGCCCGCAGCCGGCCATTACGCGTACCGCTTACGTGGATCCGACCGACCAGTACCAGATGAGTGTGCCCACTCCCACCAGCCCGAAGTTCTTCCGCCTGGTGCGACACTGGTAAGCGGTTCCCTGACGCCGCCGTTATCGCGTTGTTCCTAGCGGAAAGATGACGGCGGTCGCAGTTTCGAGAAATACGTCGAGCTGCCTGGTTTAACCAGGCAGCTCGATCGCTTTCAACGGGCCCCGTGGGATCGCCTTCGGGTGGCTCGTTCCGAAGGGTGGTTCCGCTGCCAGCCATTGCCCAAGGAAAGAACTAAAACCCCCTATCGCTTGCGCCCAAAGAAAACACCAAACGTCCCCCAGCAATTAACTAAAGCCACTAATTCAAGGTGGGGGAAGAAGTTGCTATATCCTGCCATCGTCGTGGTGGTAGCGCTTGCCCTCTATGCCAAAACCCTGTCGTTTGATTTCGTGTATCACGATGACGATAAAATGATCGTCAACAACGCACTCAAGTTAGAGTTGGCCAGTTTAAGCACCGTCTTATTGACGGATGCCTGGTTCGGGGAAAAGCAAATACAACTCTATCGCCCATGGCAAAGCCTTACGTATCTGCTCGATTATAAGCTCTGGAAGGTTAACCCCGCGGGCTATCACCTGCATAACGTGCTGGTGTTTGCCTTGGCGCTTTCCGTGCTTTACTTCTTCCTGCAACTACTCAGTTTTAATAAGCCATGGGCTTTTCGGCTCACCCTTTTCTATGCGTGCCACTATCTGTTTGCGCATACGGTCTGTTGGATACCCGCCCGGGGCGATTTGTATTTAATGGTTTTCGGCCTGCTGGCCATCGGCTTCCTTTTGACGTATTTCCGCCGCCGGTTGGGGAAAGCGTTGCTGTGGGCAAATGTGTTTCTCTTTCTGGCCTTATTGGCAAAAGAAACCGCGGTAGTAATCGTCCCGGTTGCTGTGTTACTGCGTTGGGGGGAACTGAAGTTTGATCTTAAGCAGCTTAAGGGTTTTATTGGGCCTTGGTGGTTACCTTCAGCTTTGGTCGCCAGTGTTTATTGGTTATTGCGCAGCCAGAGTATTGACACAATGGGTTATGTAAGTTGGGGCGGAGCCCTCTATAATCTTCCGGTTATTCCTGAATCTGTTTTCAAATTCTTCATTCCGGCTCAGTTCGCTGTTTTGCCGGGATATAATGCCACGCTTACAATAGCAGGCATGGTTCTCATTCTGGTTATGACGGTGGTGGTCGTTGCCCGCCGAACCGGGGCGAGCTGGTATTTGATGATAACCGGACTATGCATGTTTCTGTTGAGTCTGCTACCATCGCTTGTTTATAAGCCAGCCTTTACCGCACTTGCCTATGATTACTTAGACCATCGGATGTTCTTTGCCGGGGTGGGTTTGCTTGTTTTTAGCGGAGCAGCATTCATGGCCTTTCCGTCCCAATCATCGCGGTTGCAAACCGGCGTATTGGCACTTTGTGTGGTTGAAGCAGCCTTTTCGTTTCACTACCAGGAGGCTTACCGCGATTATCAGCATTACTATCAAAACGGAATGGCCACTAATCCAAAGTCGGCTCTGGCGATGCTCAACTACGGAATTCTGTTGCGCGAAAGGGACCGAGACATTCAGAAATCGGTCGAGGTGTTTGCCCAGGGTTCCCGGGCCTTCCCCGATTATACCGCGTTTCTGAGGGAAAGAGCCGGAAGCTTTTTTGTGATGCAGGAATACGACAGCATGTATGCTGTGGCGCAAGCCATGGCTAAGTATCCCGACCGCCAGTACGAGGCGCTGGTGTATAGCGGAATCTATTACAACCACAAAGGATTGACGGATGCCGCACTGAGCGCTTTCAGTAGAGCCATTGAACTGAATCCCCGCAGCTATAGTACTCGCTTTAACCGCGCCACAGTTTACAAGCAATTGAAAAACTGGGATGGCATGGTGGCTGACCTGTCAGAGGCGATTCGCTTGAATCCTGATTATGCGGATGCCTATGCCGAGCGTGGAAAGCTGTATGCTCACTTAGGGCACTTAGATGAAGCCCTGAGCGATTACGGCAAATACGTAAGTCTGCGACCGGAAGACCCTAGCGGCTTCCACTACCGCGGTCAGGTACTTTGTTTATTGGGACGAAAAGTGGCGGGCGAAAATGATTTGCATAAGGCGGCAGAAATGGGGTTTCCCGAGGCAGGAGCGAAGCGCGGGCAGTTGACTAATTAAGATTCACCGCACTCTCGGCCAGGCCCGGAGTGGCGGGCACCTTGCGGGCGGTGCGCCGGCAGCAACACACAATGATGAACCAACAAACCTTCCTTCTCGCCACGCTGCTGGTGTTGGGCCTGAGCCCATTCACAGCTTTGGGCGCGCAATCCGGACCGATCACTCTGAAGTCCCTGCTGCGCGAGATGGCGGACCCGGAGGCGGTGGCCCGATTCCCGGAGCCGGAATACCGCTGCTTGCAGGCTTCCAGCTATAACCGCGCCTCCACGAACCGCAACCAGCCCAACCAGGATACCACGGGCTGGTTTGCCGACAGCGACGGCGTGGGATTTATACGCATCGAGACCAACCAAACCGGCAGAGAGTGGGTGCTCATGGAGCATGAGGGCCCAGGCTGCATCACCAAGATGTGGACGCCGTTCTTCTACTATGATTTCCATAACCGCGTGGGCCCGAATGTGAGGATCTACCTGGACGGCTCGGCCAAGCCTGTAATTGATGAACCGCTCATCGCGCTGGTCCGCGGCGAGGGAACCTTCCGCCCGCCGCTTGCGGTGGCTACGGCGCGCGCCGGCGACGCCTATGTGCCGATTCCCTTCGGCAGGAGCTGCAAGATAACCATGACCGGCAAGTCCTTCTACTCTCTCATCAATTACCGCGCTTATCCCGAAGGTGCGAAAGTGGAGACATTTGCGCTCGACGGCTACAAAGCAGCGGCAGAAGAGCGGAGCAGGGCAGGGCGGGAGCTGACTTCGCGGCCCCAGCCAAACCGGGGTGCGCTCCAGCGAACTGTGGAGCTGCGTCCCGGCGAGCGGTTGGAGCTGGATCTTCCTGCCGGCGGGAAGGCCGTGCGCCAGTTTGCCGTGCGGCTGCCTGGCGCTGTCACCAACACAGCCAGCCTGCGCTCGACCGTGTTGGCGATGACCTTCGATGGCGAGGAAACTGTCTGGTGCCCGCTGGGCGATTTCTTCTGCAGCTCCGACTCGTTGCATCCGCTGGAAACCTGGCAGCGCGAGGTCGCTAGCGACGGCACGATGGTTTGCCGCTGGGCCATGCCGTATAAGAAACGGGGAGCGCTCCGGCTGCTGAATCTTGGAAGCCAGACGGTAGCGGCCCAATTGCGTGCAGAGGTCATCCCCTGGAAATGGGACTCCCGCTCGATGCACTTTCACGCCAACTGGCGGCCGGATGAAGTAGTGCCCGGCGTGCCGTTCCGGGATTGGAACTTCATTGATATTCAGGGCCAGGGCGTTTATGTGGGCGATGCCTGGACGGTGCTGAATGTCCAGGGCAGTTGGTGGGGTGAGGGCGATGAGAAGATCTACGTGGATGAGGCCTGGGACGAAAGTTTCCCGACGCATTTCGGCACCGGCTCGGAGGATTACTACGGCTGGGCCGGCGGTGAGGTGCCCACGCGCAAGGACGAATTCAGCGTTCCATTCCTGTCCAACGTGCGGGTGGGTGGGTTGGACGGCTACACGACCGGCTACAATATTTGCACGCGCACCCGCAGCCTGGACGCGATCCCTTTCACGCGGCGCCTGGTGTTCGATATGGAGTCATCCTTCGGAACCGATATACGCAATCCGTGGAATCTGCTAGGCTACTCGGCAGTCACCTTCTGGTATGCCAAACCGGGAGCAACGCACAACCGCCCACCGCAGCCCGCCTTGGCCGCCAAGGCGATTTATTCCGTCGAAGACTTGAAGAAGATGTCGGGAGCGATTCGCCAGGGGCACGGGCCAGGTGCGACCACGCGACCGGCTGGGTCCACTGTAATCGGTCCGAGCTCGGCTACGTGGTAGGTGAGCAGCACTTCGTTCTTCAATACCATGGTGCTGCGCGTCCTGCCGGAATGGGTTTCTGGCTGCACTGTTGAAAGCCACGGCTCATTTCTTCTGCTCGCGGAGCAGGCTTTCGGGCAGAGCAGTGAGTTCGGCACCCGAATCCGCGCGCCA
>Ga0114951_10006235_pt1 | contig 10635 bp, 3 predicted proteins | sample AM7aDNAmetaG_FD_88677 | JGI IMG/M metagenome (GOLD analysis project Ga0114951, IMG submission 88677) | Freshwater microbial communities from Finland to study Microbial Dark Matter (Phase II) - AM7a DNA metaG | ecosystem: Environmental > Aquatic > Freshwater > Lake | place: Finland: Lake Alinen...
AGGATGGTTGTTCCGACCGTGAAAACATCGTAAAAGTTCGAAATAACCATTTGTCCTGTGGGAGAGGATTTTTTTACGACGATGCCGCCATCCAAGGTATATGATATTTGATTTTCATAATACATTTGTGCGATCATATTCAAGATTCCCTGGCGAGATGCTGAAGTGGTATCGGTTATTTCAACAGCATCTGGTATTGAGGTGTCGTAAAAAATACCATACCTCGAGGTTGTTTCAAGTATTGATGAAAATGGGGCATTTGCGGCGGGCGCAGCAGCAGCAGCAGCAGCAGGGGCACCAGAACCAGCATCGGGACGGGCCATACCCGCATTCTGAATATCCTCCGCTGAAAAACTACCAGAATTACCAGAATCGCCATTTGACATTATTACACGATTATATCTTGCCACTGCCCAGTTATTTATGATATTACGAGTGTGATAGGGCAGAAGGAAGAATATTTCCCTTGTTATTTCAATATTACAATACATATTATTATGGTAATTATTGGCCGGCGTAATTATGACATTGCCATCTTTATTTACTGAAACGAACTCAGGGAGGGCAGAAGCATCTGGGCTCATATATAGTCTATTTGGCGGAGTGGAAGAGATTCGTATTTGATATTCAATTGTGGAGGAATCCTGTAAACTGAATCGTGCGGATAAGGATACCGACTGTTGAATTTCGGCAAGACATCTGGCGGAGATCGTGCCGACATAGTTGATTGTTTTGAATTTCGTTGTAAGGGAAGCGGCCATGGCAGCAGTGGTTGGATCAGTTGAGGTTGGCCTCCATGTATCATCTGGATCAAGAATTTTTGTATTATAGGCGTAACTGGGATTATTTTCAAAATCTTCTTGTTCTAGCATTCCGAAGAATCCCACATTCATCCATAGGGGGGCGGGTAGTGGGTTGACTGCGCATGTACATTTACCCCAGTCCTGACTATTACCCCAATGTCCACCATCACATGAAGCCCCAGCACCCATCTATGCCGTACAAAGATAAATATTCCATTTATTTAGCGCCTACGCCATCTATTGATAGCCAAAATAGAAGTCAACGCCTTTTGGCCAACCCCACATACTATCACCAGCATGTTCATGAAAATGATCAATTTGTGTTATTCCTTCGTTGCTTATTACTGACCCAATTATAGGGGCCGGTGAATCAGTTGCACCAAATTTCATGTCACTCGTTGTATATTTCCATGTACGATTACTAATTTCAAAATTACAGCCAGCAATTTGAGGTATCCAATCACCAGGTTTAGGAATATTGAACACGGGCAAAGAATTCAATAGGGAGGGATAACTTGCGACGCCCTTTAATATGAAAGCAAATGGATGTGCCTGAAATGTGCCCAATAATGTATCATAATAATTTTGTATTTCAAGAATTAAACTATTTGAATACTGTTGCTGTGTTATTTGACCTACGCCCTGATTATTTGGATTTGCGGCAGCAGCAAGTGATATTCCAGGAGTATAATTCCATATCATATGAGCCAATACATTACTTGTACTATCATATTGTTTATTAAAATCTGGTACACTATACCGTAGGGCGGTATAGCCCCCATTTAATCTTCCCGCAGATAAATCGGCGGTAAGTGCAGGATTTAAATCGTATATAAAACTATTAAATATATTCGGATTTATGGCATTAATACGGGCCTGCTCCGCCGTTTTTATAAGATCGCGACGTATAGGAAACTCGTTTTGGGCAATCTGGAATTGAGTATACACGGCATTTAAATCGAGGATTTGATAGGAGCCTGTTCCTCGACCATAGAATTTGTTGCCATTTGACCCTGCGGTGGAGCCTGTAAGTGTTGTAGTTCCTGTGACCGTGGGTAGGACAGGGAATATGGTTGTTTGTATACCATTGAGTGCTGTTTGTGTACTGCTGCTCTGTGAATATTGTACAGTATCGACTGGAATACCTGCAATACAAGTGCCATATGATTCGCGATTATAACATCTATACATCCCAAAATATCCTTGACCCTCTTGCATCGCCGTAATCTGAGCCCCAGTATTAACCATACTCGCTGCATTGGCTACTCCATTTACACCAGCAACGTCTGCAACAAATCCTACTGTAGTTGCCGCAAGAGAGGTTATCAACTCTGGTGACGCATGACATACGTGCCTCGTCTCTGTATACACCCCAGTACAACTATCTTGAGGATAATCCTGAACAGTTTTATTACAAACCCATAGATCCCCTTTTAAAATAGGGGTACTATTATCGCTACATTTTTTAACTGTAGGAATGATATTAATAGTGGTCATGACACCAGTAATTATAGGGGGGGGGCTTGGAGCAGTCGGGTTTGTACCATATGCTGTATTAATATCATATCTTACTATAATATTACGTACGGTGGTTATAGTATCGATTGTGATTGTTTCAATCGAAGGGGTAATAACGGCAATTTGAGGAGCAATGTAAGGGCCATAGCAGTATGGGAGTCCCGTAATGGCATGTTCTGTCGTAGCATCTGTATATTGAAACATTCCCCTGTAGGGCATAGGATAATTACGAAATAAATTATGCGGTATAGATCCATTAAACCAATACCAAGCAAATGGCACACTCCCTCCATTAAATGTACTATATGGAACATACGTATCATACACAAAAAGGCCAACTGGAACTGCTGCTGGTGGCGCGGCTTCTTGAATTCTCACAGATGGAAAATTCAGTCCCTTCAATTCCGAATATTTTGCCAGACGTCCTCCTAACAAAACACAGACATCATTCGCCTGTTGGCGAGTAAGTAGCCCATTTTGGTCGGACGGATTATTAAGCAAGTATACGTAATTTTGCGCTCCTGTTTGGAACCCTTCTTTTTCTGTTTTTCTAAACCAAATATTATATACTGAGATTCCTATTACAATAAGTAATACAAATCCAAGTATGTACCATATCTTATCCATCCTCTCCTATAAGAAGAGGATTTGTTATAAATGTTCGCGCATTAGAGTGTATAAGACGTGCTCTTAAACCGTGGCGTCGAAGTATCGACCGTGTTCGGGTCGTTTCCAACTCCAGCAATATAGGGGAGAGTTACTGGACCAGTTCCATCAGGGCGATAGAATTCCCCCCCTCTAAGTGTAAGATCAGGTATATGAAATTCCGCCACGGTAGGAGTGTTTTTCAATAGAGTCCCCGTTTCAACATCGTAGTCTGTGCCTGGGGCCCAGGTAGCAACGATATAGGTATAGTCTTCCTCATCAAATGATATGGGCGGGGCCGAAACTGGAACCGTATAATACCATCCATAGTCCTGGTCGTAATATGTATGAATTGCCTGCGCCTTATATTCACATACATTTGGAACAGGGTTGAAAGATTGTAGGATCGTTTTTAAGGTATTATATTTATTAACACGCCCCATATTTGAATCCTTGTTCGTTTGTACTTGCACGGCATCATACATTGATTTTATTTTCGCTAAAAGTGTAGGATTCATGCAATCTACGGTCGGTTCCGTGTAAGTGAATATAGGTATTTGCATAGAAGATCCGGCCGATCCGGCTGACGCTCTGGATACCGGATTATCCGCTCTCGCCAACGTCAGTCCTGGATCAACCACCGAATATTCGGACATCAAGGCATAGGGATTGGCCCCTACGTTCATTACACCCTTTGTAAGATCATCCCCAGACAAATCCTTCACGGTGAATTTACAGCCGGCTGTTGGAATTCCTACCAGATCGAAGGCCCACTGTCTCAAATAATCTCGCGTGGAATTCTGCTTTTCGTACAGGAAATCGTCATATGTTCTGGTTTCCTCTATCAATTCAACTTGGCACTGTGTCGGTGAAGAAATACCGGCCTTGCGGAATTGTCTTATATAAGTCTTCTGGGCACCATATTGCTCTGTAGGATATTTAGGATAATTATCGAAATTGAACCGATTCAGGATTTTCTGTAGGATATAGGCATCATTACAGGGGGCTATCGGGCACACAGTCAGCGATTGTGTCAGCGTGGCGGCCTCCATAATAGTATTCATAGCCGTTAATGCCGTTTTACTGATGGCATTGACTTTTTTTGGCCCATCCAATCCGATCATGTCTAAGATGTAGCCGTTGAGAAGTGTGTTTACCGTATGTATAAATGACCCTGACCAAATAAAGGGAGTTGCCAAGAGACCAATTGTGGTTGTATTATTTAATCCTTTACCAGAATTTGGCGTATCCGAATCGTCGCTGAGGAGATCAAATCCGGATTTCGCGGGGTGGGCTACATCGGTTCCACAAGAAATCGGCACTGTAGGTTTCAAATGAAATCGCACGGTTTCTTTGCTCGCGATTGTGATTGATCCGCTTGTACGCATCATTTCCACGTCGTAGTCACATATGGGGGGATTTGTATTCGGGTCATTAGTATTTGTAGGGTTCGAGGAGGATGTCCAGGCCCGTGTAATAGAACCTATTTTCGTGGTTGTATGGGTCTGGTTAAACTGGGTTACGAGATTTTGCATTAGGGCGGCACCTGAGCAGTCTATATAACATTTATGCGTCCCGCAATTGTTTGGAGTTGGAAGGACAGTAGGGGCATTAGATCCAGATCCAGATCCAGACTCAGCCACAGGGCAACCCGTTTGACTACTAAAATTCGGATTTATTGGAATATCGGCAGGAGGAATTTCAAAGTAGGTTGCCGGTACTGGCTGATACCATAAATTGGTGGCATAATCATCATATTCTAAGTCATATATACACTGTGTCGCCGGTGTTGGATTTATTATTGAGGCCAAGTACATTTTTACGATTGTTGGTTTATACACTACATCAGTTAATGGAGGAGTTGCACTGTTAACAATAATTGCCCCTGCCGAACTACCACTACTCGGTTGTTCCGCATACATATTCCGTGTTTTAGCATACTCGCTCGGTGTGGCAATATATAAATTGAGATTATAAATACAGGATTGAATGCCATTATCTAAGATAGAGTTCGGCGTATATGCCTGTAGTACCGATGTATAGGCTGTACCCGCTGAATTCGTATCAAAATCAACTGTCACTCCCAAATGATTTACATTGAATTGTTCAAATAGATGTGTTTGTAGGGCGAAATTACTACAATCAAGAGGGCCGCACATCGTATCAGGTGAAATCAATTGCGAAGAGACCGTCGAGGGCAGTGTATTTGGACCATAGGCGGGAGCAGACGGTATAAACGCATAATCCTTACTTGTCGTTGAAAAAGGGACGGGCGGAGGAATATTCTGAGTTATTGTCGCGCTTGGCTGATAAAGATAGGTATTTATATTATTTTTACATATTAAGTCGGCCTTATTCATAGTTGTCTCGCTATTACATACAGGGTCATTTGCACACACGATGGGTACAGCACCATCATCACAGGTTGTAGTATCTATATGGACAACCATCGGGCTACCCTTATAGTATCCCTGTAGAGTCATTTCAAGGGCAAACTGATCATGTATAGCAGTTCCTGTAGAGTTTGTATATTCAACGGCAAATACACAGCAGGGAAGAGGATTGTCTGTAGCCGGATTTGGAGGAGTACTGCGAATTGTACGTCTGGGAGTTATGTTTAATATCTTTGTCAAATTAAAGTCGATATACTGTTGTCTGAAAGTCTTGACAAAATACCGCACAGTATATCTATTTACGCAATCAATAAGTTTCAGATTCGGAATCATTTTATCGAACTTAATTTTTGGCGTATATCCTGGAGCAAATGGCATGATAGGCCCCTGATATAATACAAAACTCACCCCCTCTGGGCTGGATTCAGATGTTACCAGCATCCCGTTTAATATAAAAGTTCCAGTTTGAGCAACTGATCCCTGTGATAAACAACTCAAATACGAATCAATGCCAGTGAATGCATTTACTGACGGTATTACAAATAGTCCTATAGGCTGCAGTAATGGTCCTATTCCAGGAACAAAGCCTAACTTGCCCATACCTATACCTCCAGTTATACTTCCATATATAATATCATATTTATGACTATTGAGAACACAGGCGGCGCCCCCGTGTCCGTCAGCGCATCCTGTCCAAATCATCCGTGTAGATTTTGTTGTCCCATCATATACTGGTGAAACATAGGATGACTGTTTTCCATCATTCTTTGTCAGTCCAAATACCCAGTCACTTTTTAGATGTGACTTGTATAGGTTTGGTACATATATAGGATTGGGCACTGCTGCTGCGGCATTCTGTTGGGCTATAGCAGTAGCAGATACAGTAGTTCCAAACTTCATGAAGGCACTTTCAGTAGCAGCACACGAATTATCTGTGGGTACTTGTGTAGAGTTCGGATAAGGGGGCGGGCAACAGCAGGTATAGGGCCCCCCTGTATTGACATTACATTTTGAGGGATCGCACTCAGGTAGATGCTTAGGATCACTTGCGGCAACACAAAGTGGTGGGAATACTTCTCCAATTACAGGGGGGTAATAATCACTACCAGAAACATAATTGCCAGATACGATAACACTGGGCGACCCCAAGGCTACAATAGAGTTCCCTGCTGGAGTTCCTGCTGCTTCAGTATTACTTACATCGGCTGCCACGGGCGCGGTTCCATCAATGTGTGTACAGCCAGTTATAAAAAACTTTTTCATATTATCCAGCATTCTGAAGGCTGGATCCCAGTTTTTTCTCATACAACTTTCCTCTTTGTTAATAGATTTCATAATTGATATTTTTGCAGTGGTGTTAGTAGATTCCATAATTGATATTTTTGCAGTAGATGTGTTGCCGCAGCCACCCTCCATAAGATATTTTGTGGCACACGCCATCTGAGCAATAGTAACCCTATCAGGGATTGGTTCGCCCGTATTATTATATATAGTATTTGTGCCAAGTATGGCAATACAATCTGTATTAGTAATAGGCGCAGGTTTGCCATGTACATCTAACGTATTATTTATAAGTGTATAACAGTTCGCACATTGATCTAAATCGGGTGATCCTAACGGCACACCCCTATCGCTCCCATCTGGGGCAATGCCGCCCGAGATATCAATATACCAGTAGAATCGGCGATCGTGCCAGGTACACTCTCCTCCAGGTGTAGGATCTACGATTCTTTCGCATAGTTTGACACCGGTGACTGTATCCACTGTAATTTCGGAGATTTCACACTGTGTGTCGCACGAAAACTCGGTTGAAGAAATAACACCGTAGAACTTCGATATATATTCATAGGTTGCCGTTCCATCGATATTCACTGTCATGGCCGTCCGAGAAAAGTCGTGGTAAAACTGCGCCATTTTATCGAGCATTACTTGATTTGCATAGTCGACCCAGATGGGGTAATTTCCGTTTGGATCCTTGTAGAGAGCGGGTTCGTAGTAGGCAGGGTCACTTGAACTCATTCCATTACAAATCACCTCCTTAGTTGGATCATCTGGGTTTGGTACTGCTCCATATACTTTTTCAGTAGTAAATATTGATAGTGTTGAATCATAATAGTAGGTGGGAGGGTGTATTGTTTCTATTATTATTGCTGGGCTTGAAAGAAAATTCATCATATCAAACACGCCATTCGGTTTTCCATGCTCATCAAGTTCACCAGAATACCAGCAGACATACGGAGCAAATGCGCTAATAAGCGCACCAATATCTGGAATTCCTGAAATAATAGCCCACGCGATTTCTCCACCTGGCGCCGTCAGGACCGCACGTTCCATATTCCATGTGTGAGTACCTGGGCATATTGTATTACTTGGATCGTGAACTGAGCCTAACACAATTGGTATCCACGTATAACAACTTATTTCAAATAAATCTAAGATCGTGCTTATTATCCAACATAGCCAACCCTTTTTGGCTTTATCCTCCGCATCTACCACATCTTGAGTAGCCTTTGCGGTCATCGCTACTGCCGCAGCAGCAGTAAAAGGATTTCCTGCCAGGGCTGCCGCAGTAATACTTTCCTGTGTAGCGCGCGCCGCTGAGATTGCTGCCCTAGCTACAAATGCTACACATAACGACTTAATAAACGCCATTGGTCCAAGCACCGCTAATAGTTTGCCAAAAAACCTTTTTGCCAATAACGCTGACTTACTTTTAAGGGAGTTACCCACTAATTTTTTAGAAATTTGATTTGATAAATTTGAAATCGGCTTTGTTATCCCTTCAAATGCCTTTGACGCTTTACCTGCCAATTTACCTGGACCCCCTACTATTTTTCCAGCAAGGCTCTTTTCCGCCCATTTTGCAGCCTTTACTGATTCTGTATTAATTGGAGGACCTATATGAAGTGGAACCTTTATTTTTGCCGCGCTTTCCAACTTATCTAGAGAACTCGGTTTAAAACCGAGTTGTGCTTTAAGTTTATTAACCCCCCCTTTAATTCTCTGAAACGCAGATGGTGGTTTACCAGTAGGATAATCAATTGCTTGCACAATAAAACTATCCTCTTTAGCGGCTAAATTTTTTAGACCAGCCTCATTGAGCCCACCCTCAGGATTTCTATATTTGTAACTGCCATCTGGATTTTTTATATTATTTAGCTGTGTAGCATGATCATTGCGTAGCTGATCTCTAATAGCAGCCGTTTTTTCAGCGGCAGTGTTATCCATGTTTCTGGCAGCATCATCAAAAGTGATTGGCACACCTCTAGCCTTCGCGGCCTTAACTTCATTGAGGATTGATTGATGTCTATCGAGTGCTTCCTTACTAAATGGTGCCATTATACTCCCCATAATATGCCCAGTTCCTACCATTATACCCATGCTCACTATTCCTTCAAGTGCCTGTAAACCTTGCGCCTTTGGCCCATTTGGAACAGTCTTGCCGCCGAATAAGGTAGATGTGTAGGTATCCCTGCCAGTTGTTGGATCACTTTGGATAAAATCTGCCGAGTTTGCTGAACCCATTGTGGCCCGTGTATAGGCTGTATCGAATAGTGCCGTTGATACGGCTGTATCAATTGTACCCCAAAGGACATATTGAGGATCTAAACTCATATTATCATAGTCCCATGGTATTGGTATATATGGATCAAAGGCCCCCAGTAGCCCCCCCATATCAATTGCCGTAAATGAAGTTGTCTGGAGTGGAAGCCCAGTGTTTATATCCTGTAGATTATAGTATGTATAGGTATCATATAAATCTTTTTCACTTGGTGTTTCAGGAACAAGAGCATTTGCGTCTGGATTCATTGGATTCGGATTTCCTGGATTTGGATTTGGATTGTATAGGGTTGACTTGTTATAGCAGACTGGTGTACAGACATTGTCATTTGTTGAACAGAAGCCGGCAAGATCAGTCGGACTTGCTTGAAACCCTTCCTTGTACGTCAAATAACCATATGAACATGTGGCTATAATTAGTAAAAGAAGGCCTATAAAAAGAACTATTTTTACTATTGGTTTCATGATGTACCCTATTCATATACTATAGAATGTATTCAAACTATTCGGCGCATTTAGAAGCAGCCGAGCTCCTTCTTTCGCCTTGCTATCATATCTTTATGCTTCTGAATACTGTTATTTAACCGTTCCTGTAACACCTCGGGATCGATGCCCTCTATAAAATGTGGCGGGATAGCCGAAATATCACTCAGGCGATCTATATGGTTTTGACCTAATTCATCTAATCTTAAACATACATCTGGTATAGTTTCTTTCAATAATTTGTCGAAGTGTACTTTAGTAGGGGGGCCTGAGCCATCGGAGCCATCGGAGCCATCGGAACTATCAGAACCAACACCAGCAGATTGAAATCCCTCGGTCGCGTAACTTGTAAGCATAATTCCAATAATAATACCAATAAGAAGTCCAATAAGTCCAATTAATATGCCGTAATACATTTAACTACCCTTCTTAATAAATAAAATACTAACTTTAGACTCGGGTGTGACATCTCCCCTAGCAATTAAATCCATTGTATCCAGGCTGGTAGATATTCGTATACAGATTATTCGTACTTGCGTATATTCCCGCCGTTATCGTGGTGGAAATGTAGTTTAGACCGTAATGCCCACCAGGTAGCCCGATGTAAATCCCAATCCCCGTACTCAGTGCTGTACAGAAATCTACAAACTTCTGTTCGGTTTGGGGGTAAACACAGTACTGTGTCGATATGCTGATAAGTTGATTTGATGTAAAGGTGATTTCCCCAGAGGCGCTCGAAACAAAATGCTGGTAGGCAACAGTAGAATTAAGAATATTTTTAAATCTGGCCGTTTCTCCATTATAATCAGAGCATACCTGTGTAATATCATTTTCAATTCCGGGTGCGGTAGTGTCCTCTGTAGAATCATTATCAACATAGACTCCATCATTGAAATTAAATTTCTTCCCTGCAGGGCGCTGGTAACATATATAGTAGTTGCTTGTTACTCTCAGTGGATAATCGGAATTTACAGTGGAATAGCAGACCTGGTCCATATACTGTAGGGTGACTGTCTCATCTTCAAAAAGATTAATGGCATTCGTCTGCGTTGGACAAAACCATATTCGTTTTCCTGGGAAGGTGACGCCATTATCCAGAAAACAATTATCCGCCTGTTGGAATCCCTCTGTAGCCGGCCAATACATAATCCATGCGGAAATATACAAAATACCAATCGTACATATTATAAATAATAGGATTCGTATTTTTATGTCAAGTCGTTTGGATGACA
>Ga0114951_10006236_pt1 | contig 10633 bp, 8 predicted proteins | sample AM7aDNAmetaG_FD_88677 | JGI IMG/M metagenome (GOLD analysis project Ga0114951, IMG submission 88677) | Freshwater microbial communities from Finland to study Microbial Dark Matter (Phase II) - AM7a DNA metaG | ecosystem: Environmental > Aquatic > Freshwater > Lake | place: Finland: Lake Alinen...
GGAGCACGATTTAATAATACATATTTACCTAAAATAACTTCTTCGAGCATTTCCCAAACTTCCGGTGTTCGCTCTTCGATAAGTTTATTTGCTCCACGAATATTAAAAGCAAGTTCTGTTTCAAGAATTTTAGAAATTACAAATGGTCGGAATAGTTCGAGGGCCATGTGTTTTGGAAGCCCACACTGATTTAGCTTTAGCTGTGGACCAACCACAATAACAGATCGTCCCGAATAGTCCACACGCTTACCTAGTAAGTTTTGACGGAACAAACCTTGTTTAGATTTAAGATTATCTGAAAGAGATTTTAGTGCACGCTTTTGGGAAGCTGATACTGCTTGGGAATCATTTTGTTTTGCAATTGAGTTATCAATCAATGCATCAACAGCTTCTTGAAGAATACGTTTTTCGTTACGAAGAATAACATCTGGAGCACCAATTTCTTTAAGTTTTTTAAGACGATTATTTCTGTTTATTACTCGGCGATACAAGTCATTTAAGTCTGATGTTGCATGACGTCCACCATCAAGAGCCACCATTGGGCGTAATGCTGGAGGAATTACTGGAATAACAGTAAGGAACATCCATTCAGGACGAATCCCCGAGTGAAGCATTGACCGAATAAGAGACATTCTCTTTTCAAGCTTTTCTTTTTCAATACTTGATGCCTTTGGAATCATAGCCGTCGTTTCAGCTTTAAGCTTCTCTAAATCAAGATTTTTGAAAAGTGTAAAGATAGCTTCAGCACCAATACTTGCCTCAAAACAACTACCATACTTAAGACCGTAATGGTGGTAAGCAATTTCATTTAAAACTTTTCCTGGGGCGATTTCTGCAATTTCACGCTTAGTATTTGCCAAAAGATCTTTTAGCTTTTCTTTTTGTTCCTCGTCATTTGTACTTTTTAATTTTGATTTAAATTCACTTTCAAGATTTTTAATTATATTTTCTTTTTCTTCAGCATGAACATTTATAATTATGTAACCAGCAAAGTAAATTACCTTTTCTAAATCTGAAACTGGAATATTAAGAAGGATAGACATTCGAGAAGGCACACCACGCAAGAACCAAATATGTGAGACTGGACTTGCAAGTTCAATATGGCCCATGCGTTCACGTCGGACAATAGAGCGAGTAACTTCAACTCCACATTTTTCACAAACTATATCCTTGTAACGAATACGTCGATATTTTCCACAATAACATTCGTAATCTTTTTCTGGTCCAAATATTCTTTCATCGAAAAGACCACTTCTTTCAGAACGTCCCGTTCGATAGTTAATAGTTTCTGGTTTAGTAACTTCTCCATGTGACCATTCTTTTATACGCTCAGGAGATGCAAGTTTGAGTGTAATTGAATCAAAATCTGTTGTATCAATTGTTTTCATAATTTTAATGTTTTAAGTTACTAATTATTGTTTCTATTTTTAAGATCAACATCGAGAGCGAGTCCTCTTAGGTAGTTTAGCAACACATTAAATGATGCTGGAACATTTGGTTCACCTATTGGTTGACCCTTAATAATAGCGTCGAATGTCTGAGAGCGACCTACAATATCATCAGACTTAATTGTTAACATTTCACGAAGTGAATAAGCTGCGCCATGACCTTCAAGTGCCCAGACCTCCATTTCTCCGAATCTCTGACCTCCACCTTGAGCCTTACCTCCAAGTGGTTGTTGAGTAATAAGAGAGTAAGGACCGATTGAACGCATATGAAGTTTGTCTTCCACCATGTGGTGAAGTTTCAACATATACATGTAACCGATAGCTACATCTTGATCAAATGCATCACCTGTCCGTCCGTCATATAAAGTCACTTTTCCTGATTCTGGAAGTCCAGCCTTAACAAGTTCAGCTTTAATTTCTGTAACAGAAGCTGAGGAAAATGGAGGAACAATAGCTTGATAATTTAAAGTATGAGCAGCATAACCTAAATGCATTTCAAGAATCTGCCCTAGGTTCATACGAGATGGAACTCCAAGTGGAGTAAGAATAACATCTACAGAAGTACCATCAGCCATAAATGGCATTTCTTCTTCAGGAAGAATAACTGAAATAACTCCTTTGTTTCCGTGTCTTCCTGCTAGTTTATCCCCAACTGAAATGTTTCGGATTTGAGCGATTTCAACGACAATTCTTTTTATAATACCGGATTCTAGATTATGGCCCTGGTCACGTGAGAATATTTTAACACCAACGATACGGCCACGCTTGCCGTGTTCAAGTCGTAAAGATGTATCTTTTACATCACGAGCTTTTTCTGTAAAGATTGATCTTAGCAATCTTTCTTCTGGAGTAAGTTCTGTTTCTCCCTTTGGTGTAATTTTACCAACAAGAATATCATTTTCGCGAACTTCAGCTCCAACAACAATTATTCCATCTTCGTCTAAATCTTTTAATTTATTTTCACCGACATTTGGAATATCACGAGTAGTTATTTCAGGTCCTAGTTTTGTATCGCGAACATTACAAACGAATTCTGTAACGTAAATACTTGTAAATTTACTTTCTTTAACTAATTTTTCTGACAAGATAATAGCATCTTCGTAGTTTGCTCCTCCCCATGACATAAATGCAACGAGAGCATTTTGACCCAAAGCAATCTGGCCGTTATCTGTGGTACTTGTATCAGCAAGAACTTGTCCTTTTGTGACATGCTCTCCCATAGAAACACTTGGACGCTGATGGAAAATAGAAAAGTTATTTGTACGTGAAAATGTTATTAGTGGATAAGTATGATCTTTACCTTTTTCATCTTTGACTGTAATTTTCTTTGCATCAACATATGAAACTACACCAGAAACTTCAGCAACGATAAGACGCCCTGAATCACGGGATGCTAATTCTTCCATACCTGTTGCAACCAATGGAGCTTCAGGAATAATACATGGCAAGGCTTGTTTTTGCATGTTACTTCCCATGAGTGTTCGGTGGGCATCGTCATGTTCTAAGAATGGAATCATGGAAGTAGCGACTGAGAAAGCTTGATTTGTAGCAACATCAATGAAATCAATTTCATTTTTTGAAATCATTCCGGGGTTTGTTTTGATACGAGCCTCAACCTTATCATCCATAATATTTCCCTTCTCATCGTAATCAATTCCGGCATGAGCAATATTGAACTTCTCTTCTTCAAGAGCATTCAAGTAAACTACTTCAGAAGTTATTTTCCCGTTTTTTACTTTAACGTAAGGAGTTTCAATTATTCCAAATTCATTTATTTTTGCGTATGTTGAAAGGTGAAGAATAAGACCAATGTTTGGACCTTCTGGAGTATGAATTGGACAAACGCGTCCATAGTGAGATGTATGTACGTCACGAACTTCAAGTCCTGCACGTTCACGTGTTAACCCCCCTGGACCAAGTGCCGAAAGAATACGTAAATGTTCAACTTCAGCCATGACGTTTTCCTGGTTCATAAACTGCGAAAGCTGGTTGGCCGTAAAAAATTCTTTAATACGAGCTTGGAGCGGTCTCTGGTTAATTATTTGAATTGGAAGTGTTGTGCCAACATCGATAGTAGACATTCTGTCTTGAACATTTCTTTTAATCTGAGCCATGCCCATACGAATTTTCTGTTGCATCATTTCGCCAACATAACGAACACGACGTTGACCTAAGTGATCAATATCATCTGCCTGAGCATGAAGTGTATTGTTTAAAGTAACAATATTTTTAACAATAGTAACAATGTCATCAGAAGAAATTGTGCGTCTTTCCATTTCCTTTTCATCCATACTCTTTTCGAAACGGTTATTGAAACGAAAACGCCCAACAGGAGAAAGGTCATATCTTTCTGAGGATAATAGTATGTTGATGAATTCACGTGCGTTATCTGGAGTAGCTAAATCACCATCACGTAATCTCTTGTATATTTCGATAAATGAATCTGAAAGAGTTTTAGCTGGATCTTTTTCAAGACAAGTTTTAACAACTTTTATTAATTCCTCATCTGCATCTTTACCAAAAGCTTTTATAATAGCCTCGTCTGTTGAAAGTCCGAGAACGCGTAATAATGAAGCCACGGAAAACTTACGCTTCTTATCAATACGAACGTACACACATCCATCAGGATCAGATTCAATTTCAATCCAAACACCACGAGCTGGAATAATTTTTGATCCGAAAAAATGTTTACCTTTGGCTTCTTGTTCTGTAAAAAATACACCAAATGATCAAGTAAGCTGAGCAACAATAACTCGCTCTACTCCGTTGATTATAAAAGTACCATGTTTGGTCATTAATGGTACATCAGCCATAAAGACTTCCTGTTCTTTAGAAGTTCCTAAGCTTTTATTTAAAAGTTTTACGCGAGCTTTCAAGCCACCCTCGTAAGTTAGCTTGTTTATCTTTGTATATTCTTCATCAAACTTTGGTTCACCAAGAGAAAAAGAAGTTATTTCAAGTTGAAACTTTTTTTCAGAATAATCATTGATTGGAGAAAATTCCTTGAAAACTTCTTTAATCCCTTTTTCAACTAACCAATTGAAAGAGGCTAATTGATCCTGAATTAAATTAGGAAATTCGACTAATGGCTTCTTATAACGCGCAAAATACTTCTTCTCACGTACTGCTGTTTTTTTCATATTGTGAAAATTATTATAATCAATAAAATTATATTTATTGATTATAAATAAACAAGAAAACACTAAGGTGACCAAACCTTATTGTTGTGGCTATAATAATTGGCAGTGGTTTTGTTTTAACACGACAAATGTTGATAAAAACCTCTTAATAGTGGTGATTGATCTGCCATAACTCAATCTCTTCAATCTGGGCGTATCCTATACTAATTAAGGCAATTTGTCAACTAAAATCGAATAAGTATTTTATTGCATAAACCGTAAGACGATTAGCAAAAAAATATCTTAGTTTTTCAAAGGAGGGTTATTATATATTCATCATCCAGAACCTCCTTAAACTTAAGATGCCAATATGCTGCTAAAAAAATAATAAATAAAAAAGAGAGAAATAATAATTCTCTCTTTTTCAATAATTTAATTTTATTTGTAAAACCGACGATTGTAATATTGCAAATTAAAATGACCCTCACTTCCTTCATTCGGATTTCCCTGATAAAGGGTCACGCCACAATTAATTGGCTTGTTTTTTTGATCGGTGTCGATAAATCTATCAGCATCCCATCTTTCTAAGTTTGTCCTAACACTCAAAATACTTAAATGATGAGTGACAGCCAAGACATTTTTTTCTTTGTAATCTCTAACGATGGTATTCATCCAAGATCGATTTCTTTCTCTGACATCTGGTATATTTTCTCCTTGAGGATAAGTATACCAATACGAACCAGTTTTTTCGTAAAATAATTTCTGTTCAGGATGTAAAGTATGAAAAACACGCCAATCATTATAGAGACCTGCCAGTCCACGGTCTTGCTCACGAATACGATAATCCTCAATAATTTTTCCACGATGAACAAGTTCTTGTAATTCAGGCCATCCGCGAATAAGACCATCGAGAGTAATTTTTGTTCTTTTATAAGGAGAAACAAAAATAACATCTGGAATTATGTGTTTATATTTATGGCGCAAACTACAACCAACTTCCTCAGCTCTAAATGCCAAAGAATCCACCAATGGAGTATCGGCATCACTCACATTAAGAGCGAACCTTTTCTCAACTTCTTTAGCTAATTCAATAGATTTCGTAGAAGTTGAGTCACGCTCAAATGAGAACAAAAAATCGTTGTAAAGTGCACTTTTATCTTTCTTGTCCTTTAAAACATTGTAGGCTGATATATCATGCCTAATCAAAAATAAATTTTTGGGCCACTTCATATTTAGTTTTTTAAATGATTTTTTACACTCTAAAATTAAAAGCGAAATAAGTCAACCCAAAATAATCCCCAGCAAACAAACAAATCTCCAGACGTCCAACGTCTGGAGATTTGTCATTTTTGAAAAAAATTTTGTTATATTATAAGGGTTATTTTCCGCCAGGTGTCCAACGTCTGTAGAACGTCTGGAGATTGAGCTATTTACCTTTATTTTTCCATTCTTCTATATTTTTTTGATGCCCAGAAAGTAAAACTTGAGGAACTTTATATTTTTTCTTGCTATGAATTAAAATTTCAGGCCTAGTATATATTTCACTCGAAGAAATTCTTTCTTCTTCTCGAGAATTAAAATTTCCAAGCACTCCTTCTACCTGTCGAGATATTGAGTCAATTAAAACCATAGCTGGAATCTCCCCTCCTGTTAAAACATAGTCACCTATTGAAATTTGTTTAGTTTTTAAAATTTTATCTACACGTGAATCGATACCTTCATAGCGACCACAAATCATAATCACATCTGTATATTTTTTAGAAATATTTTTAGCAACTTCAGTTGTGAATTTTTCTGCACTTGGAACAAAGTTTATTATCAAAATTTTAGAGGTATAATATCCTAAGCCAGCCCGAGGTTGGACCTCTTTAAATTTTGATTTTTTATTCTTAATTCGTAATTCGTAATTCTTAATTACTTTTAATACTGATTCAACTGCTTTTATAATTGGTTCGGCTCGCATAACCATACCAGGACCGCCGCCATAAGGACGATCATCTACCTGTAAAGAAATATTTCCATCTGGCCAAACTTTTTTATATTTACCAGTAACAAATTTACGAGGATTCACTAAAGAAACAGAAATCTTTTTCTGTTTGATTGCCCGCCCCAAAATAGACTCATTAATATATGATTCTATTGTTTCGGGGAATAATGTAATTACATAAAATTTCATACTATCTTTATGTTTATCATAATAACACAAGAAAAGCCCATCGGCATAGCCGATAGGCTTTTCTTTAATTCGTAATTATTAATTTTTAATTCGTAATTATTTTAGATTCCTTTTAAATCATCTAATGCTGCATCAACTGATTTTGAAGCTTCACTCTGAGTCATAACAGGCTGTTGAGCTTGTTGTTGTTCTGGTGAGACCACTTTACCACCTTCAGGTTCGTTAATTTTCAAATTAACACGTGCATTATTTTTCATTCCAATGACTCTTAGAAGAGTTCTTATTGCTTTTGCTGTATTTCCCTGACGGCCAATAATTTTTCCCATATCAGCTCCATTAACTGTCATGGTTATTAACACACCCATCTCATCTACTGTGCGGTCGATTTTTACATCTTCCGGATTATCAACCAAAGCCTTAACTATGTATTCAAGAAATGCCTTATCGTCTGCCATATAATAATCTTTATAGTATTACTCTTAAATTTTGCAGTGTATCGACTACAACCTGCCTCATCTATACTATACCACGATGAGCTTTTTTGATGCAATGAAAAATCCCCTATTATGGGGATTTTTCATTTAAGCCTTTTTAAGTTCCTTACGAGCCTTGGTAGGAGATTTCTTTGAAAGGACATTTTTCTTCTTTCCTATAATCAATTTTTGATGAACAAGAAAGTTATGAACAGTCTCAGAAACTTGTGCGCCATTACTCATCCAATAACTGATACGATCAGCCTTGAATAAAACGACGCCTTCTTTAACATTATATGACCCAAGGATTTCCTTAAATTTACCACTTTTTGTTGAGTTTTTAGAATCAGTCAAAACTACCCTGAAAGCGGGATCATTTTTGCGACCTATTCTCTGTAACCGTATTTTTAACATAGCGATATCCTACCATATATCTTTTTAATAATCAAATGACTCTGTGGATACAATGGTCACACATAGATTAAACAATAATGAACCATGTTGCCTGGAGTAGATAATATTAAAGAATATCTTATGAATACATATACAATGGACTGTACAGAGGTGATAAAAAGTCTATAATTATTAATTATGAACAAGCCTACAATCGCAGTAATTGGCTCTGGAGTAGTTGGCGTGACAACAGGTAATAGCTTAAAAAATAAAGCCCACTCTATAATATATATAGATGATAGTGAGGATAAAATAAAAGCTTTAAAAAACAAAAAACTAATAGCTTTTCATACAAAAAATAAATTAGAAAGGACTCCTGATATTTTTTTTATTTGTACTCCAACCCCCACAAAGAAAAATGGCACTGATATAAGTTCTATCTTAAAATCATGCCAATATATAATAAAAAATAGATCAACTTCAAAATATTTTATTGTAGCAATTAGAAGTACAGTATCAGTGGGTACTAACAAAAAAATAGTAGATTTTTTTGTTAGCCACAACCTAATAAATGGAATAGATTTTGATATTGTTTCTTTCCCTGAATTTTTAAGAGAAAAAACTTCTACAAAAGATTCTATTAAACCCCGTCTTATTGTAATAGGAAGCCAGAGCAAGAAAGTTAAAAATATTTTTAATAAACTGTACAAAGATTTTAAAGTAAAAATATATTTTATAAAACCAGAAGAGGCTGAATTGCAAAAATATATTCATAATATTTACAATGCGACGAAAATTTCCTTTTTTAATGAATTTAGAGAAGTAAGCCTAAGACTTGGAATTAACCCAGATGTCATATTCCCTATTGTGTCTATAAGCGCAGAAGCAAGCTGGAATAAAAAATATGGTATTAAAAACTTAGGTCCATTCACAGGGAAATGTTTACCAAAGGACTCGGAAGGATTTTTACGCTATATTAAAAACGAAAAAAATATGGAAATGAAAATATTAAATGCTGTCATACAAGTTAACAATAAGTGTTTAAAGGAAAATGGCAAAAAGTAATCAAAAAATCTTCTTTTTTATAGATTATTGGCCCATGCCCATAGGTGGAATGGAAATACATGCCACAGAATTTATAAAAAATTACAGAAATAAAAATTTAAATATTATAGGTTTTAGTCAAAAAGTAAATAAAAAGAAAAGAAAAGAAAATTTAAGTATTTTACCCAAAGAATCTATACATAAATCATACCCTGTAATTGCATTGCTCAAATTTAGAAAAATTAAGGATGGAGATGTTCTTTTTTTTAATAGCCTATATTGGATAGAAATATTTGAGGATTTAAAAAAAAATTTTCCTAATTGCCTTTTTATTATGAGATCTGGAGGTAATGACGTTATGCAATCTGAAATATTAACAAAAGGTAAGACTCTTAACGAAAGACGTGATTTTGTTATCAAAACTATCAACAATAATTTAGATGTATTAATCATAAACGGTAAATATGTTTATAAAAAATACTCACAACTAGGAATAAATAAGAATAAAATGAAAATTTTTGTGGGAGGTGTAGACACAAAAGTTTTTAAACCATTAAAAAATATTCAAACTAAAAATAAAATAAAAAATGAATTAGGATTTTTAAAAGACGGAATAAATTTACTTTGCGTTTGTAGAATAGTTCCTTTTAAGGGTTTGGAATATTTAATAAAATCACTTTTAATTCTAAAAGTTAATTTTAATTTTAAATTAATTATCGTAGGAGATGGACCACTCAGAAACAAAATTCAAGAATTAATAAATAAATTAAGACTAGAAAATAAGATAATTTTATACGGAGAAGTTAATCATGATAAATTACCAAAATTTTTCCAAGCTGCAGATATTTATGTGCAGACTCCAGTCAATTATACAAAAACAGTCCAGGGTGGAAAATATATACATACTGAAACAATGGGGAGAAGTTATTTAGAAGCGATTGCTAGCAATATACCAATAGTCGCAAGCTCTGTCGGTGGAGTAACTACTCTTTTGCGTAAAAATAAATGTGGTATTCTTACAAAAGAAAAAGATATTAAACAAATTGCACAATCAATAAAAAAAATCATAACAAATAAAAAATTAAGACTGGCTATAATTAAACACGAAAAAACCCAAGCAAAGAATTACGATTGGAAATATATATTTAATTCATACGATAATATTTTTAGAAACTAACTAATTAAAATTATGAAAATAGCATTAATATCAGGAAGAGACCCCACAATTGCAACCGATACTGACGGAGGGTCTGTATTTGTGGAATACTTGATAAAACATTTTTCTAAAATTAATTCAAATCTGGATATATTTATACCTTCGGGTATTATTGGTGGTTCATTCTCCCAAAAAAGAAGGGAGCAGCAAAGAATAAACAAAAAAATAAATAATTTTGTGAAATTAATATATTTTCCAGTAAAACCACAAGAAAAAAAGAGGAAAGATTATTTTAATCAAAAAATTGAGAAAGCAATGTCCTTTGTTGATTTTTTTGAGGATAAAAAATTATATAATTATGACCTTGTTTTAATACTACATGTAGCAAACACATATCCACTAGTAAAATTTAAATTAATTCCATTAGATAAAACTATAATTTTCCCCATGATGACAAGTGAAAATTATAAATTATTTTCAACAGTCCCGATTTCTTATGTAAAAAAAGAAAAAGAAGTTTTTAAGAAAGTTATGCATATATGTTCCCCATCTGCAGATGAAATAAATAAAATAATTAAAAAATTTAATACTCCCAAAAATAAACTATTTAAGGTCAATAGAGGTTTTGAAGAAAAAGATTTTCCTTCTACGGAAAAATATGAAATAAAAAGTAATAAAACAATTCAACTAATATGCGCAAATGGTATTCGGCCTCAAAAAGATCACTTCTTTCTTATTAAAGTAGCTCAAGAATTAAAAAAACAAAATATAGAATTTGTAATTAATTTAACAGGAAATGATGGGAATAGCTACAACAAAGAATA
>Ga0114951_10006237_pt1 | contig 10632 bp, 17 predicted proteins | sample AM7aDNAmetaG_FD_88677 | JGI IMG/M metagenome (GOLD analysis project Ga0114951, IMG submission 88677) | Freshwater microbial communities from Finland to study Microbial Dark Matter (Phase II) - AM7a DNA metaG | ecosystem: Environmental > Aquatic > Freshwater > Lake | place: Finland: Lake Alinen...
GACACTAAATCCGTCTCTATCTTTTACAGCCATACCTGGTTTAGATTTCGATACAACACCATTCTTTCAGATAGTATACAGTATAACTGACTCATTAGCACCGGATTGGAATACAATTGGTACAAATTTTTCAAAGAATGGTCAATTAGATATCACAGCGGCCGCATATCGTGATCCAGTTACCAATACTGCATCCGGAAATGCTGTATTATTTCTTGATACACTTGGATCAATCTCTCTTACTAGTTCGGGTAATTATTATACATTTACTCCACATGTTCGTATTGTGGGTGATGGTACAGATGCTGCCGCTCACGCTGTAATGTTGGGTTCTACGGTAGCTAGTTTCGTAGTCGATAATCCGGGCATTGGTTATACAGTTCCTCCTACTGTTACTATTGATCCTCCTGAATTTACTACTCTATGTGATGAAGGAATAGAGATAAACTTTGTTTCTCCATCTGAAATTTATTTTAAAGCAAAATATAACCTAACCCAATCTAAAATTGAGATTTGGTATATGCACGATTTTCCCGGACCTTTAACATTTAGCACAAGCACAGTTCGCTGGCTACCATTCTAAGAAAAACTATGATTTGGAACACAATTCCGAATGAAGAGCGGCTCCACCTTTGGAAAAAGTTAAGAGACGATATTCAGGGTCACCCATTAAACACACAACTAGACGAAATTGCAAAATTTTGTTCTAAAATGCCATTCGGCTCACGAACACTGGACTATTATAGTCCAGAAGATTGGCCCACACCTTGGGAAATATTATTCCATGGGTCATTCTGTACAAGTTCCATTAGTCTACTGATGTTTTACACACTAGAACTTCTACACACCTTACCTAAAGTTGAATTATATCTCGTCGAAGACGATGATGGTATATATTTACTTCCTATTATCGACGATCAGTTTGTACTTAACTTCGAATTAGGCGCGGTAAATAATTACTCTGAAATACAAGATGAATTCAAGGTGTTACAGAAGTACACGACAGAACAAATAAAAAATATAACCTAAAAAGAACACAGTATCAGCCACATTTCGGTGGCTGATCCAGTTTATACCCACCGGAGAAAAAATGCTATACGAAACCTACATTGCCAAGTCCAGATACGCCCGTTACATTGACGCAAAGAAGCGTCGAGAAAATTGGGATGAAACTGTTGCACGTTATTTTGATTTTTTAGATAATCATTTACAACAGAAGCACAATTATGTGATGACCGCAGTTATGCGGGAAGAATTACAAAGTGCAGTTACCAATTTTGAAGTTATGCCATCTATGCGTGCATTGATGACTGCTGGAAGGGCCCTTGAACGTGACAATACCTCCGGTTACAATTGTTCTTATCTTCCAATTGACGACCCAAAGGCATTTGATGAAGCAATGTTCATCTTACTTTGTGGCACTGGCGTAGGGTTCAGTGTGGAACGTCAGTATATTGCTAAGTTACCAGAAGTTCCAGAGAAGATTTTCGATAGCGAATCAGTTATTGTTGTTTCGGATAGCAAAGAAGGTTGGGCAAAGTCACTTCGTCAAGTTATTGCAATGTTATATTCCGGTGAAGCACCTCGTTGGGACGTAAGTAAGGTTCGCCCAGCTGGTGCTAGACTAAAGACCTTTGGTGGACGAGCATCTGGACCAGAGCCATTGGTAGAATTATTCAAGTTTGTGGTTAAGTTATTCAAGAATGCTCAAGGCCGCAAATTAAACAGTATCGAATGTCATGATATTATGTGTAAGGTGGGCGAAGTTGTTGTAGTTGGTGGAGTTCGTCGTTCCGCTATGATCTCTTTGTCCAACCTTTCTGATGATCGTATGCGTAATGCTAAGACAGGTTCGTGGTGGGAAACACAAGGACAACGTGCCTTAGCAAATAACAGCGCATGTCACACAGAACGACCAGACGTGGGTATTTTTATGAAAGAATGGTCCTCTCTTTATGAGTCAAAATCCGGCGAACGCGGTATTTTTAATCGTGAAGCAGCTAAGAACATTGTTAAGATGAATGGTCGTCGTAATCCCGACTTCGACTTTGGTACAAATCCTTGTGCAGAGATTATTTTACGCCCATATCAGTTCTGTAATTTAACTGAGATGATTGTTCGCGCTACAGACACACAGGAAGACTTGCTACGCAAGGCTCGTATTGCCACGATTCTTGGCACATTTCAGTCGACAATGACCCACTTCCCGTACTTGCGTAAGATATGGCGTGACAATACTGAACAAGAACGTTTACTAGGCGTGTCAATGACCGGTATTCTTGATAATCACTTACTTAATAATCCCGATGACGTAGAATTACCTGCACGATTAGAAGCACTGAAGGCTCTTGCGGTAGATGTAAATGCAGAATTGGCCACAACATTGGGTATTCCAATTGCAGCAGCCATTACAGCGGTAAAACCATCCGGTACAGTATCTCAATTAACTGATACAGCAAGTGGAATTCACCCACGTCATGCTGCATATTACTATAGACGCATACGCGGCGACATTAAAGACCCACTTACTAAAGCAATGATGCTTGCAGGTGTGCCTTGTGAACCAGATGTAATGAAGCCTGGCAGTACAATGGTGTTTACCTTCCCTAAGAAGGCTCCAGAAGGTGCGGTTCTCCGCTCTCAATTAAATGCTATACAACATTTAAACTTATGGCTTGTATATCAACATCATTATTGCGAACATAAACCATCAGTGACAGTATCTGTTAGTGAGAAAGAATGGCCATCAGTGGGCGCATTTGTTTGGGACCACTTTGACGAGATGTCCGGTGTTGCATTCTTACCATACGATGGTGGAAATTATAAACAAGCCCCGTATGAAGATTGCACACAGGCAGAATATGAAGCATTACTGGCTAAGATGCCCTCTAATATAGATTGGGATGGCATTGTCGAGTTAGAAGACAACGTAGAAGGCGCACAAATGTTGGCCTGTACAGCAGGTGGATGTGAAATTTAATTGAGTATTTGCAATCCATCTACTATGCGTATATAATTGTAACATGCCACAATAAGGGAGAAGAATGTTAACACAAAAACAAAAAGAGACACCATATATTGGCGTATTTAAGTTATCAACAGGAGAAGAAATTATTGCTACAGTTGTAGAGAATAATTCTTCATCTTTGATAGTTAAAAATCCACTATGTATGGTTGCTACACAGAAAGGATTTCAGTTTGCACCATTAATGGTGATGTCTGATCCAGGGAAACCTATTTCACTGAATTGGACTGCAATTGTTGCATCCACTGTACCAGCCCTTGAGCTCGAAGGCCAGTACGAAAGTGTCACAACCGGAATTGCTCTACCACAGAAGAGCAAGATTATAACTTAACACACAGGAAACATTATGTCCACACGCACCGCACCAAAAACCCCATACGAAATTAGGCTCGAACTTTTACAACTTGCCCAAGTGATTCTTCATGAAAAGCATAAGGCTATCACTGCATCTTATAATTCGGATGTTAGAAATGTTGTAGGGCAAGCTTCCGCCACCACTTCCCCGACTACTGAAGAAATTATCGCTGAAGCTGAAAAGATGAATAGTTTTATCTCCAAGGCTAATCAATCCTCCCACTAAACTTGACAATCCGGTGTCTGATACAGTAATATGTATCAACACCGGATTCTCACATGTATAATATCAAAAAATCACTAAGAAGATTCAAATCCTGGATGCATTATGACCCACCGGGGTCAATGACATCAAAAGGATGGCGTCTCTTTGACAAAGAGTTCAAAGAACGAGCACCAGTGAGACATTGGTTTAAGAATGAATTCAGAAAAGCAGTTATATATCCGATAAAATGGAAATATGAAGCTATTGATCAATGGATTCGTTATCGAACCTATGACAAATACCATATTATCGATACTGGACTTAAACCCGGTTATTACGAAATCGAAACATTAATGTTGAATGGTAATTTTAACATGTTGAAAGACTTTGTTGAAGTTGAACAAGCAATACAAACATATTGGTGGTCTGACGAATGTAAAAATGCCAGCTGGTGTGAGAAGCATATGCCTTTTTATCGCAGATTCTATCCATTCCGCCGACCAGATCTCGGTATCAAGCACTTTGAGTGGGCCTCTACACTAGATGATCCATCACTTCCACCACAAGATAGGTCTGAAAGTCAGGCCGTTTTCGCTAGAGAAACATTAGCACTGTATAAATGGTGGGTGGAAGAACGTCCAGCAAGGGCAAAAGAAGAATACACTGAATATAGTGATCAAGGATTGGGATCACTTGGATGCTTTGACGATGATTTTGATCGTGAAGCGGAAGATTTTAAGGCTCACACAGAATCAATGAATAAAAGATCCAAACAGGAAGAAGATTGGCAGCAAGAAGATGAAGATATGCTCGTTCGTCTTATCAAAGTACGTCGAGGTCTATGGACTTAAATTCTCGCTATGATCTAGAGTTCGAGATGGAGAAGGATGCGATAGTAATCGCATATCTTGCTGACGATATTATAGCCAAAGAATTTTATGCCGCATTATGTAATATGCGCTGGAGGAAAATAGTCGATACTCCGGAAGATCAGCAAATAATTGATAAACTGAAGGGCGTTGATCCTAACATCTGGAGTTGTTCCTGGCGTGGCTCCGGTGGAATCATTGCGGACATACGCAACGTGCATTATAATAGAGCTGAAGATTATATGGATTTTTACTGTAGTGGCAACGAAGGGTTCGTTTCTGAAAGAGTAGAAGAATGTTTTTTAAGGATGGGCTGGAAACAGCACCCATGGGATGATGAACTCGTTTAGTTTAGCAAATCACGTTAAGGACTTTGATGGAATGTTAGTTTTCGGGGATATCCACGGAGATTACGAATCCTTCAGCAAGGCCTTAAACTTTGCAAAGAGTGAAAACTTCTTTTTTATGTCTATGGGAGATTTGGTAGACCGAGGTCGCCAACCTTTCGAAGTAGTACAAGCTATGTACGAAATGATGCACGAAGGAAGAGCCGGCTTCACCATCGGAAATCACGATGACAAATTCCGCCGTTATGCAGATGGTGCTAAAGTAAGCTTCTCAAGAGACAGCAAGCAGACATTAGACGATGTCGGCCCCGAAAGGATGGAAGATTTCTTAAAAATGTATGTTGCTATCGTAGAAGACAAGATGTTATCTGGTTTATTCCATAAATTTGATGATTTCTCGTTAGTACATGCTGCATGTCATCCATGTATGTGGGAATCTAGCCCTGTAATCGGCAAAACTGAAAAATCTAGGTTCATTGTTGGTGAAACCAATGGTGAAAAATACGATGATGGATATCCTGTACGGTTATACAACTGGATAGAAGATGTTCCTATGGGTAAAACCGTTATTGTTGGGCATGATAAGATGCCTATCCATAATGTCAACATAACTGAACCGATGATCGTTCCTAATAAGAACGGTGGTAAGGTGATATTCTTAGATACCGGTTGCGGTAAAGGTGGATTTCTGTCTGGTGCAGTGATGTTAGCAGGCAAGAAGGGCTTTACTGTCGATAAGTTCGTGGAATTTAAGTGAAAACGCAGAATAGTTTGACATTTACGTGGCAAACTATTATTATTACAACTGTTGCAGCTATTAGGGCAGTAACAAATTTTTAACCCGGAGAAGAAAATGACGACAAACACAAAGAAATTGGTGAAGATTGATAAGTCCGTTAAGTTCATTGCTGTATCAAACAGTAGCCTTATCGAGTCTTATGCCCGCGCTGCTGGCGACTTGGCTTTGAAGCTGAAGAATGGTTCTACATACATCTACAAGGGTGTTGATGAAAAGACATACAAGGGCTTCCTTGATGCTGCATCCAAGGGCAAGTATTTCGGTACCAGCATCCGTAACAAGTTCACAGCTGAACAGGCAGAATAAGTCTTGGAGACAAAGATGGTAATAAAAGGTAGACTCGATCCGTTCTTTGAAACAGGAACAGAGGGAGTAATCTGGTCTGTATATGATGATACCAAGGAAGGCTACGATGGTCTTTATTGTTTAGATCAGGGCGATTATCTTACCATCTTTGATCCTGAAGATACTAACAAAGTGGTCTGGGAAGGTAATATCGATCTGGAATATGAAAGAAACTACCACCCATATCCTATGAATCCACAATACGGCCAACAAGCAATTGGTGGATTGTGGGTACATGGTATTCAACGAGACGTTGAACCCGATACCTGGGGTACATGGTTCTATAAACATTACCCGTGTGAAATGATTAGTGCAGCGATGGGACGTTTTTATCAATTAAAAAGTTCTACACTGGCTGCTTATTCCTATAATGGACGCAAGAGTTATACCGATGATGCACTAGATGTTTCGGGAGATCTAATTATTAGATTCAAGGGTGGGTCAATATATCGTTATAAGGACGTGGAACCATCTGTCTTCTGGAAATTCTATCAAGCAGAATCAAAAGGTAAATTCCACGCTAAGAATATCAAGAATAAATACGAATTTGAAAAGATTGAATTACCAAAACCGGCACCTAAACAGCCCATTGTAACCGATGGTTGGCCATTTCCAGTAGGTCCTAAACCATGAATAAAGGCATTATTGGCGTAACAGCCGGTAGTTTCGATTTAACGCACGCCGGACATTATCTAATGTTCGAAGAATGCAAAGGTCATTGCGATTATTTGATTGTTTTACTTCAAACCAATCCGCATACTGATCGCCCAGACAAAAATATTCCTGTACAAAGTACACATGAACGATATTTACAGGTCCGCGCTTGCAAATACATCGATGAGGTTGTGGTTTACGAGACAGAACAAGATCTATATAATTTACTTTGTTCAATCAAGTTTGATAAACGTTTTATTGGATCTGATTGGCAAGGGAAACCTTATACAGGACACGATATTCCTGGAATGTATGAGAAGACAGTATTCAACTCACGTAATCACGGATTCTCAACAAGCGGATTGAGAGCAAGAGTGTACAAGGCAGAAAATGACAAACTTATCTAAGTGGAATGTTAGTATTGAAGATGGACCTACAGCAGCAGATGTACATCACATCATTGTAGAGGCTTCCTCTGTTGAGGATGCTCGAAAGAAAGCTAAAAAGTGGGCCAAAGATAATAACATTAAGAGCCCGATGATTAGTGAACCGTCCGAAGACAACTATGATGACATTTTAGACTGGACTTCCGATGAAGAAGAAGCATTTCTTCATATTATAGAGATAAATGGTAACACTGAAGAAAGTTAATATGGAAATTCTACGCTTTATTAAATGGCAGTGGGGACAAATACATAGAAATACCAAGCAGATTACCGCATTAGTTCTATTTGTACTTCTATGCACCTGCTATAGTTGGTACATCGGACTTAGTTTTCTCTTCATTGTGCTTATCTGTGGTTTATCAACAATTACGAGTCTGCTTCTGTTAGGTCTCTATGAGGAAACGAGTAATGCATGGCACAAATATAAAAGAATTAAAGAAAAAGAAGCCGAAGATATTATGCGTAAGCTTCGCGGCAATGACGGTTCGGTAACGACACCCGGTAAAGGGTTCTTTTGACCAAAACGACGCCTTAGTGTTATACTAAAGGCTAAATAGCAGTAGTAGAGATAGACTTTACTATATCATTAAACAACATAGGATTTATGTTATGACAAAATACAACACTCTCGTCCTCATCGGACGTTTTCAACCAGTTCACAACGCTCACTACGAAATTATTCGACGAGCAACACAATTAGCCAAGCAGGTAGTTATTATTGTTGGCTCCGCAAAACAACCACGCACTTATAAGAATCCTTGGACAGGCCACGAACGTCGTCTGATGTTGCAGAACGTATGTGATTCCTTTGAGTCAGATTGCTCGATTCGTATCGAAGAAAATACCGATACAATCTACAATAATCCCGCATGGGCAGTCCGTGTACAGGCAATTGTTGCCAAGTACACAAAATCCACCGATAATATTGCAATTATCGGGCATAAGAAGGACTCTACGACTGCGGAATATCTCAATATGTTTCCACAATGGGGCTATGAGGAAGTTGAGCTGATTCAACCACTTAACGCTACCAATATTCGTGATTTATATTTCCGCAGAAATGCAAATATGAATTTCTTAGCAAATGTTATTCCATCTTCTGTCCGTCAATGGTTAGAAGGTTGGAAGTGTTCTCCAGATTATGAACAAATTATCAAAGAACGCGAACATATTGAAGTCTATAAAAAGCAATATTCCAGCCTACCTTATGCTCCAGTGTTTGTTACCACAGATGCTGTAGTAATTTGCAGTGGTCACGTACTAATGATCCGTCGTAGAAGCGAGCCAGGTAAAGGTATGTGGGCAATGCCAGGCGGTTTCCTAAATGCAGCAACTGACCGAAGTGTCCAGGATGCGATGATTCGGGAATTGCGTGAAGAAACCGGTATCAAAGTACCTGGGCCAGTTTTGATTGGTAGTATCAACAAGGTACAGGTATTTGATGCGATTGATCGCAGCGCACGTGGTCGCACTATTACTCACGCATTCAGAATTGATCTACCTAACGGTGAATTGCCGAAGGTTAAGGGTATGGATGATGCTGAAAAAGCACAGTGGGTGCCAATTGCAGAATTGGATAGTGCTGTGTGCTTTGAAGATCACTACGAAATCATTCAAACAATGCTTGGAGCATAATATGATTGAAATCAAAGCACCAAATACCTATACAAGAAGCGATAGTCCAGTTATCTTTCTGGGCGGATCAATTGAAATGGATACAGCTGAGAAGTGGCAGGATAGAGTTGTTACTGCATTAGCTGATATGGATGTAATTATCCTTAATCCGCGCCGTGTCAATTGGGATAATACAATCGAGCAGAGCATCGATGATCCGAAGTTTTGCGAACAAGTGTACTGGGAATTGGATTCTTTATGGGAAAGTGATTTAATCATATTCTATTTTGACCCAAATACTAGAGCACCGATTACATTAATGGAATTAGGACTAATGGCCAATGAAAGTAACATAATTGTATGTTGCCCAGACGGATTTTGGCGTAAAGGTAATGTTGAGATCGTATGCGAACGATATGGTATTCCTCTAATGAATACATTCGATGATATGATTAATACAATTAAAGAAGAACTGGATCGGAACGATATATGATCTATTATATCCGCATCAAGAAACTTAACGGCCGTCGAGATTTTGTCGAACTTGCTGAGAAGTTATATGATCGCGGATATGATGATAGAGTAGAATATCATGCAGGTAAAGAAATATCATACGGTCAGGGATTAGAGGGTATTGATCCGCATCTTAAATTCAATAATGAAGAAGATGCGCTGGCATATGTATTAGCGTATGGTGGAACTATACTCACACATATTCCGACATGGATACTAGCAGGTGGGTAATTAAGGATTTATATGATTGAACTAAAAACAAAACAATTCACAAACGGTTATGTGTCTGTTATTCAGTTAGAAGATAAGAAACTAATTGAAACTACATCTACTTGTCTACCAATCCAGACGGAAATTCGGATCACTGGCAAGAAAGACAATAAGATTGATGCAAATGACTTTTCTATCCAGAATTGGGCAGAAAAGTGGACAGTGGGCATCTCCACTCAATCAGGTTGCCCAATCATGTGCAAGTTCTGTGCCGTAAACCGTCTCACTGATAAGCAAGGTTGGCGTAATCTGACTACTGAAGAAATGGTTGGCCAGGTTAGATATGCGGTTGCTGAAGCACAGAAAATTAACGGTGGGCTTGATCCAAACAACAGTGAAATCTTTCGTGTATTATTCACTCGGATGGGAGAACCTAGTCTGAATACCACCAATGTGATTGCCGCAGTTCGCCAAATCAAACTAATGTATCCTAAAGCACGTATACAAATCTCCACAATCGGCATTAAAAAGTCGGTTGGGCTTGTTGCGAGCTTATTCGAACTTGAAGATGAGTTTGGATATGACTGGCTTGAGCTACAATTTAGCATCCATAGCACTAATGACACATTCCGAAAGTGGTTGCAGAATGAAACAGTGATGTCTAACAAAGAAATCGGCGGGTTAGCAGCATCCTGGTACAACGCCGCACCTAATCGCCCCTGGAAGGCAACATTAAACTTTGCCCTTTCCAAGGATACCCCTTTCGTTATTGAAGATCTCAAGGCACAATTTGACCCGAAGACGGTTTTTGTCAAGATATCTCCAATTAATGAAAACCCAGTCTCCGACGAAAATTCGTTGAAGACATTATTCGCTTACGAAAATTCAATTTAAGGAGAAACACCATGGAAAACGTAAACAAAATTGTCAGTGATATCGAAGAAGCAGGTTTTGACGGTGCTGTAGCTATTGCTACTGAAGCAGAAGTCCAAGCTGGTGCAGCATGTGGTCAAATGTGTCTGGTAACAGAAGCACTCGACGCACAATAAAGATTGTGTTATAATACACATGTAAGTAAAAAGTCCCGACAATAGAGTTGGGCAATTTAATAAAGGATTTTTATTATGAAACTTTCACATAACATTTGCTTAAATAGCGACAGCTATAAATTCTCTCAATTCAATCAGTACCCAAAGAATACTGAATACGTGTACTCGTACATTGAATCACGCGGCGGCGCGTGGGACAAGA
>Ga0114951_10006238_pt1 | contig 10632 bp, 8 predicted proteins | sample AM7aDNAmetaG_FD_88677 | JGI IMG/M metagenome (GOLD analysis project Ga0114951, IMG submission 88677) | Freshwater microbial communities from Finland to study Microbial Dark Matter (Phase II) - AM7a DNA metaG | ecosystem: Environmental > Aquatic > Freshwater > Lake | place: Finland: Lake Alinen...
CCCGACACCCAGAACCGCCCACTTCGCCGTTTCTCCCGAAGCTAACATGCCGGTCAGCAACAGCCCCATGATGATTAGGCTGAAGAGCACCAGCATCCGGTGAGCGCTAGCCTCGCCTAGAAAGAACGCCACCAGCAGCACTGCAAGCATCGGGCCGTAATGCAGCGCATTTTCACGCCCCGAAAGCAGCCAGATGACCGCGAAGGCCAGCACAGGCACCAATACCACCAGGCCGTGCCGCACCCGCTTGCGAACATCGCTCAACGCAAACGCGCCCATAAAACGGCCGATCATCAGCCCGCCCCAATAAAAGGCGAGGAATTTACTGGCGGCCTCGTGTTTCAATCCGCCCAGATTGGGCAGCCCCAAATAATTGATGATCATGCTGCCGACACTGACCTCCCCGCCGACATACATGAAAATCGCCAACATCCCCAAAACCACATGCGGATATTTCAGCGGCCCGGCACCCCGGCTGATGTGATCCTTGTTCGCGAAGTTGGGCAGATGGGCGAACTTGAAAAACACGGCCAGCAACAGAAACACGCCGGCAAAACAAAGGTAGGGAATTTTCACCGAGTCCGCGCCGTTGGTGCCCGGCCGGTTAAAGACTGTGAAAATCAGCCAGCCGCCGATAATCGGACCGATGGTTGTGCCAAAAGAATTGAACGCTTGGGACAGGTTCAACCGGCTCGACGCCGTGGACTCCGGCCCCAAGATAGTCACATAGGGATTGGCCGCAATTTGCAGCATGGCAAAACCCAGCCCAACCACAAACAGGCCGACCAGAAAAAATGGATAGGAAACCAGGATGGCTGCGGGAAAGAACAGCGCGCTGCCCGTCGCCGCGATCAGGAGGCCAATGATGACGCCGTTTTTATAGCCGATGCGGTTGATCGGATCGCCGTAAAACATGGAGATGAGGTAATACACCAGCGCGCCCACCGTGTAGGCCACGCCCCAGGAAAACTGAATCAGCATCGCCTGAAAATAGCTCAGCGTAAACGCCTCCTTAAAACGCGGAATGAGAATGTCGTTCCACACCGTCATAAACCCCCACATGAAAAAGAGGATAGTCATGATCGCAAATGGCATGCGATAGGTTTGGGAGCCGCCAGCCTGCGCTGGCAAACCTGCTTTTGGGAGGCTGGGGTTGTTCATTGTTGAAAGCTAGGATGTCAAAACTTCTGCCGGTCGTCCACGCTGAATGAATAGGCGCAAATGTCCGGCTTCACTGGTTCCGAGAGGTTGGAGCGGTCAGATACGACTGCACATAGTCGAGAACGCCTTCTTCCAAGGACATGAACGGTTTCCTATATCCGGCCTTGTTTAATTTGGTGGCGTCGGCCTGTGTGAAGTATTGGTATTTGCCGCGCAGGATGTCGGGCATCTCGATGAAACGGATGTCAGGCTTTGAACCAATCGCGGCAAAAAGCGCTTGGGCCAGGTCAATCCAAGTCCGGGCCACGCCGGTGCCGCAGTTGAAAAGTCCGCCGGTCTTCGACTCCAACGCGAAGTGGAGCGTGACATTAACCGCATCCCGCACATAGATGAAGTCGCGCTTTTGTTCACCGTCGCGATAATCCGGATGATATGATTTGAACAATTCAATGTAACCGGATTTATGAATCTGATGATAGGCCTTTTGGACGAGTGAACGCATGCCGCCCTTGTGGTCTTCATAGGGACCGTAAACATTGAAATACTTCAGACCCACGATCTGGTTTAACAGGCCGGATTCAAGTGCCCAAAGATCGAAGAGCTGTTTGGAGTAACCATACATATTGAGCGGGCGCAAGGTTGGTGTGATTGAATCCGCATCGCTGTAGCCAAGCGAACCGTCGCCATAGGTGGCGGCACTGGAGGCATACACAAAGCGCACGTTTTGCTTGAGACTCCACTCGCAAAGAGTGCGCGTGTAGCGGTAATTATTTTCGAGCAGATAATCGGCATCTTTTTCGGTGGTGGCGCTGCACGCGCCGAGATGGATGCAAGCGCCAGCTTTGGGCGCAACGCCAGCTTTTACATTTTTCAGAAAATCTTCCGGTGACAATATGTCTTCGAAGTGAAGGCCAACTAGGTTGCTCCATTTTTCGTCGGTGCCAAGTTTGTCAACCAGCAAGAGATTTTTGTGACCGCGCCGGTTGAGTTCGGCCACGACATTTCGTCCGATGAAGCCGGCCGCGCCGGTAACGATGATGAGGTTGCTCATAGCTCAATTCTTGTCACCGTAAGCTTGCAGCACCTTCTCGATGGTGCCGGTGGTGGATTTGCCTTCGACCATGTCGGCCAGAACGACTTTGCCGCCGTTGGCTTCGACGACGTCGCGCCCGCTAACATAATGCGCCCAATCGCGGCCTTTTATGAGCACTTGCGGCAAAATCTTGGTGATGAGATCGCGAGGTTCATTTTCGTCAAAGATGACCACGCAATCCACGGCGGCGAGCGATGCGAGGACGAACGCGCGGTCCTCCTCGGAATTGACCGGACGCTTTTCACCTTTGTTGCGTTTGACCGAGGCATCGCTGTTGAGGCCGACGCAGAGCGCATCGGCCTGTTCCCGGGCGAATTGGATATAGGTGACGTGACCGCGATGCAGAATGTCGAAACACCCGTTGGTAAAGGCCAGGCTCTTGCCGGCAGCCTGAAGGCGGTCGCGAAAGGCGCGAGCCGCCTCCGCAGTCATGATTTTGGAAGCAATATTATTCATTTTTGGGATTTGGAATGTTTGGTTTATAGGCCGAGAAACGGCAGCAGCCGGTTCATTTGTGAAAAGTCGGGGATGATCAAGTCAGCTCCCGCACGGATGAGCCGGGAGCGTTTGGTGAGGTCGAGGCCGTAGCGACATAGTTCATTACTGGCAATGCCCAGTCGGAGTGCGCCGTGTCGGCCGCCTTCGCGAAGTTCGACCGGACCGTCTCCGACGACGAGCAGTTCGGCACCCGCAATGCCGCCGTTTTGAATAATGCGTTCGACCACCACGCGCTTAGCTTCAATTTTGAGGTCGCCAACCGCTCCGTGAATGCCGCCGCTGAAGAGATGGGCATAACCCATGACGCCTGCCTCGGCTTGGACGTCTGCCTCGTCAGTGCCGCTCGCAAGATAGAGCTTCACACCGGCGGCATGAAGTTTTTCAAGGAATTGACGGGCACCTTTGATCACGAAATCGCCGGGTTCAAGTTCGCCGCGCTCGATTTTGTGAATGCGCAGATTCACCATTTTGAGCAGCTCGCGGTTGTAAATCGCTTTATAGCCGTGCTCGTCCAGTATTTGCGCCTCGGGGATGTAGCCGTATTCGCGGATCAGCCCAATCATGCCCTTCATTTGCGCGAGAGTTTGAAAACCAGTGGTCTTGTCAATAAACGTCCGCACATCAGCCTCAATACGATGAAATATCTCGGCAGATATGGTTTTCAGGCGCTCCCCAAGAATGGCCTGGAGCATCATGGGTTCCATGATTTTCTCCCAACCTTGGCGCAACGTAGAAAGCGTGCCGTCGTGGTCGAAGATCGCGTGGCGGATGGTGGTTGCCGGCTTTTCCCGTATCACTTCGATCTCGGTATCCGGCAGGAACCGGGCAAGCCGAGGACTCTCGGCAAGTTCCGGTTCATAAACATAGTCGACGGTGGAGACGGTTTCCCGCAGTTCAGACGGAGTGGCTGTGCCGGTGGTAAACAGCTTACGAACGGTGATCGAGGCGGCCAGGTTGGCCAGGCGCGCGGCCATTTCCACATCGTCGCAACAACCCAGCATGGCCGCTAGGGCCGCGACGACCGTGTCACCTGCGCCGACGGGATCGGTTTTGCCGAGGATTTGAATTCCCGGAACCTCCTGCACTTGCCCTGCGGCTGCGATGATCATGCCTTGCGCGCCCCGGGTAATGAAAACCGGCCGGCCGGTCTGGGCTGAGATAGCCATTGCGTCTGCTCGCGCCTCGTCTCGGTAAATCACCCGGTCAAGCGGATGATTTTTGCCGGTTAGTCTTGCGGCCTCGTGAGCATTTAGCTTGAGCACCGCTCCCACGAAAGCACCTGCGTGATTTCGTGAATCAATAAGAAACAGCACCTTGGGGTGGCGGGCGATAATTTCATTGATGCCAGCAATCATTTCAGGAACAAGATACGAGGCGGCGAGTTGCTGATTGATGACGACAGCAGTGGAGTGGTTGACCGCTTCGTCAAGTGCAGCGAGCAACCGCTTCGCTTGCGATGCAGACAAACGATTGACTACCCCAAAGTCAAAACGGTTGAGTTCCTGACCATTCCAGTAGGGCTTGGCATAAAGTGGAGTCTGCCAAGAATCGCCCGTTTGCAATAATCCATCCGTGTGGACGCCGGTGGTTTTCAGCAGACGGATCAATTCGGTGCCAAAAATATCCTCACCCAACAATCCCACGGAACGCACTTCCGCCGCGCCGAGAGCTTTCAAGTTGCCGACCACATTGCCCGCTCCGCCGGGGCTGTAACGCTGCGCGCTCACTCGCCGGATTGGCAAGCCGGTCTCAAGCGAGAGTTCAGACTCATCCGGCTCGACCGTCCAATACGCATCCAGACAATAATCCCCAAGAACTGTTACCCGCGCATTGGCAATTGAATTCAGGGCTGAATCGATCCAACTCGTTATGTTTTGATGAACTTTTTTCGGCGCTGCTGTCATAGATATGGCTCACAATATTGCAAACAAAAATGACATATTCAATCGAAAATACTTGCAGTAGTAATAATAGTTGTTATTACAACTAAAATAAATGAGCAAACATAAGCCTATTTCCGACGTTCTCCGCGTTGAAATCGAAACTGGCAAATATGCCAGCGATAGACGCCTGCCCAGCGAGGAAGCCCTGTGTCGTCGCTGGAAAGTGTCGAGGCCAACCGTTGCTCGGGCATTGCGTGGGTTGCAAATGGAAGGATTGATCGAACGTCGCGTTGGATCCGGAACTTTCGTCCGTGCGGAAATAAGGCCGCTGCAAACGATGATCGGCTTGTTGGTGGACGGCTTGGGAAAGACGGAAATTTTAGATCCGATTTGCGCCGAGATTACGCGCGCGGCGCAGCAGCGCAGTTGTAGTGTCCTGACCGGCGGCCTGCCGGCGGGTCGCAAACCAGCCGAGTTGGCCATGCAATGGGCGGCGGGTGGAGTCCGTGGAGTCGTGTTTGCGCCATTGGAAAATGCTGCAAATCGTGAAGCCTTCAACTTGGAGGTTGTAAAAAGTTTTCGTCGGGCAAACATCGCAGTCGTGCTCGTGGATCGGGACGCCACGAACTTCCCGCGCCGAAGCGATTGTGACTTGGTCGAGATGGACAACTTTCACGCCGGCTACGAACTCGGTCGGCACCTTGTTGGCATTGGTTCACGGAAAGTTGTTTTCGTGGCTCGGCCCGCTTATCCGTCCAGCACGGACCAGCGGCTGGCTGGTCTCACTGAATCCTTGCGTCACAGCGGCCTGACCGAGCCGGAGTTTTTAGTAGGCGAACCCGAGGATTTAGATTTTGTCCGCCGGCTGAATTTAAATTCGGAAGCTTGCGACGTCTGCGTTTGCTCGAATGACATGACGGCAGCGAGATTACTGCAAACCGCCCAAACTTTAGGTCACCAAGTTCCTCGTGATTTTCGGCTGGCTGGGTTTGATGACGTCGGCTTTGCAACCTTGTTATCTGTCCCGCTAACCACGATTCGTCAACCTTGCCGGGCAATCGGTATTTCTTGCATTGATACGCTTCTTGGGCGATTGGCGCACCCTGAATTGCCGGCCCGGGCGATCCTTTTACGCGGCGAATTGGTCGTGCGCGATTCCACCACGCCGACAAGGGAAAGTTGACCGTCATTTGTATAAACCGACACAAGGTTAGTTTTAAAATTGAATAATAAAATCATGAAAAGATCAAAGCTCACAGCTCAAGGCCCTGAATTTTCACGCATGGTTTATGGCACCTGGCGGCTGCTCGACACGCAGCCGACCGCACAGGAAATAAACCGACGGCTCCATATCTGCCTCGACCTAGGCATCACCACCATCGACACGGCGGAGATTTACGGTCTCTACAAAGTGGAAGAACTACTTGGCGCAGCCCTCGCACTATCGCCGGGATTGCGCGACAAACTTGAAATCGTAACAAAGGCCGGCATTTATGTGCCGTGTCCGCAACATCCCGAACGCCGCACGGCGCATTACAACGCCACCGGTCCGCGCCTCAGCCAGAGTCTGGAAAAATCGCTGCGCTTGCTTGGCACCGACCACGTCGAACTATTCCTTGTCCATCGTCCTGACTGGCTCACCCGCGCCGACGACACGGCGGCTGGCTTGAACCAGTTGCTGCGTTCCGGAAAAATTCGCTCCGCTGGCGTATCCAACTATAGCGCCTCACAATTCGATTTGCTGAACACGCAGATGGAACAACCCTTGGTGACAAACCAGATTGAATTTCACCTATTGAACCCGGAACCGATCAACGACGGCACACTTCACCAGTGTGAAAAACTCGGCGTGTTGCCGATGGCGTGGAGTCCGCTGGCCGGTGGCCGATTGTTTGATCCAAGTCAGCCCGCCGCCTCGCGTCTCGCTGCCGCTGTGAAAAACATGTCAGCCCGCTACCACGGGGCGACATTGGAACAACTCGCCTATGCTTGGATCATGGCTCATCCAAGCGGCCCGCTCCCAGTCATCGGCACCAATAAACTCGAACGCATCCAGTCCGCCGCAAAAGCTGACGATATTGTGCTGGAGCGCGAAGATTGGTATGCGCTCTGGGAAGCTGCCCAAGGGCGCAAAATTCCGTAATCAATCTGCGATAATCCTGTTCGACTCAATATTATTAAAAGCGATATAAAACATCATTATGTCCATCACCAAAGCCTACGCTGCCTTAAGCGCCACCACCCCGTTGACCCCCTTTTCTTTTTTGCGCCGCACGCCCGGCTTGCAGGAGATTGAAATCGAGATTGCATATTGCGGCATCTGCCACACGGATATCCATCATGTGCGTAACGAATGGCATGGCACCATATATCCCTGCGTGCCTGGACATGAAATCGTCGGACGGGTAACCCGCGCAGGTGGTCGGGTGAAAAAATTCAAGGAAGGCGACCTGGCAGCCGTGGGCTGCATGGTGGATTCCTGCCGGGAATGTGAACCCTGCAAATCCGGCCTTGAACAGTTGTGCGAAGAGGGGCCGACCTGGACCTACAACAGCCCGGATAAGAAACATGGTGGCACGACCTGCGGCGGCTATGCCGAGGCCATCGTGCTGGATGAGGCGTATGCCCTGCGAGTGCCGGCGTCCATGAACCTGGCCGCCACCGCCCCACTACTGTGCGCAGGCATCACCACCTATTCACCGTTGCGACGATGGCGGGTGGGTGCCGGTCAAAAAGTTGGTGTGGTTGGACTCGGTGGACTCGGGCATATAGGAGTTAAACTTGCCGCCGCCATGGGTGCGCGCGTGGTGGTGTTCACCACCTCGCCCGGAAAAAGCGCGGACGCCATCCGCCTCGGTGCCCAAGAAGTGGTTCTCTCCCGGAATGAAGCGGAAATGAAGGCGCATCTGAACAGCTTTGATTTCATACTCGACACCGTGGCCGCCCCGCATGATGTGAACGCTTACCTTGAATTATTGAAGCGCGATGCGACGCTCACGCTCGTGGGTGCGCCGGACAAACCGCTGGCGGTAAACGCGTCCAATCTGATCAGCAAACGCCGCCAGTTTGTCGGCTCGCTCATCGGCGGCATTGCCGAGACCAAGGAGATGCTGGATTTCTGCGCCGAGCACAACATCATTGCCGACGTCGAGATTATCCCCATTCAGAAGGTGAACGAAGCCTTTGAACGCATGTTGAAAAATGACGTTAAGTATCGCTTCGTGATTGATATGAAGTCTCTGTAGCCATTGACCTTGATATCGACAGGCTTTAACAGCTTGTCTGGCCGAAAATCGTTGGGAGGTTCATCGCCGTATATCTCTTGCTGCCATCCTCGCGCGCGAGAACGAAACTCTGTGCCTTGTGAAGGGCGGAAAAGGCGCTGGCTTGGGTTTTTGTCAGGTTAGCTCGTTGTGGTTTTCCACCTTCGGCCCAAAATATTTGCTGAACTGTTCCACCTCTCGCCAGGTTTGCGCTGAACAACTCGTCCTTTCGTGAAATTGAGAAATGCTTTAACGCCGTTTTAATACGTTGGCACCCGGTTTTAATTAGTTTATCGGCAACAGGTCAGTGATAGTTGCCCTGTATTTATGACTGACCTGATTTACATCGGCATCGTCGCGGCCTTCTTTGCGGCCGGCGGATTTTACGCCCGCTTCTGCGGGAAACTTTGATTATGGAAAACTACCTTGTGGGCGGCATTTCGGTGCTGCTGTTCATCTACCTCGTCGTGGCGATGCTTCGCCCGGAGAAATTTTAAGGAACCACTATGCGCTCGATTGACTGGTTGCAACTCGGCCTGTTCGTGGCCGCCCTCGCCCTCATCACCAAACCGATGGGCCTGTATCTCGGCCAGGTTTTGGATGCGAAGGGCAAAACGTGGTTTGATCCCATTCTCAAGCCGCTCGAAAAAATCACCTATCGCCTGATGGGCGTGAACGCCGAGCGCGAGCAGGATTGGAAACAATACACCATCGCCATGCTACTGTTCAGCGCGGTGAGCTGTTTGTTCACCTACGCGATTTTGCGGCTGCAAAATTATCTGCCGCTGAATCCGCAGGGTTTTGGCGCGCTGTCGCCGGATCTCGCTTTCAACACCGCCGTCAGTTTCACTACCAACACCAATTGGCAGAGCTACGCTGGCGAATCCACTATGTCGTATCTCTCGCAGATGGTGGCGCTGGTCATCCACAACTTCGGCTCGGCGGCCACCGGCATCGCGCTGGCGGCGGCGCTGGTGCGCGGCATCGCGCGGCATTCGGCGGCGACGCTCGGCAATTTCTGGGTGGATCTCATCCGCACGACTTATTATTTGCTGCTGCCGATTTGCGTCGTGTTCGCGGTGTTCCTCGTGTCGCAAGGCATCATCCAAAATTTCAATCCTTACACGAAAGCGAAGCTCGTCGAGTCTTACACCATCCAAGTTCAGAAAACCGATGATAAAGGCCAGCCCGTCACCACGAACATGGTGGTCATGGTGCAAGCGCCCAAGCTGGATGCAACAGGTCAGCCGCTGCTGACCAACGGTGTGGCGGTGATGATGGATGTGCCGCAGCTCGATGCGAAAGGCCAGCCGGTCATGACCAACGTGGCCGTCATGGTGGATCAAAAGGTGGACGAACAAGTCATCGTGCAAGGTCCGGTCGCCTCGCAGATCGCGATCAAAATGCTCGGCACGAACGGCGGCGGCTACGCGAACGCCAACGCCGCGCATCCATTTGAAAATCCCACGCCGCTGTCCAACTTCCTGCAAATGCTGTCCATCTTCGCCATCGGCAGCGGGCTGACGTATTACCTCGGCCGCATGACGAAAAATCAAGCGCACGGCTGGTCCATCTGGACGGCGATGATGATTCTCTTTCTCGGCGGCGTGCTGCTGTGCTGGTGGGCGGAATCCAGGGGCAATCCAATTCATCACCAACTCGGCATCATCGCCGCAGATGGCAACATGGAAGGCAAGGAAGTGCGCTTCGGCATTTTCAACTCCGCCTTGTTTGCCACCGTCACCACTGACGCGTCCTGCGGTGCGGTCAATTCGATGCACGATTCCTTCACGCCGCTCGGCGGGTTTGTTCCGCTGTTCAACATCCAGCTCGGCGAAATCATCATCGGTGGCGTCGGTGCCGGACTTTATGGAATGCTCGTCTTTGTCGTGCTCGCCGTGTTCATCGCCGGGCTGATGGTCGGGCGCACCCCGGAATATCTCGGCAAAAAAATCCAATCCTTCGAGGTGAAGATGGCGATGCTCTCGCTGCTGATTCTCTGCCTGACGATTCTCGGCTTTGCGGCCTGGGCATCCGTGAGCCAGTGGGGTTTGGCGGGCTTAAACAACAACGGTCCGCACGGCTTGAGCGAAATTCTCTACGCCTATTCATCGTGCGTCGGCAACAACGGCAGCGCGTTCGCCGGCTTGAGCGCCAACACGCCGTGGTATAACACGACGCTCGGAATCGCCATGCTGTTCGGGCGTTTTCTGATGATCGTGCCGATCATGGCGCTGGCGGGTGCGCTCGCGGCCAAGAAAATTTCCCCGGCCAGCGGCGGCACGTTTCCGGTTTCCGGCGGCACGTTTGTAATTCTATTGCTCGGCACGGTGCTGCTCGTCGGCGCGCTGAATTTCCTGCCTTGCCTCGCGCTCGGCCCGATCGTCGAGCACTTCCTGATGCTCCAGGGAAAATTGTTTTAACAAGTGTTTTCAAAATGAAATTCATGTTCACAACGGCCATTTCATTAGCACCGGGCTTCAGCCCGGTGTTGGATCAGTGCGGAAAAAACAGCCGTTTCAACGGCTTTTTCGCCATGCCAAAAGCCGCTGAAGCGGCTACCACAACGGTTGACTGCGGATTCACCGGGCTGAAGCCCGGTGCTAATGGAAGAAAATTTTGCGCCGAGAATTTCGCAAGCACGCTCTGACTTTCTAAATTTTTATGACTCACAAAGCTCCTTCGCTTTTCGACTGGAACATCGCCGGGCCGGCGGTCGTGGATTCGTTCAGAA
>Ga0114951_10006239_pt1 | contig 10630 bp, 8 predicted proteins | sample AM7aDNAmetaG_FD_88677 | JGI IMG/M metagenome (GOLD analysis project Ga0114951, IMG submission 88677) | Freshwater microbial communities from Finland to study Microbial Dark Matter (Phase II) - AM7a DNA metaG | ecosystem: Environmental > Aquatic > Freshwater > Lake | place: Finland: Lake Alinen...
CCCGACGTTCGGGAACAGTCTGGAAGAGCAGTGAGTCAGGACAGTGTTAAACATCACATGAGTAATAAATTGTTTGTTGGAAATCTTTCCTTCAAAACCACCGAAAACGACCTGCAGGATGCCTTTGCCGCCCACGGCACAGTCACCGAGGCGAACCTGATGATGGACCGGTCCACGGGCCGTCCGCGCGGGTTCGGTTTCGTCACCATGAGCACGCCCGAAGAGGCCCAAAAGGCCGTCGAGGCCATGAACGGCAAATCCATTGATGGACGCGCCCTCACCGTCAACATCGCCCGGCCGCGCGAAGAGCGCCCTCCCGGCGGCGGTGGCGAGCGCCGTCAGTACGGCGGCGGCGGCGGACGCAATCGTTACTAATCCCCTGGTGGACAGGTTTGAGGCCCGGTTCGCCGGGCCTCGCTTCTTTCTTCCGCCAACCCGTATGCGGCCAGCCAAAGGCATTTGTTGATCGGCATGAATAACCCTCCAGTGAAGAGGCCGGATTGAGCCGCCCGTATCCTTCCCGCTCGTATCAGTCGCGCGAGCCATTGCATCGGCGCAATGGGAAAATTCGCGCCCGCGAAGTGCGGGTGATAGACGATCAGAAACAACAACTGGGAGTCATGTCACTAAGCGCGGCTTTGGAGTTGTCGCGCGCCCGGGGCCTGGACCTGATTGAGATCGCGCCCAACGCGACGCCGCCGGTCTGCCGGATAGTGGACTACGGCAAATTTCTTTACGAGGAAGCCAAGCGGACCAAGGATGCCCGCCATTCGGCCAACCGGATGAAGGAGTTGCAGATTTCTCCCACCATTGACCCGCACGATTTGGCCGTCAAACGGGAGCATGCCATCCGGTTCCTGTGCGATGATATGAAAGTCCGTCTCAAGCTGCGCTTTCGCGGGCGGCAAAAGGCGCACAAGGAAATCGGTTTTGAGGTGATGAACCAATTCGTGCAAGAGGTTGCCGCTTATGGCCAGGCCGATGCGCCGCCCAAGATGGTGGGTGATCGCGACCTCAATGTCCTCATCAGCCCCCTGCCCCGCAACAAGCGCGCTAAAAACCCGCACGCGGTCCCGTCTCCGGCGCCGCCTTCAATCCCGCCTTCAGAACCACCTCCGGTCCCGCCTTCGGAACCACCGTCTTAGTTATAATCAGTTCTCCGCCGAGTGCAGGCCGCCCGTCCCGGCGCGGAAGGCGACGGACATGCGCTCCGGGTTTTCCGGCGAGGCGGACGCGCAGTTCCACAGGCAGGCGCCGCAGTGAACGCATTTCTCGTGGTCAAAAGCCGGCACGCCGTTTTCCCCGGGCGTGATGGCCTGGCCGGAACAGACTTCGACGCATAGCTTGGTGCCGCAACGCTGGCATTGGTTGGGAAAGATAAACGCGACGTGATCGGCGTAACCGGGGGGGGCCTGCACCTTGCCGCCAAGCAGGAGGGCGTCCTGATGCGAGACGAGCAGTTGGCCGTCGCAGGGAATCGCCGGCCAGCCGGCGCGTTCCATGAGCGCGGCGTGCGCGGAGACGCCGCGCGCGTAACAGTCGTCTCGAATCCGCCGCGCTTCGTCCGGGGGGATGCGGCCGCGAAAATAATCTTCGAGGGAGGGGATGCGTTCCCAGGGGCGCAGGGGTTGGCCGGGCAGGACGAGGCGTCCGCCGCTCAAACCGGCCAGGGCCATGCCGATCATGCCGGTGAGAACGCCATGTTGAAAACCGTCGCGCGATTTTTCGGCGGCGCGGGCTTCTTGTTCCAACCAACTGGCGCGGCGGCGTTGGGCGCAGGCCGCGTCGAGATTTTCCTTTGTGAATGGTTTTTTCGCCTTGAGCAATTCGAGCGCGGCCTGGGCGAGTTGCGCGCCGGTGGCCCAGGCTTCGTCCACGCCGGAGCCGGTGAGGACGTTGGTGCTGCCGCTGCCTTCGCCGATGCGAGCGTAACCGTCGCCCACGAGATGGGGTTCGCCGCGGCGGCCGGATTCGCCGAGGGTCTTGGCGCCCCAGGAGCGGAGTTTGGCGCCGTTGAGAAAATGCCAGAGCCAGGGGTGGGTCATCCAATGCTGGAGGTAGCGGTAGGTCGTGCGCACGGGGCTGTCGAACCACGAGGGGACGAAGATGCCGAGTGAAGCGACGCCGCCGGGGTGGACGTAGAGGAAGCCGAAGATTTCCGGTTCGGGATAGCCGAAGGTGTGCAGGACGTCGCCCGGTTTGAGGGGGGTGTCCCGGGGCAAATCCACGACGAATTTCATGCCGACCGCCCAGTCGCGGACGTGATGGTTTTCGGGCATGCCGAAATGCTCATCCAATTGTTGACCGATGGCGCCCACGGGGCCGTCTCCGACCACGGTGAGCGCCGCGTGAATGTCCATGCCGGGGGTGAAGCCGTCGCCGGGCGCGCCTTGCTTGTCCACGCCCTGATCGAGCAGGCGGACGCCAACGACTTTGTTTTCTTCAATGAGCGCCTGGGAGACGGGCATGCCGGGCCAGATTTGAACCGCGCCGGTGTTTTGCACCTGCGCGCCGACCCATTGCATGAATTGTCCCATCGAGAGCACCATGCCGCCGTGTTTGTGGAGGAAGGCGGGCGTCCACGGCAGATTCAAGGCGTCGCGCTCGAATGGCAGCGCCCATTTGCAGGCGCGAATAAGTGTGTCGGCCAGCCGCAGCGGAGCCGAACGCCGGCTGGCGCCGACAGGATCGAGGAGATAAAGCACCTTTTCATCGCTGACCGGCGCGGCCATGGGGATGCCGGCTTTCTCAATATCCGGGAAGCTTGCCCGCAACGCGCGGGCCTTGGTGACCACGCCGGAAACACCGAAGCCGATGTCGTCCGCGCGTTCATAGCAAAGCACCTGGAGCGGCAGACCGGGGGCGACGGCGCTTTCCACGGCGGGAGAGCCGTCGGCGTTGAGGAGTTGTTTGGAGAGCGTGGAGAGAAAGCCCGCCGTCGCCGGGCCGAACCCGACGCAGACGATGTCCGCGTCCATGCGGGGGCGGGTGGTGTTGGAAAAATCGGATGCTGGCTGGGACATTTGCGAATGGGTTTCGGTTTATCGTTTCCCGGCGAACCGGCGGGCGAATGGTTTTGCCTGCAACTGGTCGTGAACGTGAAATCCAATTTCAGGGCGCTTCGGTTCCGGTTGAGGCGGCAGCGGCTCCATGAGTTTTTTGATTTCGTCAAGGATGTGGACAATGGCTTGCTCGTGAACGTCCAACCGTTCCGTCAAGCGGCGTTCCAACTCCGCAAGTTTTTCGGCCAGTTGCCTGTTCTGTGCCAGCACCTCGCGCATTTTCACGAACGCCCGGACTACAAAGACGCTCATCTGCACGGCGCGCGGACTGTTGAGAACATTCGCCGCCATGATCGCGCCATGTTCGGTGAAAGCGCGGGGGAGAGTTCGGCGTCCACCCCGGCCTTTTTTTGACCTCGCAAATTGCGAGGTCAAAGCCCGGCTCTCCTCCGTCGTAAGCGTGAACACAAAGTCGGCTGGAAATCGCTCCTTATTCCGTTTGACCTGCTCATTCAAACGCCAGGTCCATACGCCATAGATTTTTGCCAAGTCAGCATCCAATATGACTCTCTGGCCTCGAATGGTGCAAATGAAGTCTTCAACCGGCTGCCGGGGAAGAATGGAGGTCTTGGTTTTCATGTGATTGCGACCGGATTGAAAAACGCAAGTCCCTGTTGATAAGACGGTTGTGTCTTTGAGGTCGCAATTTGCAACATCAAACCGTTGATTTCCTCGCGCATGTTTTGGCACCACTTCAAGGCCGCAATTTGCGACCTTGAACGCCGAAAGTTTCGTGTGTCGAGTGTGGCGCGGCGTTTCATGCCGGATAATCCCGCGCGTCATGACTTTGCTCAATGCCACGGTGACGGATGGCAGGGGATGGAATTTGTTGTTTCATGGCGTTGTCCTGGGTTTAAAGCGGCAAGCCCAGGTTCGTTCGCACTTCGCGGCGGATGGATTTGCAGTCGGCCAGCGCCCGGCGGGCGTGACTCTTGTTGGCGGTGTGTCCGGGATAGCGGAAGTCCACCGCGTAGTCGGTCAGGGTTTGCAGGGCGGGCCGGAACGCGGACCAGAGCGGTTCCACCGGCAGAATGTGGTTCAAGAGTTCGTCGAGGTCGTGAGTGCGCTGGAGAGGCAGGCCCGCTTCCTCCATGCGGGCTTTAAGGTATTTCTCCGCGCATTGCTGGGCGTGAAAACAGACGCCGCTCCACAAAGGGCGCTTGCGCCGCCGGGCCAGATCCAGCGCGGCGAGATAATCTTCCTCGGCCTTGGCGACCCATTCACGCGTGCTCGGCTTCATACATGACCTTGCCGCGTGTTATCACGTCGGTGATGAACGAGTCGCCCGACCGCAATCGCCGGGCAATCTCCGTTGGCTCGCGCACCAGAATATCCACCGGAAAGCCGGCCGCGATGCGCCGGCGAATTGCCAGCGACGGACGGGTTCGACATTTTTTGGAAAACGGCATTACCACCATCACATCCACGTCGGAGTCCTTGGTGGGCCGGCCATGGGCATAGGAACCGAACACCACGATGCGCCGCGGCTTGAACTCGCGGGCAATCGCGTCGCAGTAACGTTGAATGTCAGCCCACTCAATCATCGTGCGAATGATAGCGGATAAACGGCTTGGGCGTCGAGTGTTGCGGGGCGTTTCATGCCGGATAATCCAGCGCTTCGCGAGTCATGACTTTTGTCAGCGATTCGGCGGCGCGGTCTTTGGCGAGGCGGCAGCCGGTCAGGCAGGTGTCCAGTTTGGCGCGGAGTGCGATGAAGCCTTCGAGTCCTTCGCATTTCACGCACGGGCCGGCTTTGAAGGGTTGCGCCTGGCCGGGTTCGGACACGTCGGAATATGCGCGGGCCGAGCCGGCGATGCCAGGGATGATGCCTTCCAGCGCCGTGAGTTCCTCGGCGCCGTAACAGGCGCGGCGGGTCGTTTCGTCCCAGGCGGGGTGGCGATTGTAGCCGTGAACGGTTTCGGCGCAGATGCGTCCGACTTCGCCAGCGGCGCGGGCCGATTGCACGTGGCAAAGGTCGGTGAAGAAGGCCACCGTGCCGGGGAGTCCGCCGGCCAGCGCGGGGTTTTCCGCGCCCTTGGTTTCCAGTTCGATGACGTCGAGGATGAATTGGCGGGCGGCCAGCAACCAGCAGAGGGCGTCGGCCAGCGGGAAGGTGACACCCTGGCGGGTCTTGTGGTAAAGTTTCGCGCCATCGGCATCGGTGGCGGTTTGCACGTGTTGGAGCGTCCAAAGCCAGAGTTTCATCGCGGTGCCCAGGGCGCAGGCGCCGGTGCCGGGACGGTCGGAGGCGATGCGTTTCAAATCGGCGATCCACTGGTTGAACTGCGCCAGGAACAATTCGTTGGTCATCGTGATGGAAAGCTGCAATCGCTGCACGGCCTCCGGGCCTTCGTAGGTGGCTTCGAGTTGGGCGTCCATCCATTTCTGGCCGATGAAACCGGGGCAATCCTCCGTGAGGCCGTAGCCGCCCATGAGGCTGACGGCTTCGCGCATCATGTTGGCGCCGTGGCCGGTGTTCCAAAGCTTGCAGGCGGGGCAAAGGACGTTGGCCAGGGAATCAAGTTGGGCGAACTTGGCGAGGGGAGTTTCCAAAGGCTGGCGGGCGTTGAGCAACTGCAACGATTCCGCTTGCGCCTTGGCCAATTCCTTGAACGCGGCGCGTCCGGTCAATTTTTTTTCGGCGAGGATGCGGTCCTTTTCCTTTTCAATCGGGTCGAGTTGGTCAAACAAGCGGGCGGTCTCAAAGCCCAGCGACGCGCTGGCCTCGCCCGTGGCCCAGATGTCCACAAGGCGGTGAAGGGCGTCTTGCTTTTGCTGGATGCCCAGTTCGTAACGCGGCGTGCCGGGAGCGCCCTGGCCGCCGCGAAAACGCCGGCGGTGATAAAGGATAACCGGCTCGATGGCGGAAAGCAGTTTGGCCGCAGTCATCAAGCCGACGGTCACGCGGGTGCGGCGGAAGACGGCTTCAATGATTTCGGCGTGAGAGTAGTTGGGGATGATGACGCCATCCTTGATGGTGTAGCCGCCGACGATGCGGCTGGCGGGGACTTTGAGGTTGAAGACCGGATCGTTGGTGGAGGAAAGCTGGTGGACAAGTTTTTTCGTGGGCGTGCCGCGGTCCCAAAGGCCCGGATCGCCTTCCTGCAAAATGACCATGCAACTGCCCTTGAGCCTGGGATCGTCGGACTCGACGGCGGCGGTGACGACGTTGGCGAAGCCCATGTTGGTGATGAAGCGGCCGCGTTTGTCCACTTGCAGCAGCGGTTCCCGGCCGTCCTTCCATTCGGCGACGCGCACCTTGCCGGCAAGCATGCCGGTCTCGACGCCGACGAAGGGAATGGGTTCGGTCAGGGCGAAGGCGGCGCGGACTTGGCGGCGGTTTTCACCGGGCTTGAGCGGGGCGGCGTTGGCCACGTATTGGGCGCGTTGCTCCGGCGTGCCGCGCTCGTGGATCGGGGCCAGGCCCAGATGGCCCGCCAGACTGCTCGTGGCCGCGCCCGCGTCCACCCACGACAATTCAAAGGCGATAAGCGCCAGGGCAAGATTTTTCGGGCCGGCGATGAACCCGCCCTGTTCGGGATCGAGGAACGCCGCGGTAATGCCGCTTTCGTCGAAGTGCGGCAGGAGACTGGCTTTGTCCGGCGTCCAGTCGTGCGAGTTGCGGCCGCCGCTGGCGACGAGCCTGGCGACCGGCCCGCGCGCGACGGCGCGGACGGCCTGGACGAGCATGTGCAGTTCGTAACGGCCTGCAAAGCGCCACATGATCTGGCGGAGGTCGTCGGAGGGCAGCGTGGCCAGGGCGGGCGGGAGTTTTTCTTGAGCGGTGTCATTCATATTTACAGAGATTGGGATGGTCGGGGCGGTGAGATTTGAACTCACGACCTTCTGAACCCCATTCAGACGCGCTACCAAGCTACGCTACGCCCCGATCCATGCCGGGGCCTATTGTCGCGAAGCCGCGACCGCTTTTCAACATGTTTTTCTTGCGTCTCCATGCCGGTTTGTTATCCTGCGCCCGCATTGACTAAATGGCTGCGAGCGACACGATGCCGGAAGACCAACCCTGGGATTGCCCTTTTGCAAGTTTCAGCGCCCCGCCCATCGCCCCGCTCTTGAACACAAGATGAAAGTTCGCCTGGATTTCTGCGATTTTTGGCCGGGTTTTCCCAAGACCAATAATTTTTTCCACAACCTTTTGCGCGAACGGTTCGAGGTTGAAATCTGCGACCGGCCGGACTTTCTGATTTTCGCCGATCCGGGGCAGGACGTGCATCGCGTTCACAATTGCGTGAAGATTTATTTCGCGCTGGAGGTGTTCAAGCCGGATTTTCGCTGGTGCGATTACGCGTTCACCTGCCATTCCCTGGATGACCCGCGGAATATGCGCCTTCCTTATTACGTTCTGACGGTCAACCCGCGACAGCTTCAAAAAAGCGAGGGGGAAATCGCCGGGATCATGAGCGCCAAAACCAAGTTCTGCAGTTTCGTGGTGAGCAACGCGAAACGAAAGAAAACGCACAAACGGATCGAATTTTTCCACCGGTTGTCGAAGTACAAGAAGGTGGATTCCGGCGGGGCGGCGTTGAACAACATCGGGCGCCGCATCCCGCCCGGCGCGGCAAACAAGCTGGAATTCCTCCGCCCCTATAAATTCAACATCGCCTTCGAAAACGGCTCCGCTCCCGGCTACACGACGGAAAAATTGACCGAGGCGATGCAGGCGCGGTGCGTGCCGATTTACTGGGGCAATCCGCGGATCGCGGAGGAGTTCAATCCCAAAAGTTTTCTCAACTATTTTGATTTTCCCAGCGAGGAGGCCCTGATTGAAAAGATCATCGAGCTGGACCGGGACGACGCCAAGTACATGGAATATCTGCGGCAGCCGTATTTTCACAACAACCAGCCGAATGAGTTTTTCAGCCATGAACGGCTGTTGAACCAGTTCGAAAAGATATTCAGCGCGCCGATCACGCCTGTTTCGGCCAGGCGGTATCCGCTGCAACTGGGCCGCTGGATTGCGGTGCGGAAGAACCGTTCGAACTCATCGTGAGAAAGTTAGTTTTTGACGGCCCCTTGCCGCAGGGAGGCCCATTGACGGCGGAAGAGGCGTTTTTGCAGGGAATGCTTCAGATTGTGAAAGGGCTTGGCAAGCCGGTAGTGAACCCAATAAAGCCAGTAAAAGCAAAGCCATCCATTGCCCCATCGGGCGGCCAGGCGCCTCTCGCATTCCAGCATCTCCGCGTCCGTTGCGCCGGGGTTTTTCCGGCGCAAGCGGCGCAAGTGGAACAGGATTGGGAAGACCGCCTTGCGCGGGATCCATGGCTGGACAGCATAACTGGAAAAGAACACGGCGTGTTCCCGCCGACCGACGCCGGTGGCGGTGTTGAACTCGGTTTGCTGGGCCGGATGACAGCGGAAGGCGCAAAGCGGTTCGCGGGTGTAGGCCAGATCTCCCTTCTCGAGCAAATGAAACCACATTTCAATGTCCACGATCTGCCGGTAGGCGGGATCAAACCCGCGGCGGGCGTCTTTTTTGCGGAACAAGACGACGGAAGGTTCGCCCACCAGGTTTTTTCCGTTCAGCATCAGGCAGGCGGCGATGATTTTCCGGCCGTTGTGGCAGCCGTTCGGGAGAGGGCGCCAAATATCCACGGCCTTGGAGTTTTCATCCAAAATGACGCGCGCGGTCGCGGCCAGAACGGCCGAGGGGTGGTTTTCGAGCAGGGCGACCATTTTGGCGAGGGCTTGTGGATGGCAGAGTTTGTCGTCCCCAAACAGGAATTTGACGTATTCCCCATCGGCCCGAGCCAGGCAGTGATTCCAATTGTTGACCATGCCCAAATTGGAGGGGTTGGCCGCGAAATGAACGCGCGGGTCCCGGTCGCAAAAAGGCCGGACGATTTCGGCGGTGTTGTCGGCAGAGGCGTCGTCAACGATGAGCAGTTCGAAGTTCGGCCAATCCTGGGCCAGGACTGATTCAATCGCCTCCGGCAAAAAACGGGCGTAATTATACGTCGGGATCAGGACGCTGATTTTGGGCGGATTCAAGCAAGCATCTCCATGCGGGGTGGATGTGCCACAAGGGCCGGGGTGCTGTCAAACTTTATTGTTTTCGGAGTCGGAAAATCCCTCCGAGGGCGGAGCCAAGCCGGGCGGCGAAAGACATCCAGGGGGAAGGCATGCCCGGTTCCTCCCGCAAGAGCCGAATGAATTGCCGCTGTTTCTTGCGAATTTGTTTTTTGCCGGCGGCCAGGGCCTTGTGTTTTTTATAGATGACTCTGGCGGTGCGGAGAAAGTCAGCCCGGCGGCCGCTGGTAATGGAGGAGCCGTCTTTGCGGACGCGGAATTCGCAAGTGACCTTCTTGAGGTGGACTGGGGTGCAAAGGCGGGAAAGGCGAATCCAGAAGTCCCAGTCTTCATGGGTGGACAAGTATTCGTCAAATTCGCCGGCGGCAATGCCGGTGGAGCGTTCATGCATGAAGCAAAGCACCGGCACGAAATTCTCAACGAGGATGCGGTCCTGGTCCCAATCGGCGGAATAGAGGACCTGGCGCCGAACGATCTTGCAACCTCCATCCGCCGCTTCCTCCTCGGCGCACCAAGCGTCCGTGTAGGCGGCCTTGTGGCCGCCGCTTTCCAGAAAGTTGGCCAATGTTTCCAGATGGCCGGGCAGAAAAATGTCGTCGTCGTCCAAATAGGCGACGTATTTTCCGCGGGCGTGGCGAAGGCCGGTGTTGCGGGCCGCGGCCAACCCCTTGTTTACGCCATGGCGTAGATAAATGATTTCCACGTTGGCCGGACAGCGGCGGATGACTTGCTCCACGTCCAGTCCATTGTCGTTGACCACAATGATCTCGAAGTCCTGAAGAGTCTGGCCGGCAATGCTGCGCAGGGTTTCTTCGAGACGGGAGGGGCGGTTGTGCGTGGGGACGATGACGGAAACTTTGGGCGCGCCGGGAGGGGCAGGCAGGGCGGGATTGCTCCAAATGGCTGCGGCTTCCCGGAGTTTGTTGGTGTCAAACAACGCGGGATGATTGAGGACAATGCGGGCGCGCAATTCCCGGTCATGGGCCAGGGCCTCCGCGTACATGCTGGCGTTCTTCACGCGATATTGGAGCAGGGCCCCGGGAATTCTTCGGGCGGCAAAGCCGTTCTCGCCGGCGCTGATCCAGAAATCCCAGTCCTCATAACCCCAAATCATATTCGGGTTATAGCCGCCGGCCTGATCCCAGACTTCGCGGCGAAAGAGGGAGCAATAATTCAACTGGTTGTTGAGGCAAAGCGTATTAAAATCAAACTCCGCCGCCTGGATGGTTTTTTCCGCCGCGCCGAAACGCCCGACATCCGTGTAAGCGATGGCGATTCCAGGCTCGTTTTCCAGCAACGCGACGGTTTTCTCCAGCATGAGCGGGCTGATTTTGTCATCCGCATCCAGCGGCAAAATATAGGCGCCTTCGGCGGCGCGGATGCCGGCATTGCGGGCATGGGCGAGGCCGCCGTTTTTCTTCTCCAGCAGGCGAATCCGCCGTCCGGCATGTTTCTGGATCAACCCGCTGGCCACGGCGCTGGTGTCGTCGGGGCTGCCGTCGTTGACGATGATGATTTCC
>Ga0114951_10006242_pt1 | contig 10626 bp, 8 predicted proteins | sample AM7aDNAmetaG_FD_88677 | JGI IMG/M metagenome (GOLD analysis project Ga0114951, IMG submission 88677) | Freshwater microbial communities from Finland to study Microbial Dark Matter (Phase II) - AM7a DNA metaG | ecosystem: Environmental > Aquatic > Freshwater > Lake | place: Finland: Lake Alinen...
AAAACAAAGAATGCAACAAAAAAAAGCCCTGGCAAGGGAGCCTTTGGGACGCCCTCGATCATCAGGGATGCGTTTTCATCAATGAGAAAAGCGTTCTCTATTTTATCTGCGGATATTGGGAAGACAAGGAAGCCGGCCACAGCAAAAATACGGGACAAAAAGAAAATTGACCGGATGCTGGACCAGTCTGTCCAGGGCCGGGCACCTGATATTAAGTCTTTTAACGAGACAAACCATGAAATTACCCCTTCGGGAAAACAAAGTGTTCCCGATCCATTCTCCAGTCTGGTGAAAAAGCAGATCGATACGGAATTATTGGATTCTGCAGGATCGGATCTGGATATGGGGGATCTTTCCGCGCTGAATGACCTTGATTTAAGTGCCGATATGTCTGGTGCATTTGGTGAGGATATTTCAAATCTCGATATTGCCATCGATATGGATGATGGAATTACCCTTGATGATGACTCTGATAGCGATGAAGTGGCATCGATACTTGCGGCGCACGAGGATAACCAGGACACTGAAGGAGAAGGGGGACCCGGAGGAAATTCAGATGAAATGGATCTCGGTGGTTTTGGGGACCTCGATATTGACAGTATCGATCTTGACCAGGAACTCGGGAGCCCGGATATAACGGAAAAATCCGAACCCCGGGCGGCTCCCAAGCCAGTAAAAACATCAGATGTGTCAGATAAAAAGCCAATATCATCTCCCTCTGCCCCAATGTCAGAAGTTCCCTTTTCTTCTGCTCCAGCGGGTAAAATGACTGTCATGGAACCGTCAAAAGGCATGGGTGATTCGATGATGTCGTTCTCCACGGGAAAGGGTATGGATGATGACCTGATGGCCTCCCTCAAATCGGATTCTTCAAATGTTAAACGAGATAATAATGCCCCCTTACTCCGTGACTTAAAAGATGTAAAAGTACCGGCCGTGGATCTCGAGAAAGAACTGGAAGGGATATTAAGTATGACAAAAGTAAAGAAATAAGTGGAGAATGGCAATCCGGGAAAGGTCCTGATATGACAGAGATACCAGTAAAAGTTGAGAAAGACGGGAAATGGGTCGTTTCGAAGATCGATGTGACCCAGGACCAGCTTTCCATCAGGGAACCGATCAACACGGATATCACGTTTAAGTCAATTATCAACATCGAAGAGAGGAAAAATGCCCTATCCATCACCGTGAAGGGAAACCCCGAAAAAACGTACCTGATTGCAACGGTCCCGAAGGCATTGCAGGTCTTAAAACGCATGATCATTATGGCCTGCAGTGCATACCGCCTGAGCGCCTATTTCATGTCTCCTGCTATCCGTGGCGGGGTCATGGTCACAGACGCACAATGGGAAAAGGGTGCAATTGCAGTACTGAAGACCGGGATCTGGTTTGTTAGCCAGAACAAACAGGTCTGTGTCCCGACTTCTGAAGTTGCCGGCATTGAAATGACACATCGTGACCTTCAGAATAAACAGGTGGATGTCATCAAAATCGATCACCTCGAAAATGGGGAGGTTGTTACCAGTTTTGTCCTTTGCCCTCTCTCGACACTCCATGTTCTCCTTAACTTTTTAAAAGATGCGACGAAGGAGATGGACATGAAGGGAGATGAGCTTGACCCGGTAGCTGCACAGGTGGGGATGCTGGTCTACAGCGGAATGGACTCTCATGCCATTGAAAATATGTTAAATATCACCCACAAAGACCTCGACCAGATATTCGATAAGTTATTAAAACTTGGACTAATCGACGTATTATTTACCAGACGAGAAGTCCAGCTGACCCCAAAGGGGGTCCGGTTTATATCAGATGCGGTGAAGCCACCTGTTCCTTAAACTCTGTTGAAATGGCAGATCAGCATTAAGTACATATAAGTGCCGGACAAAGAGCTGATGTGATTACACATGGGGAGAATTCTGATCGTTGATGATACACTATTTATGAGGACGCTTCTTAAAAACATCCTGTTTTCTGGCGGACACGCGATCGTTGGTGAAGCAGGGGATGGGGATGAAGCCATCGAGAAGTACAAGGAGTTGAAACCTGACCTTGTGACCATGGACGTCGTCATGCCGAAAATGAATGGGATCGAGGCACTGAAAGGAATAAAAGCTCTGGACCCGAATGCGAAAGTCATTATGTGCACTGCGGTCGGACAGGAACAGATGGTGAAACTTGCGATTAAGAGTGGTGCACGTGGGTATGTAGTAAAACCATTCCAGGCACCAAAAGTTCTCGAAGAGATAAAAAACGTGCTTGGATCCTGACGATGATCCGTGTTCTTGTGATAGACGATTCGCTCTTCATGCGTACTATCATTACTGACATGCTTCGCAAAGACCCTGAAATAGAAATTGTCGGAGTTGCTACGAATGGTGAAGACGGGTTGTTAAAGATCAGTGAACTGAAACCTGATGTCATCACGCTGGATATTGAGATGCCGAAGATGGATGGTATCGAAGTACTCAAGCGCAAAGCAACAATGGATCACCAGCCAAAAACACTGATGCTCTCGTCGCTCACCTCTCAGGGTGCCCTGATGACAAAAAAGGCGATGGCATACGGTGCAGATGACTTTATGCTGAAACCAAAAGATCTTGCGCGCATAAGGGAGATATCGCAGGAGCTCATCACCAAAGTTAAAAACCTCGTCAATATCGCGTATATATCTAGAAAATCTGGTCCATCAGTAGAAATGGCAAATAAAATTGTTCTTATTGGTTCATCTGCTGGTGGTCCGCCGATGCTCGATATCCTTCTTTCATCGTTCACGACGACCCTGCCCGTTGCCATCGTGATTACACAGCATATGCCGGAGGGTGGATTTACTGCCGCCCTGGCAGCACGTCTCAACCGGATCTCCCCGATGCCGGTGAAAGAAACTGAGAACGGTGAAGCTCTGTCGAGTGGCCAGGTCTATGTATCGATGGCCGGGTATCACACGGTTATTTCGAGCATGGTCTCCAAGTCCGGCGTGAAAGGAGGGCGAATTATTCATTCATTGGCGCCACAGGAGCACAACGTCAGACCTGCCGTAAATAAGACCTTTACCTCGGCAGCCAGTATATTTGGACCCCTTACGGTATCAACGATTTTATCCGGCATGGGCAGTGACTGTGGGGACGGCACGCTTGCAGTGAAACAGCATGGCGGGACAACCATGGTTGTCCGGGAATCAGATTGTCTTGTATACGGGATGGCCCGTGCTGCTCTCAAACTTAATTGCGTAGATTCAGTAGTACCGCTACATTCAATGGCCTCCGTGATCACGCGGGCCGTAAAATCCATGGGTGGATGACATGTCTGAAATGGACACATACCGGGCTCTGTACATCGCGGAATCGAGAGAGAACCATGAGAATATTATAAAAAATCTCCTTGTTCTCGAGAATGGACCTGATGAGGCAGCCATTGCTGAAATATTCCGTTCTGCCCATTCCCTCAAAGGTATGTCTGCCACGATGGGATTCAAGCATATGGAACGGATATGTCACGCGATGGAGGATGTGTTCCAACTGATAAGAAGTGGCATGTTGGACGTTCACCAGGACCTGGTTGACCTGCTTCTTGCTGCATCAGATGATATTGAACTGATGCTCGATGATATCGAATCCGGGGGACCTGGGACGATCAATCACCTCGAAGAGCGGTTACAGTCCCTCTTTGACTGGAAAGGAGACCATCATGTGCAGGAAGACTTGCCTTTCGGTACACCAAAGACTGAACACGAAGTATCTGACCGGACATTAGTCAGTGATACGACACTGCCGGAAGAGAAGGAAGGGCAGTACCGGATGCTGATACGGCTCAGGGATGATTGTGACAACCGGAACCTGAGGGGAATGCTGCTACTCCAGAATCTCGATCAATTCGGAACAATTATCCAGTGTATACCGGAACGGGAAATTGTGGAAGATGGTCCATTTGAGGGGACAATCCGGTTGGTTATCAGAAGTGATGCCGGGATTGATGCATTAAGGACTGCCGCATCCGTTTCTGATGTAAAAGAGGTCCTATTTGGGCCTGATTCTGAATTGGCTGCTGATAAGGCAGTCCCCGCCCAGATGGAGGATGAAAAACAAATCACCGGGCAGGCGGACTTTTCATCAGGAACTGAGCCGGTATCCGGGAGTGCAAAGCGGGTCCGGGAAGGACGGGTCGATAAAAGCCGGGAAGTCAAGAATATCCGCGTCGATATTAACCGGCTTGACCAGATGATGAACCTGATCGAAGACCTGGTCATCAACAGGGGGAGACTGGCACAGATTGCCCGTAAATACCAGATGAAAGAACTGGATGAGACCCTCAACATGGTCGGCAGGTCCGTATCCGACCTGCAGAACATGATGATGAAAATCAGGATGATCCCGTTGTCTCATATCTTTAACCGGTTCCCGCGAACGGTCCGGGACCTCGCGCATAGCGAGGAGAAAGAAGTGGAGTTCACCATCGAGGGGGGTGACACCGAACTCGACCGCAGTATCATGGACGGGTTGAACGACCCGTTACTACATCTTATCCGGAATGGTGTTGACCATGGGATTGAAACCCCGGAAATCAGGATAAAGTCTGGTAAAACCGGGAAAGGAAACTTAAAATTAATCGCAAGCCGTGACCGTGACAATGTCGTTATTGTCATCGAAGATGACGGGGCCGGGATTAACCGTGAAAGAGTAGCCAGGAAAGCAATCGAACGTGGACTGATCACTGTACAACAGGCCTCCGAAATGACGGATGAATCAGTCTATGACCTCCTGTTCCTGCCTGGTTTCTCGACAGCCGAAAAGATTACCGATGTGAGTGGCAGAGGGGTCGGTCTTGATGTGGTCAGGACTGCCATCGACAATTTAAAAGGGACAATCAAGGTTGAATCATCGCCAGGGAAAGGATCGCGGTTCGAACTGGTACTGCCCCCGACCATGGCAATCGTAAATGTGATCATGGTCCGGATTAATGGTCGTCGTTGTGCGATTCCGGTGAATAATGTTGTTGAAGTGGCCGGTCTTTCCGTGAGTAAGATCCATCATATCGGTACACAGGAAGCCATAATGATGAGGGAAGAGGTATTACCGCTTGACCGGCTGGAGGACATGTTTGGCAAATCAGACAAGACTGAGATCCTGGTTGTCCTTCAGCACCAGAATAAAAAACGGACCATTGCGGTTGATATGATTGAAGGTCAGCAGGAAGTCGTCATAAAACCACTGAGCCCGATGATTGGAGGATGCCGCGGTATTAGCGGGATTACCATTCCGGGTGATGGGGATGTCGTTCCCGTGCTCGATGTAAATGCAATTGTTAAGGAGAATTAAAAGATGAAACTGACACATGAACAGGTAGATGCGCTTCAGGAGCTCGGGAATATCGGGGCAGCGCACGCAGCCACTACCTTATCCACCATGCTTTCGGCAAACGTTTCAATGAGTGTGCCTGAAATCCGGGTGATTGATATCGCAGAGATCTACACCTATGTGGGTGATGAGATCGCCGCCCTCGTTTTATTCCAGGTGAATGGAGAAGTAAAACACGGAGGCTACCTGCTGTTATATATTCCGAAAAGTTCCGTCATCAGACTCACGAATGCCATGCTCGGGCTGACGGATATGGACCGTGAACTTGACGAAATGGATCGGAGTGCCCTCCTCGAAGTTGGAAATATCATGGTCTCCGCATTCCTTGACGGTACAGCGGAGCTCCTTAATATCATCATGCTGCCCTCACCTCCCCAGTTGATCATCGATATGCCACATGCCGCAATTGAAAGTATCATCGCATCTCAGGAATCAGAAGATATTAACGAGGTCGTACTGTTTAAAACAGCGCTGGTTAGTGATGCACACGACATCCAGAGTAGTATCTTCCTCTTCCCCAACAATCCAATGCTTAAGGATATTATCAGAAGGCTCGAGGAAATTCTCAGCCCACCAGGTTAAGGAATCAGGTTACTATGAGTATGATGCCCGCTGGAAGCGATACGGCCATCCTTGGCATCGGTGAGTACCAGGTCGGGTCGATGCCGATGGCGTCAATCGGTCTTGGTTCATGCGTAGGCCTGGTGATCCATGATCGGAAGACAGGGAACGGGGGTCTCGTACATATTATGCTTCCTTCATCGCAGGGAAAAACAGACCGACCTGGAAAATATGCAGATACTGCCATCGAAATCCTGGTCAGTGAACTTGTCCGGATGGGGAGTTCACCGTCCAGCCTGGTGGCGAAAATTGCCGGTGGTTCAGCAATGTTCAAGACTTTTTCGGGTAATTTAAACATCGGCGAGCGTAATGTTGAAGTAATTAAGAAGATTTTAAAGGACCGGAATATTCCACTGAAAGGCGAAGATATCGGGGGATCTGTCGGGCGCACCATTTTTTATTATCCGAAGGAAAACGGTAAACTCGTCGTTAAGAAAGGCGACGGGACATTAAGTGAACTATAGTCTTTGGTAACCGCAGGAAAACCAGGGTCCATTATTGAAATCATCCCTGGATGGCGTATGTTGAGATGACGTGACAGTGAAAAAAGGTCGGGGCCGGAACATTTTTTTTTGATTCCGGGCCAAATATTTTTTTGGGGATTCGGGTCACCATTACTGGATAACTTACATAATAAACACGGCAGCGGCAATAACCGTCGTCCATAACCCGCTTTTCTCACCCTGTGCGGACTGGCAGATATGGGTTGTCCTGAATATTTTTCCGCTGGCCATGTAGATCTGTTCACGTTCCTGCCATGCCTGGTTGATATCGAACTCGATACCAAAGGTGGTCGCAAGCATGGTTGCAGCCAGGTCTTCTGCATATTCCCCCGTCTGTTCAGCGGTCTCTCCATAGGCGTGGTGTTCCGAGAGGTATCCGTATTCCTGTGTATCTTTTGGGAGCGCGAGACCTATCGCAGATGATATCAAACGCTTTGGTTCATTCGTCTCATTTTTCGCCATCACAACATAGGTGATCTCTCCTGCCTGAAGGAGCTGCAGACCTTCTTCCACTGATAACTGCCTGCAGTTTGGGGGGAAAATTGAAGATACGTAGACCAGGTTACATTTCTCAATACCTGCTTTCCGGAGGGCAAGTTCAAACGATGCCAGGCGGTCTTTATGCACACCGAATCCACGGGTGAAAAATATTTTTTTCGGAACAGCCATAGATTTTTTTTTGATTTCTGTGGTTTTTAATCTTTCTTTTATACAAAATATTTCCAGGGATGCATCCAGATCTCATTCGGGGTAAATATAGGAACGGAATCTCCTAAATATGAACTTGTCAGAGATGATCTTCAGTCGATGCCCCTGCAAAGAGACCCCACCTGGTATCCAGGTTGGCTGAAAGGCCCTATCAAGATCGATTTCTTCCTGCAACACCGTTAATTAGTTTTGTGACACAATAAATATGAAATCATGAAGGCAGTTCTTGGTCTGGAAGATGGGACATCTGTAACTGGTGAAGGGTTCGGGGTTGAGGGTGAGTGCAGGGGAGAACTCGTTTTCTCAACCCAGATGACCGGTTATATGGAAGCCCTCACTGACCCCAGCTATTTTGGTCAGATGCTGCTTTTCACGTATCCGCTCATCGGCAATTATGGTGTTGATCTGCAAAATTTCCAGGCAAAAAAAATATGGGCACTTGGCTGTATTGCCCGTGAAATATGCAGCGCTCCATCCACCGGTATTCCCATGGTCCGGTATTTTGAAGATTCCGGACTTCTTGGGATGAGTGGTATCGACACGCGAATGCTGACCATCAGGACCAGAATGAATGGCACGCTCCGGGCAGCCCTCATTGTGGGGGACGACAACGATGAGTACGCAGTAGCGCGTGCGAAAACCGCCCCACAGATATCTGATGAAGATCTCATCCCGACGGTCTCCTGCAAAGAACACTACCATGTCAAAGGGCGTGGAAAACGTATTGCAGTCATTGACTTAGGGATTAAGAAAAACATGGTGGTCAGTCTCAGGAAGCGCGATGCTGATGTGCATGTGTTCCCGTACAATGCCAGCACTTCGGAAATTCTTGGTTGCCGGCCTGATGCACTTTTTATCAGTAACGGACCCGGGGATCCTATTCATGCGACCCATGCAATCCGCTGTGTAAAGGAACTGGCAGGTGACCTGCCCATTTTCGGAATTTGTATGGGTAACCAGGTCTGTGGCCTTGCACTTGGGGCAGAGACCTACAAAATGAAATTCGGTCACAGGGGGACAAACCAGCCTGTCAGGAATAGTGATGGAAGTATCTATATCACGACCCAGAACCACGGGTATGCCGTTTCCGCGGATACCCTGCCAGAAGGGTGTTATGTTTCATTTGAGAATGTGAATGATGGCACACTGGAAGGGTTTACGAACCCTGACCTCGGAGTGACCACGGTGCAATTCCATCCGGAGGCTCATGGCGGTCCCCGGGATACAGAAGCATTCTTTTTTGATTCGATGTTCAGGGGGATTTCCTGATGCCGAAACTTGCACACATTAAGAAAGTGCTCCTGATAGGGTCCGGGCCAATCCAGATTGGACAGGCAGCTGAATTTGATTTTTCTGGTTCCCAGGCTTGTCGCGCCCTTCGTGAAGAGGGGGTAAAAGTCGTCCTGGTCAATTCAAACCCGGCAACTATTCAGACAGACCCCGATATGGCAGACGAGGTCTACATCGAGCCGCTCAGGGCAGATATTATCGCCAAAATCATCGAGAAAGAGCGGCCGGATGGGATTCTTTCCGGAATGGGTGGTCAGACAGGACTGAATATGACCGCGGAACTTGCTGAACGAGGTGCATTAGCAGGCGTAGAAATCCTTGGTACGCCCCTTGAAGCGATATACCAGGGAGAAGACCGGGAAAAATTCCGTGACCTGATGAAAAAGATCGGTGAGCCCGTTCCCATCAGTTATATTCTGAATGATATCCGGCAGATCGACGAAGCATTAAATTGTGTTGGTCTTCCTGCGATTATCCGGCCTGCTTATACACTTGGTGGTGCAGGCGGTGGAATTGCACAGACAAGGGAAGAACTGGTCAGGATCACAGAATTGGGGCTTACCCGCTCCCGGATTCACCAGGTACTGATAGAACAGAGTGTCCAGGGCTGGAAGGAAATTGAGTTTGAAGTGATGAGGGATGCATCAGATACCTGTGTGATCATCTGTGGTATGGAGAATGTTGACCCGATGGGTATTCATACAGGTGAAAGTGTCGTGGTTGCCCCGATCCTTACACTGAGGGACGATGAATTCCAGATGATGCGGTCCGCAGCCATCAAGATCATCCGTGCGCTCAATGTGCAGGGCGGTTGTAATATCCAGTTTGCATTTAAGGAAGGTGATTACCGGGTGATCGAGGTGAACCCCAGGGTCTCCAGATCATCAGCACTTGCATCCAAGGCGACGGGGTATCCAATTGCACGGGTTGCAGCAAAAATTGCCATTGGCCTTCGTCTCGATGAGATCAGGAACAGTGTCACCGGTTGCACAATGGCCTCCTTTGAACCTTCAATCGATTATGTGGTTGTAAAAGTCCCCAGGTGGCCGTTTGACAAATTTAAGAGTGCAGACCGGACTCTCACGACTGCGATGAAAAGTACGGGAGAGGTGATGTCAATCGGACGGACTCTTGAAGAGGCATTTAAGAAAGCCCTCAGGTCTGTTGATACTGATGTGACGGTTCACACAAACCCGAGTGAGATCCGGATGATCCTCTCCCGCCCGACAGATGAACGGTTTGCCTGCCTGTTCGATGCATTCCGGCAGGGCTTTTCCGTCGAAGAAATTTTCAACTTAACTAAAATAACCCCGTTCTTCCTTGAAAAAATTAAAAATATCGTCGTTATGGAACAGGACCTGGCAGTCAATGCAAGTCCGGAGGATATCAGGCTTGCAAAAAAATACGGGTTTTCAAACCTTGAACTCAGGGGACTTACGAAAAAAAGCTGGTCAGAAATAGAAAAAATAACTGGTCCCCCGACCTACAAGATGGTCGATACCTGTGCAGCAGAATTCCCTGCAATAACTCCGTATTTCTATTCTACCCATGATGCTGAGACCGAGATAATACCTGACGATAAACAGAAAGTGCTGATCATTGGTTCAGGTCCGATACGGATCGGACAGGGGATCGAATTTGATTACTGCACGGTCCATGCGGTCATGGCACTCCGTGAATCGGGTATCATTGTCCATATCGTTAATAACAACCCGGAAACGGTGTCTACTGACTCAGATACATCAGACCGGCTGTTCTTTGAACCGATGCAGCTTGAAGACATCATGAACATCCTCAAATCGGACAATTATTACGGGGTCATGGTCCAGTTTGGAGGTCAGAATTCAGTAAATCTCGCTGTACCGATTGAAAAAGAGATAAAACGCCTTCATCTGGTGACAAAGGTACTCGGGACTTCTCCGGATGCGATGGACATCGCAGAAAACCGAGACCGCTTCAGCCTTCTTCTCGACTCACTCGAAATTCCTGCACCCCCGAATTCATCCGCATATTCTGCTGAAGAGGCCCGGGAAAAGGCGAAAAAGATCGGGTACCCGGTCCTGGTGCGCCCGTCTTACGTCCTTGGAGGGCGGGCGATGGAGATTGTTCATGATGAGACTGAACTTGATGGATACATGAAAGAGGCAGTCCGG
>Ga0114951_10006244_pt1 | contig 10622 bp, 6 predicted proteins | sample AM7aDNAmetaG_FD_88677 | JGI IMG/M metagenome (GOLD analysis project Ga0114951, IMG submission 88677) | Freshwater microbial communities from Finland to study Microbial Dark Matter (Phase II) - AM7a DNA metaG | ecosystem: Environmental > Aquatic > Freshwater > Lake | place: Finland: Lake Alinen...
ACCCATGTAACCATGTAACCCATGTAACCCATGTAACCATGTAACCCATGTAACCCATGTAACCATGTAACCATGTAACCATGCAACTCATGCAACTCATGCAACTCATGCAACTCATGTAACCTCATGTAACCCATGTAACTCATTCAATGATTGTGAGGAACTCGCACCACCCGCCGCTCGGGATCGCCCAGGGTGCGGGTCAATTGCTCGCGGAGCTGCAAGCGTGCGCGGAGCAACCGCACCTTGGTATTGGCCTCGCTGAGCCCGAGCGTCTCGGCGGTCTCCCGCACGGACAGCCCTTCCACATCTCGCAGCAGGAACACCAGGCGGTGCTTTTCGTCCAGTTTGGCCAGTGCCTCATCCAGCAGGCGCTGAATCTCGTGCTGCTGCACCAACTGCTCCGGTGAGTGGCGCCAATCCGCAATGTATTCCGGGTGGGGGATCGTGTCGTACCCGTCCGTCTCCTCGGTCGCTTCCTCCAGGGAAATGGTATCCAGGCCTTTCTGCTTGCGAATGACCTTGAGCGCCGCGTGGGTGGCGATGCGCAGCAGCCAGGTGGCAAAGCTGGCGTCGCCGCGAAAGCCGCCCAGGTGCTCCAGCGCGCTCAGAAAGGTCTGCTGCGTTACATCCTCGGCGTCCTGCTGGTGGCGCAGCATCCGCAGCGCCAGGGCATAGACTCGCTGCTCGTAGCGATTGGCCAGCGCCTCGAAGGCGTCCAATTCGCCCGCTTGGGCGCGCGCGACCAACGCGGGGTCGGAAACTTCGGGGTCGATCTGATTGATAATATTCAAGGTGCTCTGGTGAGAGTGCCCATAGCGGTAGCAGAGCTGCTACGCCGGGGTCAACCCGGTTTCTCAGCATTTCTCAGCGGCAGGCGCATCTGTAGGGCGTGTTGCCCAAGTGCGCTGGGCTTCTCTTGGGTCGGCCGGTAGTGTTTAAAGGCTCAACGCCCTTCGACGCGATAAAATCGCCTGTCCGAACCGGCGGCGCCCGGGTCGGTGAAGGTGAGCGTGCCGCCGCCAGCTTGCCAACCATCCGCCGAGGGGGGAGTGACGGGGGGCCAGGTCCCGGCAGTCAGGTTATCAGTCCAAACCATGCGGTATTGGCAACCCACGATGGTGTCATAGACCGTCAGGCCCGGTTCGTGCGTTACCTGATCAACGACGAAGTCGCTGCCGGAAATGATCGGCGCGGGAGGCCGGTTGGTGAGCATCACCTGGACGGCGTCCAGGGCAATAGCCTGAAGCGTTGGATCGCCGCTGCCAGCAATGGTTGCCCGCACCAGCAACTGGTCGAAACCGGTCGGATCGAAGAACCCGAGGACCGTGCCTGGTTGCAGCAGCGGCACCGGCCCCACGGTGTTGGAGGAGACCAGCTTATGTTGTTGGCGATCAAGGTATCAAAGGTGGCGGAGCGATCGACGGTTGCGACCGCCGACCCCGCACCCGTGGTCTGCAATGTGGCGGCCTCGACCCGGGCATTCGGCGCCAGGACCGTGGCTGCGAACAGCAGGCCGGCGAAGATGGGTAGCTGCTTCACAATTGCTTAAGGATGCATCAGCCGGAAGAAGCGGGTGCCGTTGGTTGTCGGGACATTGGCCTGATAACTCGTGCCGACGATGTTGACCGCGCTGGTCGCATTCACCCAGTTGGTGGTGCCGAGGGCAGAATTTTGCTGCAACTGGAAGCCGCTGAAGTTGGTCGGCCAGGTGAGCGCCAGCGAGTGAGGTGGTTGCACCGTGAGGGACAACTGTGGCGCCGGGACGAAGTTGGCCACGAGCGAACGATTGATTATGTTGGTGAACGTGTAGCTGCTGACTGCGTGGCTGACCACCGTGCCGCTTTCCGTCCAATTGACAAACTTGAACCCGGCGGCGGGCGTGGCGGTGACGCTCGCGGTAGTGCCATTGGTATAGACGCCATCGCCGATGGTCGTGCCGCCGTTGAGGGGCGAGGCCAGCGTGTCCACCGAGCTGTGCGGCGGCAGAACCGCACCCGTCGCCACGAGGAAGGGATACTTCTTGGTCAGGACCGGGCTGTTGCTGGCCGTGACCGTCACGATGATCAGGAATTCTCCGGCGTCGGTCGGCGTGCCATAGACGAGGCCACTAGCGGCATCAAAGGCCATACCGGTGGGCAACATCCCGTTGGTTGTCGCGATGAAATTGGTGTCTCCGGCAATGACAACGGTGCGGGGAGAATAGGTCACGCCGACCTGGCCGTCGGGCAGGTGATCAATCAAACCCAAGGGCGGCGATCCCGCCATAGCGGACATTTGCGCGCCCAGGAATTTGCCGACGACCAGGGTATTCGAGTAGATGCCCGTGCCAAAAAACGTGCCGTTGGCGGCAACGCTTGCCGCCAGCGCCTCGTGCGTGGGCGGTTCTGAAAAGTCGTCATAGGGTCCGACATAGGCGTAATACTCGTACCGGTAGGTGACCACGTCATCGCTGTTGCCTAGAGCGCGGTTGCCGCCGCCAAACTTTCCGTTCGGTCCGCCGACGCCATTAGTCGGATTGTAATCGGAGGAGTTGTAGTCAATTTGGAGGAGTTGCCATTCGGCTTCCACCTCAAGATTGGTCTGGCCATTGCGCCAGTCCTTGGCACTCGGGTCGTTCGGGTCGGGGGTCATCAAATCCCCGATCTTCACTTCAGCATTTGTGTGGGACGTGGTGGTGATCACTTTGACCCAACTGGCGTCGCTGAATTCATACGGCGGCCGCACGGGGGGTACGGGAGCCGGGATGACGGCCGCGGCGACGGCGGGTACACCCAATGCCGCCGGGGTGTAGGTGAATACCGGCGTGGTGACGTTGACCTGCCCGCCGCGGGTCAGCGTGTGGCTGCCGTTATCCACCATCCAGAAATACAACACCTTGCTGGGATTAGTGCGATACCCAACGCCAAAATGTTCCCCGCCGAAATTCGTGCCCGGATTGGTGAACTGGTGACCGGCGGTTGGGGGGATGGGGCCGCCGGGAATCGCCGTGTACGCCGACCAGCCGGTGTTGGTCCAGACTGCTCGGTAATCCACCAGCACATTGGTATGCCACACGAGCAGGCCATCCTGGAAAGCCTGCTCGGTTATTTGGGGGGTGCCGTAGTGATTGTAATCGAAGGTATAGGTGATATCCGAGGGGTGGATGTCATCCAGCTCGATCTCGAATCCGTGACAGACATTGCTGGTGTCGTTCACCGTGTCGAAGTTATTGACCGTGCCGTAGGCTTGGCTGGCGCGGGCCGAACTATTGGTCAATGCAAGCACGGTTAGTGTTGCGAGTAACAGGGAAATCCGGAAGCGGATACCCAAGGGGATATTTTGGAATGTTGTTTTCATACTGATCTTGGCTATGTGTTGGTGTGGAGTTTATGAATGAAGGCTCTAGGGATGGTAGAGCCGGAAGCATCGGTTGCCGGACGGATTCGAGATGTAAACTTGTTTCTGTCCGCCGGTGATGGTCACCGCCCTGGTGGAATTCGTCCACGCACCCGGACTTAAGGCGGGGCTTTCCTGCAACACAAATCCCGTCGAGGGATTCGGCCAGTCGAGCAGCACATTCGAGATCGTCTGTGTCATGGCCAGCGCCGGCAGCACATAGACCGGGGCGGCGTAAACATCGAAATTGGTCGCGCCATCGGGATTGTCGCCGGTGCGGTTGGAATTGTCGCCCCACGCCGCGATGAGCACGCCGTCAGCAAAGGCGTTGCCGGTGTAATCGCCGAAGTCGGCATCCTTCAACGCGGGGATGCTGGCCGCTTCGCTGGAGGTGCCCGCGCTGATCTGGAAATTGGCGCCGAAGGACACGCCGCCGTTGGTGCTGGTGGCGCCGAAGTATTGCGCGGTGTTGTTGGCCGGCGAATGGCGCGCGTCATACCACGTCACCGCCACATTGCCGGAGAACTGGTCGAGCGAAATGTGCGGCAGGAACTGGCTGTTGGTGCCGGCGTCATCGTTGACCCGGGTGCGTGAACTCCAGGTCCGGCCATAGTCGTCGGAACTCAGCACGAAGATGTCGGTGTCCGCCGAACCGGCGAAGGGCGCGTCGGTGAAAACGAAATAGAGCCGGCCGCGATGCGGTCCGCTGGAGCGGTCCCACGCCAGCCCGACTTCCGGATCAATCCCCCAGTCCGGTTGCGCCGGGATGTAGGAGAAGCCCCCGAGGTTGACGGGCGTGACCAGAATCGGCGCGGCAAAAGAGCCATTGACGGCACCGTTGGTGTTGAACTGCACATAAAGGGAGCCGGTGGCACCGGAATTCGGGCCGTAGGTCACTGCTACCTCGCCACTGGGGCCGATGGCGATGTCGCCGAAGTTGACACCCGCCGGTTGGCTCGGCAAGAGCTGCGACACGAAGTTGCTCACGGTGCCGGAGGAAGAGACATTCGCGCCGGACACCCAAATGCCGCCGTTGCTCCAATAGGTCAGCCAAGCGCTGCCGGGCACACCATTGGCGCCTGGACCCACGGTGACGGTCGGTTGGTCACCGACCCGCGCCGGGGCAACCGCGGGCAGCAGGATGGCGGGGCCGGTGCCGTAAGGGGCATAGAAGGTGGAGCCACCGTCCTTGCTCACCGCCAAAGCGACATAAGTGGCGGGCGTTGACCAAGAACTTTGACTTAGGAACGCCACAAAGAGATTGCCGAAACTATCCCATGCCACGCTGGTGTTGCCGTAGGCGCGGGGAATATTGCCGGTGGGGGGAGTCGCACTTTGGCCGATGAGCTTGTTTGTCCACGTGACACCGCCGTTGGTGCTACGCGCGGTGTAGAGGCCCCCGAGTTCATTGCGCGAGGCCATAAACACGAGCTGGCTGTTGGTGGGATTGATGGTCACCGAGGTCTCGTATTGGTTGCCCGTGGCCTTGGTGAGGTTCTGGCTGGCACCCACGGCCACCCACGCCGCCGGGAGCGATTGCCACCAGCCGCAAACACAAATCGCGAGTGTGAGGATGACTTTATATGGATGTTTCATAATTACCACCGGACAATCTCTTTCAGACTATCCGGTTACAGAGGAGCCAGCCGGAAGAAGCCGCTGCTGTTCGCGCCGGAAATAGAGTTCGTGCTCGTCGCGGCATTGCGACGCGCATCCAAGTTCGGCAGGTCTGCGTGTTCGGGGAGTTGAAACGCCCACGACTGCTGCCTGCAAAGAAAATCGCGAGCAAGCCTGTGGTGACTTTGCGGGTGAGGTTGGTAACAAAGTGCTTCAGCATCACAATTCAGGGAAATGCTTCACCGTTTGAGAATGAAAACCCGACTAGGGTCGCCGCTGCTTAACGTGGCGCGTTTCACGCCGGCGCTTTCGCTTTCGATGGCGCTCCACGGCAGCCAGTCGCCGGCGGACAGGTTGCTGCGGGAGTTGATTTGAAAACCAGCGGGGTCGCTTGGCCAGACCAGTTCCAGCACGCCGCCGTGCTTCGGCGCGAGTTGCATCCGGGGCGGAGCGAGCGTGGCGTAGCGCAACGAGCCACGCACAATGCCGCCGGGCAGGGTGTGCTGTTCGTAATAGCTGAGGTGCGGCGCGCCCCAGGAATCCAGCGCCAGCGACGTGCTGAAGAGGCCGACGTGATTGGTCGGATCAACCAGGTGCGTCAGCCACGTCGTGCCGTCGAAGTGCGCGTAGCGGATCGTATTCATCGTGGTGTCCCAGTAACTCACGCGCGGGCGTTGCTGCGGATCGAGCACGAGACAGGTGTTCGCGCCGACGTCGTGATGCGCCGGCCCACCGGCGTCGGCAGTGGTCACGAGCCAGTTCGTGCCGGTGAAGCGCGCGTGTTGCAGCGTGGTGTTCGTGCCGGGTTCAGCACGTTGATAAACGACGTGCGGGCGGTTGGCCGAATCAATGGCGAGCGATGCGTAAGCGGAATAAACCGCCCCAGTGACCACGGTGTTCGTCCATTGGGCGTCGCTGAAGTCGGGTGAGCCATCGAGCTTGGTGATGCGAAGTTGTCCCGTGCCCGGATCGGAGAAAGCGATGCTCGGAATGCCGTTGGTGTCCAGCGCGAGCGCGGAACTCGTGCCTTTGTAGCCGTCATTCCACACGTTCGCGCAGACTGCCATGTGATTTTGATCCCAGGCCGAACCGTTCCAGTGGACGTAATACAGGCCGAACTCCGTGCCGCCGCCCGCGTCGAAGAACGCAATGTGCGGGTGGTCGTCGGTGTCGAGCACGAGTGAGATGCCGATGGGTTCGGTGCTGGCGTCCACTTTGTTGTAGGTCCAGGTGTTGCCGGTCTTTTTCGCCCAGCGCAGGCCCTCGGAGGAATAGTAAGCGACGTTGGGCTGACCCAGATGATCGAGCTTCAAACTCGTCGGGCCGGCGGCGAAGAGCGCTTGATTCGGGAGGGCGGGGTTGCCGTCCACTGTTTCCACAATCCACGGGCCGGCGGTTTTGTGCGCGAGCTTGACCGTGCCGACGCCGGTGGAGTCCTGATAGGCGATCCAAGGCTCGTTGTTGAACAGGGCGATGCTGCTCCACGCGCCGTAAAGTTGGTCGGGCGTGTTCGGCACGATTTCGGTCTGCCAGATGTCTTCGGGTTGGCCGACGGGCGGGAACGTGGGCTTGATGGTGAGGGTGGCTCTGACTTGGTTGGTTTCGCGCAGCGTCGCGGTAATGGTGGCGCTTGTGGGGTTCGTCGCGAGGCTGGTGAAAACGGAGAACGGTCCCTCCACCTGGCCGGTGCCGATGTGAATGGGCGAGTTGACGTTCACCACGCTCGTGTTGTCCGAAACCAGCGCCACGTCCACGCCGCCTACGGGCGCGGGCGCATCCAACCGCACGGTGCCGGAGCCGACTTCACTGCCTTTCATTGTGACGGGATTGAGCGAGATCGAGAGCAGCGAAACCTGCATCGGCTGCGGCGGCACCCACGGGTAGTCGGTCTGGAACTGCGTGACCACGCCGAGACCCCAGACATTGGCGTTGCCGGTGGGCTGGTTGGCGTTGTGGACGCCCCAGATGCAGGCGGTGGTGGTATCGGTCGGCGCGACAATGTCCACTTGCCGCTGCCAGATGTTATGAGTGTCGTCGAAGTCGAGGAAATCCACGAGCAGATGGCCATCGGCGGGCGTGTAGTTGAAGGGCACTTGGAACGGGATAACTTGATCGAAGCCATGCGTCACGTTGTAGTTTGTGATGTTGTAGGCAAAAGTGATCGGGCCGGCATAGACGCGCGTGCGGTTCGTGGCCGCAGCGTAGTTCGCAGCGAAGGTCGGGCTTAAATCACCGACATCCACCGTCACCGTGCTGACCCAGACCTCGATGTAGCTGATGGTCCAGTTGAGGTTCTCGATCATGTTGTCCTTGCCCGGTCGCCACGCCATGCCGGTGAGTGCGTGCGTCTCGTTCTGCGGCCAGAACTGCGACTTGTGATGCATCTGTTGCAAACGCCCGCCCGCGCCGCCGGAGACCCACCCGTCCGAGCCGGCCCAGTAATAGGCATTCGGCGCGACGAGCGGGGAGGCGTGCGTCAGCGGGAGGGCAAACAGGAACAGGAGGGCGTTGAGCGCCAAGCGGCGCAGCCAGGAGAGTGAGCGATTTGTTTTCATGCGCGGTGGAGTGGTTGGTTTAGATCTGGTGGTGCTTAGTTCATGGGTGCATGAGCCGGAAGAAGCCACTGCCGGTCTGGGTCGGGATGCTCGCTTGATAGTTGGTGTCCACGACGGTGGTCGTGCCGGCGAAGGTCACCCAGTTGGTTGACGCCAGGTCGGAATTCTGTTGTAGCGAAAAGCCCGTTGCGTTCGTGGGCCACTGGAGAATTAATGCGCCCGGCGAAGTTGGAGCGAATGACAATTGCGGCGAAACAACCGGCAACGGGGCAACCGCGAAGTTCGCGACAAAAGCGTAATTGCCCAGCGCATCAAACATCACGGGATTGTTCCTGCCTGCTGGTGCGCCGCCGAGCGTCCAGTTGGTGAAGACATAACCGGTGGCTGGAATCGCGGTGAGCGTGACGCTAGCACCGTTGCCGTAAGTGCCCGCGCCAGTGACACCGCCGCCCGCCAGCGGCGCCGCCGTGGCGGTGATGGTGCGGTTGGTCGTGATGAAATTCGCAGTGAGCGTGGTGTGATTCGTGAGCGTCAAGGTGTAACCCCGGTTGGTGCTCACAAGGGTGCCCCCGGATTTCCAATTCGCGAAGGCGTAACCGACGGCGGGCGCGGCATTCGCGGTGACGCTGGCCCCAGAGGCATACGTTCCCGCGCCGCTGACGGTGCCGCTGGCGGCGGGCGTCACGCCCAGCGTGAGCACGGGATTGTTGGGCGCAAAGGTCGCGATGATGGTGGCGTAATCCACGACGACGTGGATGAGACTCGTATTGGTGCCCAAAACGTGTTGCGCGCCAGCGGAGCCAGCGCCTTGCTGCCAGTTCACGAAATGATAGCCGGGATATGGCGTGGCATTGAACGTGATGATCGTGCCGCCGTAGTAGGTGCCTGAGGAGAGGCCGGAGGTGCCGCTGATGGTGATGCCGCCGCCCGGGGTCGGGGTGCCGCCATAGATGAAATAGGTGGCCAACGGATCGCAGAAGTTCGCCTGGATGACCCGGTCCTGCGTCGAGATAAAACTGTATGTCGGGTTTGTGCTTACGACGACCCCGTTTTCCGTCCAACTGACCAACGAATAGAGATCGATGGGGGTCGCGTCGAGCGTCACGGTCTCGCCCGCGCCGTAGGTTCCGGCGCCGCCGACGGTTCCGCCGATGCTCAGGTTGGCCGTAGCCTTGATGATGTAAGGGCCAGTGTTCGGCCCGGAGAAATTCGCGCTCAAGGTTTTGTTGCCATCGGCGGGGAAAGAGTAGCTCGCGTTGGTGCTGACGAAGGCGCCCGCCTCGGTCCAGTTCAAGAAGGTGCGGCCCACCGCAGGGGTGGCGATGACGGTCACATTTGTTCCAGGCGCAAACGTGCCGCCGCCGGATACGGAGCCACCAGCCGAGGGCAGGGCATTCACCGCGATGGTGACGGGCACAGTGGCCGCGTTGAGCATCGCGAAAGCAAGATCACCACCAGTGGCGATAAAGCGATAATCCCCCGTGACCGCCGGCACCTGCGCGACGTGCGAGCCATTGCCGCCCGTGCCCGCGCTCCAGTGCCAGTTCACCGGCCACCCGTTTTGCGTGGCAAAAATCTGCAACGAGTAAGTCTGTCCGCCGGTGAGGACAAAACCGGCGGGCAGAGTGAACCGGTAGCTAAAGACGCCGGGCGTGCCGGTGGGGGTTTCGTTCGCGCTGCCGTTGGCGCGCCAGAGGGTGCCGCCGGGGAACGCGATGGTGTTGATGCTGATATCAAAGTCCGCTGGCGACCCGCCCGAGCCAAGCCACTGGATTTCGCGGAGCGTCACGTTCGTAGTCACGGAGAAGGTGTCCCATACAAACTCATCGAGATAGCTGCCACCCACCGTGTAACGCACGGAAAGATAGCCGGGGCTGCCGCCGGCCAGCGGTTGGGTGTAAACGATCGCGGCGTGAGCCGCGAACAGCGAAAGCGTCGTCGCGAATGTTAGGAGCAGCTTTTTCATTTAAAGAATCGAATTAAGGATGAACCAATCGGAAGTAGCCGCTGCCGGTCTGGGTCGGGATGCTCGCTTGATAGTTGGTGTCCGCGACGGTGGTCGTGCCGGCGAAGGTCACCCAGTTGGTTGACGCCAGATCAGAAGTTTGTTCGAGCACAAAGCCTGATGCGTTCGTGGGCCACTGGAGCACAAGCGCGCCGGGTGCTGATGGGAGCAGTACCAATTGCGGCGGCGCAACCGGCACCGGGGCAAACGCGAAGTTCGCGACGAACGCATAATTGGCCAGCGCGTCAAACACGACGGGATTGTTCGTGCCAGCAGCTGCGCCGCCGAGCGTCCAGTTGGTGAAGACATAACCGGTGGCGGGAATCGCAGTGAGCGTGACACTCGCGCCATTGCCGTAACTGCCTGCGCCAGTCACGCTGCCGCCCGCCAACGGCGCAGCTGTGGCGGTGATCGTGCGATTGGTCGCGATGAAATTCGCCGTGAGCGAAACCGGGTTGGTGAGCGTCAACGTGTAGCCCAGGTTGGTGCTGACGACCGTGGCGCCTTGTTTCCAGTTCACGAAGGCATAGCCGACTGCCGGCGTCGCATTGGCAGTGACGCTGGACCCGTTGGCATACGCTCCTGCGCCGCTAACGGTGCCACTGGCCGCGGGCGAAACGCCCAGGGTGAGCGCGGGAAAGTCCGCCTCAAAGTTTGCGGTGAGAAACATGCCAAAGGCGACGATATGCGTGTAAGTAGGACTGCCGGGTATGCCGACGATGCGCTGTGGTCTTCCTTCATAGGCAGGGGGAGTCTCAATCCAATTTACAAAATGATAGCCGGGTGCAGGCGTGGCGGTGAGGGTGACGCTCGATCCACCGGGAAAATAGGGCGCAGTGGTGCCAGGGCTGCCGACGGCCGTGACGCTGCCCCCATAGGACGGCGAGGGGGTGCCGACGACGGCCATGTTGAGCCCGAGGATGGTGAAATTTGCATAAAGATTGCGGGGGGCGGTCGCGGGGAAGTTGTAAGCCAAACTTGCGCTTACCGCGTTGCCATTTTCCGTCCAGTTCACAAAATCATAACCGTCCGCCGGCGAGACATCGAGGGTGACGGTATCGCCCGCA
>Ga0114951_10006246_pt1 | contig 10619 bp, 10 predicted proteins | sample AM7aDNAmetaG_FD_88677 | JGI IMG/M metagenome (GOLD analysis project Ga0114951, IMG submission 88677) | Freshwater microbial communities from Finland to study Microbial Dark Matter (Phase II) - AM7a DNA metaG | ecosystem: Environmental > Aquatic > Freshwater > Lake | place: Finland: Lake Alinen...
AGCCGGGAACAACCGCCTTGATGGCCTCGCGCACGGCTTCCAAAGCGGGCAATCGGCCCGGCATCACGGGTCTTTGCGTGGCGGCGGAAGGCTCGCTCTTCTTTCCCTCTGAGTTCACCAAAGCCTCAAATTCTTGCGCGTAGAACCATTCAAAGAGGTCCTTGAAGTGTGTGCTCGCGTCCAAGGCGTTGTTCAGCGCGTCGAATCGGCGAAATTCCTTGCGGAAGTTGCGGCGGCGTTCGGGAATATCGAGAACAGCGCGGCTGACACCGTAATAGGCAAAGACGGGCAGCACGGCGTCTTGGCCCTCGGCGATGGCGTGAATAATCGGATCCAGCGACTCGAAGAGAGCCTTGTCGCCTTGAGGTTTTGGAATATCGGCAGCCGTCTGTGCCGTTGGATCGCGCTTGAGTGTGCGATCCCAACGGATGCCATCCATGCTTTCCGCCTCAACCCGCACAAAGGGCGCCCGGACATCTTTCTCGATGATCCGAATATCCTCATACCGAAGGTTTTTGCCATCAATTCCCGGCAAGCGCGTCAAGACACGACTCAAAGCGTAAGCAATGCCGTCCAGCAACGCAGTCTTGCCCGCGCCGTTGTTCCCGACCAAAACGGTAAGATTCGGTTGGAGCGCGACCGTCAACTGATCGAAGCAGCGGAAGTTGCGTAGTTCAAGCCGGCGCAGTTTCATGCCATGAGTCCAAAGTATTTAGTCGTTCATCAGTTTAACACGCCACCTGGTGTCCAGAGGCGCGATAAGACAACCATAGGCAAAGCAACCTCAATTGAAAAGTTGATTTAGAGCTTTTGTTGCGTTACGGCGCATTCCATTCGCGGGCGGTTTCTTCCGACAATCGTTCCAGGCAGCGCGCCGCCTGGCTTTTGGCGCGCGGCAAACCCGCCATGTCCGCCAACGAGCGGGTGAACGCGAAAAGGGAACTTCCCGATTTCTCCACCACGCCCGCCAATCCCACGCACGGCACGCCGCGGCGGGCGCAGGAAAGGGCGATTTGGCCGGCGCCTTTTCCCATGCGCGTCTGGGCATCCAGCGCCCCTTCGCCCGTGATGACCAGGTCCGCCGCGCCGATGCGCTTTTCCAGCCGGGCATGGCGCGCGAACAAATCGAAGCCGGACTGGATGCCGGCGCCGGCGAACGCCGTCAAACCGAAGCCCAGGCCGCCGGCAGCGCCCGCGCCGGGAACGTCCGCGCCGCCGATGTAATGCTGCTCTTGCAACGCGGAGGCCAGTCGCGCCAGGCACTTTTCCGCCAGATCAAAATCTTCCGGGCGCAACCCTTTTTGCGGTCCGAAAATCCGGGAACAGCCGGACGGCCCAAGCAAGGGGTTGCGGACATCCACGGCGGCAACGAGAGGCGTTTTCAGCGGCGCGGAGGGCGCGCGGATTTCCGTCAATTCACTCAACTGCCACCACTCCTCCAATTCCTCGCCGTAATGGCCGAAGAAGCGCCAGCCCAGCGCGCGAGCCAGGCCGAACCCGCCGTCATTCGTCGCGCTGCCTCCTATGCCGATCACCGTCCGCCTGGCTCCGGCCCTCTCCGCCGCCCGCAGAACTTTTCCCAAGCCGAAGGTGTCGAGTTGGAAAGGATGGAATTTTTCGCGGGGCAACATGGCCATGCCAATGACATTTGCCGACTCCACAATGGCCGTCTTCGTCCCGGCGCACCACCACCAGGCGCAACGCAGCCTGCGATGCGCGGCATCGAGCGTCGTCACGCTGCGTCTGCCCGCGCCGAGCAAGCCGGCGAAGACTTCGCCGAACCCGTCCCCGCCATCGCTCATGGGGAGCAAGTCGAGAGAATCGCCGGGACGCGCCCTGCGCCAGCCGCGGGCGATGGCCCCCGCCGCCTGCCGTGCGGACAGGGAGCCTTTGAACTTATCGGGAACAATGAGGACTTCCACTTTCACTTTTATTCGCATGGCGGTTGCACTTGTGCAAGCGCGGAAAAGGGGAACAGACCAAAAAGCGGAGTGGAGGGGCGGGTTTGGAAATTAGTGAATTGCTCTTGCATAAGGCAATGCTTTCTGCTTGAATCGCCAATGTTCAGCAAGAAAAGCATGTAAAATTAACAACAGAAAATTTGCGAGCTTCGGCTGCTGTCCATTCCAAAACTGGCATTTTGATCAAAAGACAGCGCTTGAAGCACGCCCACATCGGGCGTGCCGAAAACGTTCTTTTGAGGGCGTGCCAATGCTTGGAATGGAGCATGTGAGCAAGTCACGTCACTTATATTTTCGATAGCCAGGCCCTCGCGAGGATAAGCACCATGAATCCGAAAACGATCATATCGCTGCTGGCAATCGCCCCGGTGCTGGTTTGGCGGGCGGAAGCGCAACAATCCGACACAAACTTTTTCTCGCATCTGGTTTGCAGCAACCGAACCTACACCAACGCCACGATCAAATGCGACACTCCCACTTTCGTCTTCGTAGACTGGGACGGTGGTGGCGAGCGAATTCCCTTCACAAACCTTCCGCCGGAAATCCAAACTCGTTACTACGATCCGCAAGAAATGGAAAAATATCTTGCCCAACAAGCCGCCGATGACGTTGCAAAAAGCACGCTAGGCCCCGCGCAAGAAATCCGCATCCTCAACGTAGTTTGGGAGAACCGAGTCCAAATCGAAGCCGAAGGCAAAGTCACTACAGCCTACGTTCACAACCTGCCGCCCCCGATAGTCGCCCTCCTCATTGATCTCAACCAAACCAAGCTCAGAGTCGCCGAGTTTGAACGCCGACGCGCGAAAGATCAATACGCCGTCGCCCATCCCCCCATCCCCCCCACCGACGTCGCCCACAACTACGCCGAACTCCCCTACGTCACGCTCGGCAGCAACCTCTACCTCGCAGCCCTCACCGCCTGGCGAGCCACCGTGGACGCCGTGCCCGATCACGAAGCAGAGCTCGATCAAGTCACGTCCCACCTTAACGAACTCCAAGCCGTGTTTAAATCCCACTGCACCATCATCGCCCGCCCAACAGGCTTCATGGTCAGCAAAGCCGTCCGCCAATGGGAATACCAGGGGATGCCCGCCGTCACTCTCGCCCCAACAACACCCATATCCATGCAGACGAACACTTCCATTTCGAATAATGAGGGACAATCAAATTCCCCGCCTCCAACAACACCTTCAAGCAGCGGGACTGTTGTAATAGAAGGCGATGACTTTTCATTGGATGTTTTCGCGGATGGCTCATTTGTCGGTAATGTTCCTGCAAAAATAAATCTCTCCGAGGGCAATCATGTGATTGAAGTCAAGAAGGCGGGGTTTAAAGATTACAACAGGGAAATAAAGGTCACGGCAGGCTCGGAATTAAAACTCCACCCTGTTTTGGAGAAACACTAGCAGGCTGTTGAAAAACGGCTGATTTTCCCAGTTTCCATTCTGTCATGTATTTTTGTTTCAGCATTCGGCGACTTTCCGGATGGAAAGTCAGGAGGCGACCGTGCCACGGCGGCTTGGTTTGCAATCCAATCCGATTTCGGACTGCTCTCCGACGAGCTTTTCGCCCGCCTCCGTCTTGTTTAGCTGGTTTCCAGCCGCGCCATCCGCAGGCGATGGCCCCCGCCGCCTGCCGTGCGGACAGGGAGCCTTTGAATTTATCGGGAACAATGAGGACTTCCACTTTCACTTTTATTCGCATGGCGGTTGCACTTGTGCAAGCGCGGAAAAAGGGGGCGATTGGACCTGAATCCGGCGTGAAAACGGATAAGGCGCACTGTTTTTTGCCAATGTTGACAGGGGTTTGACTTGTTTTAAATGGAGCGGAGTGGAAGCGTCTTGAATTGGTAGAGTCAGGCTGCAAAAGCAGCCGATGTGTCGTTGCAGAATTTGGAGGCCCAGGTTTGCAGGAACGAGAACCGTAGCCGGAGAATTCTGCGGCGACTCATCGGCAGTCGTGGGGAGCGTAGGGACGCGAGTATTTGTCGCTAAGGGAGCATAATGAACGAATATGGGATGCTCTCACGTGCCGTCCACAGGTATTCATCGTTTCGAATGACTGGCACAAGCCACGCGACGCAGCTCTGGACGGCAGACAAAGAAGCCCTGAGCGCTTGGGAAACTCGAGAAATCCATACGATTGGGGCCGTTAACATGCTCCTGGTATCCATGTTCAGGGAAGATTTGGAAGGCGCAAAACTGCCGCTTCTAAGACAAGCGGTAGCCAGGTGCATCCCATTGTCAAAGTACCCGCAGTACAAGACCGAACTGAAAATCACTTTGGCTTGACGATCCCCGACCGAGATCCGTTGGTGAAGTATTGAAGTTCCATGAGCGGTGCCAGAGAGCCGCCGAAGGCACTATTGCGCCCATGTAACAAATTCTCTTGCCATAGTATTAAACCCATGTTACAAGGGTTCATTATGGCTCGGTCATCAACGTCTTTTCGGCCAAAGTGGAAACTTGGCAACACTACTGTTGTCCGAGTGCCGCAAACGCTCGCGTCGGCAGTCTTGCGCTACGCGCACGAGCTAGACGACAATACGGCTCCCGACGAAATTCACGAAGGCGTGGTCGCATATCGCACTGTCGAGGACATTGAAATGAGCAAGCCGGTCAATGTCGCGTCGGTTCCACAACGCTCGCCATTCCGCTACCCTGGCGGCAAGACTTGGCTCGTTCCGTACATACGCTCTTGGCTCGCTCACAACCAAAATCCGGCAGGTGTTCTCGTGGAGCCTTTCGCCGGTGGTGGTATTGTTGGCTTGACTGCGGGTTTCGAGGGCCTCGCCGAACACGTCGTGTTGGTTGAAAGTGACCCGAACGTCGCTGCTGTCTGGCATACTATTCTAGGCGGTCAGGCAAAATGGCTCGCAGACCAAATCTTGAATTTTGAGCTAACCCGCGAGAGCGTTACCGCCGTTCTGCGTAAAGAACCTGTCACCCAGCGCGAACGCGCCTTTGCCGTAATCCTCAGGAACCGCGTTCAGAGGGGCGGCATTATGGCTGAAGGAGCCGGACTTGTGAAAACTGGCGAAAACGGGCGCGGTCTGAATTCGCGCTGGTATCCGGAGACCCTTGCCCGCCGCATCCAGGAAATCGCAGGCGTGGGTGAGCGGTTCTCATTCGTTGAGGGCGATGCCTTCGAGATTATTCGCCGTTACGCGGACGATGAAACTGCGGCCTTCTACGCGGATCCGCCTTACACCGTCGCATCGAAACGCCTCTATTTCCATTGGCAGGTTGACCACCGTAGCCTGTTCGGCCTGTTGGCGAGAGTCAAAGGCGATGTTCTGATGACCTACGACAATACACGCGAGATTGCCGCACTGGCGTCCGAGTTCGATTTTGAAACCCAGGCCATCGCCATGAAGAACACCCACCACGCCAAAATGACAGAGCTTGTGATCGGCAAAGACTTGGGCTGGCTCAGGGAGGCGGCAAACGGTCGCGAATCTGGCTCTCGAAACGTTCAAGGGACATTGGCGTACCACCAGTAAGTCCTTCGACGGAGTTGTCCAGAGTCGTGAAGTGAGTTCTATCTCGTCTGAGCGAAAAGCGCCCATCTTTGCCTGGGACAAAGGAGACGACGAACCACACGATCTCACAGTTGGACAAATCTTTCTCCTCGCGCATCTTCGCAAGCGAGTCCCAAAACGCCCGATCAATGACGACCGCCATCTTCTTGCCCCAGCGGCTAATCGTTGGAACCTTGATTTGCAACTGCGGCATCAGTCGCTTCGGGCCGGATGATCGGAAATCCGGCCGCCGTTGAACTTTAGGAAAGGGCACACCGGGGCCTGTCCAATCCCGCATGACCTTGAAATCATTTTCCATGCTGCCCCCGGAGAAGTACACGGCCTGAATCTCCAATGCGCACCATCGGAGCACCCCGCCTTCAGCGTTGACGAGCACCTCGTCAATCTTACCAACCGTGTCCTGATCGGCCTCCGCCTGAGCCTGAATGTCACCCATCAGAAACGGCAACTCCGAAATCACGAGAGGGGTGGAAGTCCCAAGCAAGGTCTCGCCGACCCACTGCGTAATCAGGTTCCCCTCCAGAAACCGGCTCGGACACGTCGTTACCGGCTCGCCCCTCGGCTTCACCCTCCCCTGTCGGTCCTGCACAAACTGCCGTAGCGAACACACGCCGCCCTTTTTGTTGCATTTGGCGACCGGCTTCCCCGGCTGCACCAGTTTGAAGGGGCACGCCAAGCTCTTGTAGGGAGCAGAGGACAACTCACGAACGCGCTCAGGAGTAAGCCCGTTGAAATCAAAACCATACAGTTCACCAGTGCCAAAACGCGAAGGCATGGCATACCTTATCCAAAGTCGCTGAGCCGGGAAAGCTTTCATTTATGACACCACCGGGGGGACGTCACCGGTGCGCCTATGGATGAAGTCCGTCTTAGGGAGTCTGGACAACTCGACATTTCCGGTGGAAGCCTGCTGTCGAATCTGACTTTCAACGTCGCGGTGAGCAACAATAACGCGCTGGTGAAATTGACGAAAATCCCGACGAATTCGTTGACTGGCTCGATTAACCCGAAAACGGGTTTATTGACGATCACGTTCGGCAATGGCGCTGGCAAAGCAACGACGGCGGGCAAAGGAGCGGCGCTTCAGAATGCGACCAACGCCGGAGGTTTCTTCCTGGGCAAAACCAACGCCGGGTCCATTCTCCTGCAACCATAATTGAAACCGGCCCGAACGCTCAGGGCAGTGGTCTTTGAGTGCTGATGGTCAGGGGCATCGGGAGAACAAGAAAATGGCCAGAGGAATGATTGTCAGAGGAATGGGAAGAAGGAATTGCGGATTATTCCACTGTCAATCATTCCTTTGACATCTCCGGCCTTTCCCGCGTCCGGCTTTCCTTTGTGCTTTTTGCGCTTTTTCGCGGCCATTTTCCCGCAGTCTCCTCTATAAGCAATGACGCGGGTGGCTGGCGGTTCGGCGCGGGTTCCGTTGGCCGTCAAGCGCGGGGAGGAATGGACGATGGCTTGTCATGGGCACGGCTCCAGCGGCGATAGGCATGATCCATCATTTGCCGCAGCGCGCGCCGTGAGAGATTGGGATAACGCTCAAGGACTTTGTCGAGGCCGGACTGGTAGATCACGTTCAGCCGCCGCGCTTCGGCTCCGGAGGCCTGCTTGAAGGCATCATAGCAATGGAGCAGCGCCTCCAACTCGGCATTCATTGGGGGAACACTTTGGCCAGCAGCTTTTCCGCCTGCTCCGCCGGCATCGCCTCGTGGAACATCCTCCAGGATGACTCCAGTTGAAGCAACCGGCCTTCCAATTCCTCCGCCAGCGATCTGTCGGGAAACTCCGGGTCCGCCGCCATGGAGTGCAGGAGCCGGGTAAGGCGAAGCAGCCATTTGAGGCCCTGACGATGGTCTTCCTTCTTTTTGGCGGATGGCTCCGCCATCAGCATCTCCCGCCTTTCCCAAGCCAGAAACCTGCCGCACAACATGCTCCATTGATGCACGTAGTCTGCCGTCAGATGCTCGATGTCGGGAGCGGTCGCGTCCGAACCCAGTTCAACATTGCTCGCTGCCATAAGACAATACTAGCCGACACGCCGCCGCCATTCAAGGCTGTAATTCGGAATGGATTGCCGGTGGACAAACGCGGGGTGCTGGCTTAGATTATCAAGGTAAGGGGTTGTATCCCAGGGCCAACAAATCCTGCTGTAAGAAGCGCAAATTTTGATTGGCCTGCGCTTTCCAGTGGTTCCATATTTATGGGCGGCGGCGGGCAAAAAGCCCGCGGATGACGGATTTTTAGGCATTAAGAATATGAAACCGGTCCTTTTCAACAATACGGTGCTGCGCGATGGACACCAGTCCATGGCGGCCACGCGCATGAGCACCGGGCAAATGCTCCCGGCCGCCCCCATTCTCGACGGGATGGGCTTTAACGGGCTGGAAACCTGGGGCGGCGCGACGATTGACGCCTGTCTGCGCTTTCTCAACGAGAACCCCTTCGACCGCCTGCGCACGCTCAAAAAGGCCGCGCCCAAGACGCCGCAAATCATGTTGCTGCGCGGGCAGAACATCGTCCAATACACCAGTTTTCCCGATGACGTGGTGGAAAGCTTCGTCCGGTGCATGTGCGACAGCGGGATGGATGTCATCCGCATTTTCGACGCGTTGAACGACGTGCGGAACCTGCGCACGGCCATCAAAGCGGTCAAAAAATGCGGACGGCACGCCCGCGGGGAGTTGTGTTACACCATCAGCCCGGTGCATACGGTTGAAAACTTTGTCAAGCTGGGGGTGGAGTTGGAGGGAATGGGGGTGGACTCGCTGGCCATCAAGGACATGTCGGGGATCATCCAGCCGCAAATCGCGCATCGGATGACCAGGGAACTCAAACGCCGGACGGGCGTCCCGCTCACCTTGCACACGCACGACACGGCGGGCCTGGGGGCGGCCAGCTATCTGGCGGCCATTGAAGCCGGGATTGATTGCGTGGAGGTTTCGATTTCGCCCTTCGCCAACGGGACGTCGCAGCCGGACACGCAGCGGATGCTGGCGTTGCTGGAGGGGCACCCCCGCTGTCCGCATTTTGACGCCGAAAAGCTGGGGGAGTTGCGCAATTACTTTGAGGGCGTTTACAAGGAACTGTCCCCATTCACCAGCCCCGCCAACGAGCGGGTGGACAGCGACATTCTCATCTACCAGGTTCCCGGCGGGATGCTGTCCAACTTCCGCACGCAATTGAAGGAGCAGGGGATGAGCGACCGGTTCGACCAGGTGGTGCGGGAGATTCCCGTGGTGCGTGAGGCGCTGGGCTGGGTTCCGCTGGTGACGCCCACCTCGCAGATCGTCGGCACCCAGGCGATGATGAACGTGAAATTCGGGCGCTGGAAAATGATTTGCCAGCCGGCGCAGGACATCGCGCTGGGCCGCTATGGAAAAACACCGGGGCCGATTGACGCGGGCGTGCTGGCGCAAATCGAAAAGCAATCCGGCAGGAAAGCCACGACGGAGCGCCCGGCCGATTTGCTGGAACCGGGCATGGAAAAATACCGCAAGCAATGCGCGGCCAGGGGCCTGCCGGAGACGGACGAAATCGCCGTGCTCTTCGCCATGTTCCCGCAGCAGGTGGAGGCTTTGCTCAAACCCGGAACCGCGGAGACGCAACCGGCGCCGGAAACGGCCCGGGGCCGCGAACGTTCCGCGCCCGCCGCGGCGCGACCCGGAAACGGGGAAGGCGGGCGGACATTGTACGTGACACTGGGAGGCAGGCGCCACGAAGTCATTGTGGAAACCCTCGCTTCCTGACAGGACCGCCATGAACACACCCAACACGCCAGCCAAACCGGGCCGTCTGCTGGAAGAATTTCCGGCCGCCAGTTACGACGATTGGCGGAAGGTCGTCGAAACCGAGTTGAAAGGGGCGCCGTTTGACAAGCGGATGTTCAGTTCCACCTTTGAGGGCATCACGCTCAAGCCGGTCTACCGGAGCGAAGACGCCGCGAACCTGCCGCATGTCGGTTCCTTTCCCGGGTCGCCGCCCTATGTGCGCGGTTACTCGGCGGCGGGCTGTCTCCAGCATCCGTGGGACATCTCGCAGGAAATCCTTTGTTCCAGCCCGGCGGAGTTCAACCAGGCGGCGCGCGATTCGTTGAGCCGGGGGCTGATGGCGCTGAACATGGTGCTGGACAAGGCGACGCGCCACGGCCACGACCCCGATTGGGCGCAGCCGGAGGACGTGGGCTGCGGCGGATTGTCCATCGCGACGGTTGAAGACCTGGAGAAGGCGCTGGAAGGGATTGATTTGGAAAAAGTGTCGCTGTTCGTCCGGTCTGGAGCGTCGGCCATGCCGTTCGCGGTGTTGCTGGCAGCGCTTTTGAGGAGACGGAAACAGGCGGCGTCGGGCATGCGCGGCTGCGTGGAGATGGACCCGTTGGGAGTCCTTTCGCATGAAGGCAGCCTGCCGCAATCGCTGGCCGGAGCGTATCGGGAAATGGCGGCGTTCACGCGCTGGGCGGCGGTCCACGCGCCGAACCTGCAAACCATTTGCGCGCACAGCCGCGCCTGGCACGAATCCGGGGCCGGCGCGGCGCAGGAGCTTGCGTTCACGCTCGCCACGGGGGTCGAGTATCTCCGGGAAATGGGCGAACGCGGACTGGAGGCCGATGTCGCGGGGCCGCGCGTTCGTTTTGCCATCACCGTCGGGGAGAATTTTTTCATGGAGATCGCCAAGTTGCGGGCCATGCGGCTGATATGGTCGCGGGCGGTGGAGGCGTTTGGGGGCGATGCGAAGGCGCAACGGGCCAGTTTGCACGTTCGCACCTCGCAATGGAACAAAAGCGTTTATGACGCGCACAACAACATCGTGCGGGCGGCGGTGGAGGCGTTCGCCGGGGCGGTTGGCGGTTGCGAGAGCATGCAGGTCGGCGCTTATGACGAAGTGTTCCGGCAACCCGATGATTTCAGCCGGCGGCTGGCGCGCAACACGCAACTGGTGCTGCAAAAGGAATGCGAACTGGCCCGCGTCATGGACCCGGCGGGCGGTTCGTGGTACGTGGAAAGCCTGACCGCCGAACTGGCCGGGCGCGCCTGGAGCTTGTTCCAGGAGATTGAGAAACGCGGCGGCATGGCGGCGGCGCTGGCCGCCGGTTTTCCGCAAGAGGCCGTTGCCGCCAC
>Ga0114951_10006250_pt1 | contig 10615 bp, 6 predicted proteins | sample AM7aDNAmetaG_FD_88677 | JGI IMG/M metagenome (GOLD analysis project Ga0114951, IMG submission 88677) | Freshwater microbial communities from Finland to study Microbial Dark Matter (Phase II) - AM7a DNA metaG | ecosystem: Environmental > Aquatic > Freshwater > Lake | place: Finland: Lake Alinen...
CCACTCCGGCGAATCCCGGAAACCGCCTCCGAAAGGAACAAACTCAGGGGCAATATCAGGAACCAGTCCGTTATCGAGCTGTGATTCAATCATGTCATCTATCACTTTTTCATACATATTCCGGATATCGTAATTATACCGGATCGAGTTCCCCATCAGATGGGTAACCTCCAGCCAACCGAGCTTCTCGCGGTGCGGGCAGTCGGTGGTTACACTGGCGAGGTTACTTTTGATGGACCAGTTGATGAGCGAAAAGATATTATTAAACAATGCGCTGGAGCACTTAAAGGTGCCCACGGCTGGTGAGCTGTTGCGGGTATGGTGAAAAACCATGCTTTCGATAACCGGCAGGTTATCCGGGTTTGGCTTACCCGCAGGTACGGCACCTCTCAGGCTCACATAGCGGAATCCGTAATAGCTAAAGCTGGGTTTCCAGCTCGCTCCGCTTGTAGCGCCGTTGGTGGTATATTCATAATAATGTGGCCCACCGGAAGCTTGCTGAGTAACCTGGCCATTATCATCAATAAGTTCCCCCGGAGTTAGCCTGATCACCTTGCTATGGCTTCCCAGAACCCTGAATTCAGGGATTCCTGATGCATTCTGGCCGAAATCATACACCCAGGATTTATCTGCCAGCTGAGTGATTTTTACAGGATTAAAAGTCTGCATAATCTCTATTGGGTAGTCGGCCTCCCAACGCATGGCACCGCCTGGTCCCTTAACCTCCAAAGCCGGGTGCCAGGTAGCATTATTCAATCGGGCATCATAATCTTCACCACCATATATCGAGGTAAAAGTTGTTGCTGAAGGGGAAGTTTCCCAGGAGGTATCGGAGTTGATGTTTTCAGAAGTTCCATCGACATATCGGATAACCATTTTCATACGCATCATGGGCATGCCCCAGGCATCAACCATTTTGCGATAACGCTCACGGTTGATATTAAAAAATCCGTTACCCACCGTGACCACCACCTCGTGGGGCCCGTTTTTTAGTTGGGCAGTCAAGTCAAAACCGTTGTAAAAACAGGTTTTAGCATAGTTGGTCCAGCCCGGGCGCATGAATCCGCCGGTTATATCTTTGCTGTCCATTGTGAGGGTATACTGGCCCATTCCCGAGACAAACATCCAGGCTTCAGCAACCGGTTTACTGATGTTGATGGTTTTGCGAAAGGAGGGAACCACCGGACGTTTTACGGCCAGATTCCCCAGGTGATCGCCTGATCCATGCACACCCGGAACCAGCTTCAGTGAATCAGGGAGTTGCTCATAGCCGATCCATTTTGCCCCGGTCCAGTCTTTGTCAGGTAGGCCGGTTACAAACCACGCCTTTTTGCTCCAGGCTGAAAAATTGCCCTTTTCATCTTTCACCCTCACCTGCCACTCATACTTCCTGCCTGCCTCAAAGGTTATGGTCTTTAAGTCTTCCAGTTTTAAAGTCTCTTTGTCTTTTATCCTGATCTCGTATCTGCTTACCGCTGCTCCATTTCTGTCCGATACGACAGTCCAGCGAAGGTCGGGCACCCCTTCAACTCCAATAGGGTTGATACGGTTATTGCAATACATTTCATCGACCCTGAAATGTGCTGAGCCATTGCATCCGGCAAGGATAACTGCGGTTAATGCGATGACCGGGAGAATGAGCTGTCGGATTTTTGTAGATTTGGCCATAAATTCAAAGGAATGTTATTTGCGAATATCGTCAATTCGGTTGGAGTATTTCTTATCCTTTCGGCATTCTTCCTGTTGATCCTGGGCAAAGTAAAGCCCGAAAACCGGGGGTATCTTTTAATGAACCTGGTTGGCGCCGGTCTTTCGGCTTACGGATCTTGGCTGATTCATGCCATACCTTTTGTCGTACTGGAGGGGACGTGGGCGGTTGTGGCGGTAGTAGGATTATCGAAGAAAAAGATCGGGGGACGAAAGAAAGATAGATAGACAAAGATCCCGGACCAGTGTTGAATCTCTACCCTGGAATAGCAACCTTCTTTTGAAGCCACTTCGGCAGCGCATTGCCAAAAATCACAAACAGGCATACAATGATGAGGCTGGTGATAACCAGGTTGATCATGCCCGGAACCACCGTTCCCTTGGTGATCATCTGGGGATAATATATCGTGACAACATTTGTAATGCCTGCATAAAGAGTGGTGATACCTACAAATATCATTGGAATAATAGTCACCCAGGCATATTTACCGCGACCACGGTTGATGATATAAGAAGTACCCACCACCAGTGCTATTGTCGCCATAAGCTGGTTGGCTGTACCGAACATGGGCCAGATAGTACCGACGGTTCCGGTATAAATAAAATAACCCCAGCAAAATACGATGAAAGCACTGGTTATGAGGTTACCCGGAAGCCAGGTGGTCCGCGCAAACGGCTTATAAATCTTACCCATTGCTTCCTGTAGAACAAATCTGGCTATACGGGTACCGGCATCAATTGTTGTAAGAATGAAAAGGGCCTCAAACATGATGGCAAAATGATACCAGTAGCTCATCAGTTGCTTCATGCCCGGGATGGCAGAAAATATCTGAGCCATACCAACACCAAGTGAAACTGCGCCCCCAGGGCGTCCGGCTATTTTTTCACCCACCTGGGAGGCGAGTTCCTGTATGTTTCCCTGGGTGAATCCCATTTCCCGCAATTGAGGCAATACAGCCTGAAATTTTTCGGGTGAGAGGTTGATCTGAAAATAATCCAGCGGGAACAAACTGGTCGCCGCAACCAAAGCCAGAATGCTCACTACACCTTCGGTAAGCATAGACCCTACCGCGATTGCCTTGATATGCGATTCTTTCATGATCATTTTCGGGGTGGTTCCGGAACTGATCAATGCATGGAATCCCGAAATCGCACCGCAGGCTATCGTGATAAAAAGATAGGGGTATAGCTTGCCTGCAATAATTGGGCCTCCGCCATGGACAAATTGGGTAAACCCCGGCATTTTTATATCAGGAGCGACAATGACTATACCGATGGCCAATAAAAATATCACAGCGATTTTCATGATTGAGCTAAGGTAGTCGCGCGGCGTGAGCAGCAGCCATACTGGTAATACAGAGGCCAGAAAACCGTATCCGCATAATAACAGGGTAAGGGTTTTCTTGGTGAATGTAAAATACGGAGCCAAACCGGATTGAGGAATATACCTTCCGAAAATGACTGCAGCGGATAACATTATGACACCCATAATAGTAGCTTCCACTGTTTTGCCGGGTCGAAATTTAAACATCCAGACGCCCATAAATAAGGCGATCGGAATGGTGGTGGCGATGGTAAATGTTCCCCATGAGCTTTCGGCAAGAGCATTCACAACTACCATTCCAAGGCCAGCGAGTGCAATAACTAAAACCAATAGAATGGCTATGGAAGCCGTTGTTCCGCTAATTTTATTTATTTCAGCACGGGCAATTTCGGCCAGTGATTTTCCGTCGTGCTCAATGGATGCGGCCAGGATAACTAAATCGTGCACTGCCCCGGCCACGACTGCGCCGATCAGCATCCAGATAAATCCGGGATAAAAACCAAACTGGGCGGCGAGTACAGGGCCAACCAGCGGACCTGCGCCCGCTATAGCGGCAAAATGGTGTCCAAAAAGGACCCATTTGCTTACGGGAATATAATTTTGACCATCATATAAGCGTGAAGCAGGAGTAGTCCTCAAATCATTCGCTACGACTACTTTTGTCATCACAAAGCTGAAATACAGCCGATACGCAATCACAAAAAAGGCAATCGCTCCTATTACATACGGAACTGCATTCATCTATTCTCAATTTTATTTGTTCTTGCCTTCCAGATATAATAAACCGGTATGCCGAGGGCTACAATGATCAGGCCCGGCCAGGTGAATTTTGGTTTGTATATCAGAAGGATAACCATGATTACAACAGATAGGATTACACAGATAGCCGGAATCACCGGATAACCAAAAGCTTTATAGGCCCGCTCCTCATTCGGCCATTTGCGGCGCAGAACAAACACCCCGGCATTTGTTAAGGCATAAAAAATCAGGACGGCAAAAATCACATAATCGAGGAGCTGCGAATAGGATCCCGATAAACAGAGCAGGCAGGCCCATACACATTGGATGATCAATCCATTAGCCGGAACCCCTTTATTATTGAGGTTGCCGATTTTCTTAAAAAACAATTTATTCTCAGCCATGGCGTAATAAACCCGTGCCCCGGAAAGAATCAATCCGTTATTGCATCCGAAGGTGGATATCATAATCAGCACTGCCATAATGATTGCGGCGTACTCACCGAAAATTCCGAAGATTGCAGCGGTCCCAAGCCGGTCATCAGTGGCAAAGGCCATTCCCTGACCAACCACGGATCCGGCGTTTGGAATTCCACGTAATGGCAACACCTTAACATAAACAAAGTTGCACAGGACAAAGATTACTGCAGCAAGGAGTGTTCCCCAGATCAGGCTCATCGGAATGGTTCGTCGCGGGTTGATGACCTCAGCTGAATTATAGGTGATATTATACCAGGCATCGTAGGTGAAAAGTGAACCTACCATAGCAGATCCCATGGCAGCTATAAAAGCCATACCGACCAGCGGGGTGGCAGCACCGGATGCAGGATCCAGACTGGCTGCCTTCCAAAAATAGCTCAGGTTGGCCGACCATCCGGTTGATTTTGCAATGAAGATCCCTACAAATAAAAATAGAACAAGAACCAGAACCTTGGTCAGCGTGAAAGTATTCTGAACCATTTTCCCGGCTTTAATTCCTCGTGTATTGATCCAGGTTAGTAATATAATCGACAGGACAGCAATAAGATGTGAAGTACTCACTTTTACAAAGCCCAGATCGATAAGAATATTGCTTTCACCGATCCAGGGAATCAGTACGCCGAAAAATTTAGCAAAAGCCATGGCTATGGCTGCGATACTCCCTGCCTGAATCACCGTAAAGAGGGTCCATCCATACAAAAATCCGGTAAGTGGGTTATAAGCTTCGCGGAGGTAGATATACTGGCCGCCGGCTTTCGGCATCATCGAGGCCAGCTCTCCATAGGTCATGGCAGCAAAAACGGTCATCAGGCCGGTTATCACCCAGGCCAGCAGCATCCACCCCGGGGAGCCCAAGGTACGCGCCATATCTGCAGTGACAATAAAAATCCCTGATCCGATCATCGATCCAACAACAATAGCCGTGGAATCGATCAGATTCAGGCTGCGCTTAAATGATTTCCCTGTTTCACCATCCATAAGACCTGATCTTGTTAGTTACAGTCCCGTTATGAAGGACCTAAAATACTAAATAAGTCATCCGTTAAACGGCTTACTGAACATCTGACCGGGAGGGGGGAGATATTTTTGTGCCCCAACCAGTTGGCTTATCAGTCATATTGAGGTGGATGGTACCGCCGTCTTTAATATCGGCATGTCTGAACCAATTTTGATCCAACGGCTTACCATTGATATCTGCCGAGTCGATATAGATGTTTTTCTCAGAGAAATTCTCCGCGATGATGACCAGTGTCTTTCCACTCCCCAAACTAATTGACGAACGGCTGAATTTTGGTGTGCTTATCAGGTAAACATCCTGCCCAGCAACCGGGAAAAATCCCATCATCTGGAAAGCATACCACGACGACATGGCGCCGGAATCATCGTTGCCCGGCAATCCGGCAGGCTTATCGGTATATTGGGTTTTTAGCAGGCGGGTAACAGTTTCGGCAGTTTTATCGGGCCGGCCTGCATAATTATACAGGCAAGGCGCAAGAAAACCCGGCTCGTTCGACATATTGAAATAATTCTTTCCGAAGAAAATATCCAATCGGGCAACGAAGGCTTCCGGACCGCCGCACTTTTCAACCAGCCGTTTCATATCCTGAGGAACATAGAATGAGTACTCCCAGGATTGGCTCTCGTAAAAGAAGTCCATCCAGCTGCCTCCTGAAAGTGGCGTAAACGGCTCTTTTACCAGGTATTTTTCGGGAATCTGATTGTATGGAATCAGTCCGAGTTCGCGCGGCGGGGTTTCGGTATACCACGACCATTCTTTATTACGAAAGCCCTCATCCCAGTCGCCATTCGACTTGCGGGGCATAATAAATCCGGTAGCGCCATTGTTCTCAACAGGTTTCCAGAGATTTTCCCAATTACCGGCGCGTTTGGCATATTTCAGATAATCGGCCTGTTTTCCCAGTTTTTTCGCGCTCAGCGCTATGGCCCAATCATTAGCAGCATACTCCACAGTGCGCGAACCGGCCCTTTCAAAATCGGTGGAAACATAACCGATCGTATTATAATCCCTGAGGCCGCCCCTGCCTTGTATGCGCTCATCACCCCCGGGAGGCACCTCTGCATTTTTTAACATGGCCTTGTATCCCTTCTCTGCATCAATACCCGGAAGCTCCTTCAGGATCGCCTCCGCAATCAGCATATCGCAGTTGCTGCCACCCTGTGTCCGACCGTTAAAACTCCCTGAACGCGCATCCGGCATATAGCCTTCATGCTCATACATATCAATCAATGAACGGGTTATATCGGCCTGAATTTCAGGAGCGAATAAAATAAACAGCGGGTGACTGGTCCGGTAGGTATCCCAGATGCAGTAAAAATCATCAAAATAGGGTTCCTTGTTAGTCCAGAGCGGATTCTCACCGGTCCGGTCAACCGGCTGCATCATGGTGTGGTACAGGGCCGTATAAAATTTGGTTTTCTCGATTTTCGATGGGGAATCCACTCTTATGCGGCTGAGGTAGGTGGTCCACTGGTTTCGGGCGCTCGACATAGCCTGCTCAAAATTCATGCTCAGGGCTTCCTTCACGCAATTTGAGCGGGCCTTGCCGGTGCTGATATAGGAGATGCCGACTTTCATGACGATCTGCTGCCCGGGCTTGCAGTTATACCCGAACCAAGCCCCGGTAGCCTCTCCCGAATCGAATTCCGCCTTATTGGTGTTATGCATTTTTCCTGATTTCCAGGTCCCGAAAGAGGTGGAAGGGGTATCGAAAATGGCATAAAAATATACAGTGTACGGTCCGCCGGTATTCCAGCCCCCCTTAACTTTTGAATATCCGCAGATCTCCTTATCTGATAGAATCTCAATCTCCGATCCCACCAGTTCCTGAGCCTCGAAGCAGCAGGATTGTTTTCCGAGGAAACTTCCGGCATCGATGAGGATGCCTGATTGTCCGCCTTTACGAAAAGTGTAACGTTGGATGCCGGTTTTCTGGGTGCAGCTGAGTTCAGCGAAAATATCTCCACCGGTGAGTTCCACTGAGTAATATCCTGTTTTAGCTACCTCTTTGCCTCGCGCAGAACCATAATCAGAAACTGCCACATCGCCGGCGAATGGATAAACCAGAATGTTGCCATATTTTGGTCCGCCGCCTGTGCCGCTCACGTGTACATGGCTGAAACCCCGTATCGGTCCATCCGAAGTATACCCGCTGTTGGAATTCAGCTGGCCGCAATCGGGTCCCAGTTTCACCATTCCAAAAGGATAACTCACTCCGGGAAAGGTGTTTCCACCTCCCTGTGTTCCGATAAACGGATCGACAAACTGGGTGACATCTTCCTGAGGCGTCGTGGAAATTGGTGTCATAACGCGCTGTGCTCCACCCCGGCGCTGCTGCGCCGGCAGGGTTAGGGCAGTTAGTAGAAATGCTGCGATAATTAAAGTTGCTTTCATGGTTTGGATAAAATAGGGCAGAAGGGCAAGAAGGCAGGAAGGAAAGTTTAAATTGAAAAGTCATAAGACGCTATCTTTCTGGTTATTACTTATGTCTTAATACCTTACTTTTTGCCCTCCTGCCTTTCTGCCCTTTTGCCTTAGTTTTGTTATTGCAATATCGAAAACTGTACGTAAATTTAGGTGTCCCCCCAAACAATAAATCATAAGATGAAAAACCTTTTGACAGGAATGGTGACTTTGTGTTTAATGCTGTTTATATCTGGGCAGATTCAGGGGCAACAAATATCAGGGTATGTATATGATATTGAATACAATAAACCGCTTTCCGGTGTAAATATTTTCATTGGTGGTACCGAACCCGGAACAGCCACAAATTCTGATGGATTTTTCAAGTTGAAAGTTTCAAAGTTTCCGGTATTTCTTTTCTTCAGTCATGTGGGTTACGAATTGACCAAAACTGAGCTAAAAACGCCTGGGATATCTGATTTAAAGATCTACCTGAAACCCGAAATCCGGCAAATCGGAGAAGTTACAATATCAGGGGAACGCATAATGAACCTGATCAAAGGTGATACCCTGAACATCGTTGACTATGAAATTGCGGGCGACCAGATCCTGATGATCGCAAATACCCGTAAACACCTCAACGAACAGCGGTTATACCTGACAACCCTGTCAGGAGAAATAATTTCCTCGAAAAAGATTTATGAAGCCGGGCATATGGTCCATATCCCGGAATCCATCGATATAAAAAATCTGATGTACCTCTACAGGGATTGCTTTAATAGCATCCAACTGCTTACCAGTGAAGCGGTTTATCAGGTCTTCGTCAACGGGAGTAAGATTCACCTCATTTACCCCACCCCTTTTACCGAATTTGAAACGATGCTCCTTCCGGTAAAGGCTTCACTTCACGGGCATTTGTTCCAACAGAAAACCTCGCGAAAAAGTAACAGCACATTCCACATGGCACCTGGCGACACGTTGTCCAGGCTCGTTAAAGCCGTGTTTGACACTTATGGCGACTTCCGGTATGTAAGGCCGATCGATTTTCTGGAGTCCATCCCTATGGCGCCAGCGGCAGACTATCTCATCAAGGATAGCTATGAACGTTGTGTAACTGCTCCGGTTATTCAACGCAAGAATGATATCGCGATTTTTGATTTTTTCGGCAACACTATCGATTATTTCAATGCAGAGGGCAGCCTGCTTAAATCTGTTCCTATCAGGTTCCATCTGAAAGAATACACTGAATTGCTTGTTATTAAGCATACTGATATCGACATGGATAATTTCAGTCAGAGGATTCTTTACGACGAGAAGGCGGACAGGATTTATGCACTATGGCATACGCGAACCACGGGTCGCTATTCACTAAAAGAGATCAACCCCGAAAATGGAGAGATAGTCAGGGTGGTTGAGGTCCCCGACTATCCGTTTATCGACAGGATGCGTGTTTTTGGCAACACCCTTTACTTTCTGTACACCGAAAAGAAATATCCGTTTTACCGGAGTTTGTACAGGATGATACTATAAGTATTAAATTCCAATCCGCAACCCCGCATTAAATCCGGGGTACATCGATACATCGCTTCTGTAATGGTGCGGATGATCCAGGTCGATTTCATTTCCGGTCACTTTAACATTCCAGCTTCCGCCACCATAAAGGCCAATAGTTTTGGTAATATTCCAGCAAAGCGAAAGATTAAACCTGTTGAGCATATTCATATGTTCAGTGTACCAGGTATCCTCATTAAGCTGATAAGAAACCAGTTCGATGCCAATATCGAGCTTCTTCCCAATGGGAACCAGGGTACCCAGACCATAGCCGTAACCCCAGGTCACTTTGCCGCTGGTAGCGGAGGCTCCAACAGAGAAAATATTATAAAACTGTCGGACGCCGGTCTTAAAACTTACCTCGCCAAAGAACGTTTCGTTTCCACCCACCTGGATAACTTTATATCCATGGCGGACCAGGCTCAGAAACCCGATCGGAATACCCTTTTCAACCGTGTCGGCAATATTTACGACACCCACCTGCACCCCACGAAGTTTTCGTGCATAATTGACAAATCCCGAGGCCTGTATACCCGATTGGGTACCCGTGGTGACATTGGCAAAACCGGCAGCCTGAACCCCGTGGTCATCCCCAACAGTAACGTTGGCAAAGCCTGAACCCTGGATTCCATCCACGGTATCGAGAGCCACATTGGCAAAACCGGCGAGCTGCATCCCTTTAAGTTTCTGCCGGTTGAAGTTCCAGTATCCGGCAATCTCCATACCATTGGCCCGTCCTAAAGTATTATTGCAAAAACCGGCCAGCTGGATACCATCCATATCGCCTTTTAGGGCATTCGCAAAACCAGCAACCTCGATACCCTTTAACCCTGCCGAATAACCGGCAAAAAGGTTTATCGATATCCTGTTGAATGTATTCCACGATTGCATCCCATTGGTGCCAAGCGGGGTGATAAAACTGAAGTGAAACGGGCTGATGCGGACAGAATCCTGCGCTTTTATATTTCCGGCGAAAATGATTGCCGCGAAGGCTATCAATACGATAACTTTTTTCATTGACAAAGAAGTATTTATTAGATTGATAATTATTGGCGTTTAACTGTCCCGCTGCCCGAAACATGGACATTTAGTTCCGGGTTACCGGTATAATAGACACTGCCGCTACCAGATATCAGTGCATTTAATTGGTCCTGAGCATTGATCCGTGCACTGCCCGATCCACTGATCGTAGCTTCGGCTTTAGGGGAAAGCAAGTCAGTTCCCCGAAATCCGCCTGATCCCGAGAGGAGAAGGCTAAGTTTATCGGTATTACCTGAAAGAAGCATTTCGCCTGATCCTGAAATCAGTGCATCAATATGCTTCGTTTCAGTTTCAAGGTTGATATTCCCCGAACCTGAGATCACGAGATTAAGTTCATCGAGATTTTTAAAACGG
>Ga0114951_10006251_pt1 | contig 10614 bp, 10 predicted proteins | sample AM7aDNAmetaG_FD_88677 | JGI IMG/M metagenome (GOLD analysis project Ga0114951, IMG submission 88677) | Freshwater microbial communities from Finland to study Microbial Dark Matter (Phase II) - AM7a DNA metaG | ecosystem: Environmental > Aquatic > Freshwater > Lake | place: Finland: Lake Alinen...
GAAATTATCCAGCGCGAATTCGGCAGCGAGGCTTGCGGCATCAAGCTGGAATATTCCTTCGACGGCGAAAAATTGCTCGGCACCGGCGGCGCGATCAAACGCGCGTTGCCCAAGCTGGGCGAGGAATTTTTTATTCTTTACGGCGATTCGTATCTGCCGATTCCCTACGCGCCCGTCGCGGAATTTTTCCATCGCAGCGGCAAGCTTGGCCTGATGACCGTTTATCGCAACGAGGGTCTTTACGACACGAGCAATGTGGTTTTTGCCGACGGTGAGATCAAAGTTTACGACAAGAAAGTCCGCCTGCCCGAGATGCGGCACATTGATTACGGCTTGAGCCTGTTCAAGTCGTCCGTGTTCGCGGCATATCCGGCGGATGAAAAATTCGACCTCGCCGAAGTCATGGGCAAGCTCGTCCGTGAAAAGCAACTGGCCGGTTACGAAGTGCCGGTGCGGTTTTACGAAATGGGCTCGCCGGCGGGTTTGGCAGAGCTGGAAACGCTATTGAAGAAACCTTGAATTGGTAGGGCGGCGCTGCTGCGCCGCTTTTTGGCTGACCAGCAGGTCAGCCCTACCACGATAAACTTTGCTTCCATTCGTAATTTAAAATTCGTAATTTGAAAATCGCATGAGCTTTACCAAACAATTTCTCGCCGAGGTCCAGCAGGTCACGGCGCAACTCAACGAGGCTGCCATTGAAAAGGCGGCGAATGAACTTGCCGCCATCCGCGAGCGCGGCGGACGGCTGTTCATCCTTGGCGTCGGCGGCAGCGCGGGCAACGCCGGCCACGCGGTGAATGATTTCCGCAAGATCTGCGGTTTTGAGGCTTACGCGCCGACGGACAATGTTTCCGAACTCACCGCGCGCACGAACGACGAAGGCTGGGCGACGGTTTTCTCCGAATGGTTAAAAGGCAGTCGCATCAATGCGAAGGACGGCCTGCTGATTTTTTCCGTCGGTGGCGGCAATCTCGAAAAGAATGTCAGCCCGAATCTGGTCAGCGCGATTCAAATCGCGAAACAAGTTGGCGCGTCCGTTGTCGGCATTGTGGGCCGCGATGGCGGCTACACGGCGCAGCAGGCGACCGCGTGCGTCATCGTGCCGACGGTGAATTCTGCGCACGTCACGCCGCACAGCGAAGCGTTTCAGGCCGTCATCTGGCACTTGTTCGTGTCGCATCCCAAGCTCAAAGTTGCGCAGACGAAGTGGGAATCCACAAAGTGAGCCCTTGCGGACGGCCACCAAGGAAAGCCGAATGAATCGTGCTGTATTTCTTGATCGTGACGGCGTCATCAACCGCGCGCTGGAGCGCGACGGCAAGCCTTATCCACCAACGCGTTTGGTCGAGTTTGACATCCTACCGGAAGTTCCCGCAGCTCTAACCAAATTGAAGGCGGCGGGTTTTCTTTTGGTCGTCGTCACGAATCAGCCGGATGTCGGTCGTGGAACACTGGCGAAGGAAATTGTCGAAGTCATCCACGCGCACCTGACGACGCAACTGCCGATTGACCGCGTGGAAGTTTGTTATCATGCCGGCAAAGGCTTGTCCGATTGCGATTGCCGCAAGCCCAAGCCGGGGATGCTGCTGCACGCGGCGAAAGACCTGAACGTTGATCTGGCACAAAGCTGGATGGTCGGCGACCGCTGGCGCGACGTGGATTGCGGCCACGCCGCCGGTTGCAAAACCATTTTCATTGACCGTGGCTATGCCGAGGAATTGAAGCAGAAACCTGATTTTTCGGCTCGCAATCTGGGCGAGGCTGCTGACATTATTTTGTCCCAAACGAAAAAGTGAATTTATGAAGCGAACATTGAAAGACTTGTCGGTGAAAATTTTTGCCGACGGTGCCGATAAAAAAGGCATGTTGGAATTGAACGCCAATCCGCTCATCCAGGGACTGACGACCAACCCAACACTGATGCGCAAGGCCGGCCTCACGGATTTCGAGGCGTTCGCACGCGACGTGCTGCAAACTATCACCGTCAAGCCATTGTCGCTCGAAGTTTTTTCCGACGAGTTTTCCGAGATGAAACGCCAAGGTTTGAAAATCAATGGCTGGGGAAAAAATGTTTACGTTAAAATTCCAATCACGAACACGCGTAATGAATCCGCCTTGCCTTTGATCAAGGAGCTGGCGAATGAAGGCGTAAAATTAAACGTCACCGCGATTCTCACCTTGGCCCAGGTTGAGGGCGTGTCCGCCGCCTTGAATCCAAAAGTTCCCGCCGTCGTTTCCGTTTTTGCCGGCCGCATCGCGGACACGGGCGTTGACCCGGTGGCCATCATGTCCCAGAGCAAAACCGTTTTGAAAGATTTGCCGCACGCCGAACTGCTCTGGGCCAGCGTGCGCGAGGTGCTGAATATTTTTCAGGCGAACGACTGCGGTTCACACATTGTCACCGTGCCGCACGATATTCTGGGCAAGGCGATCAAAATGGCCGGCATGGATTTGACGGAACTTTCGCTCGACACCGTGAAGATGTTCGCCAACGACGCGAAGGCGGCGGGATTTTCGCTCTAATCAAATTAATTTCGTCACCGTCGCGAACACGTCAGCGACTTTTACCGAATCCATCGCGGCGATAAGTTCTTCGCGCGTGCCTTTGATGTCGCCGCCGTCGTAGCGGTAAAAATCCAGCCCGCGCCCGTTCACCACGGGATTTTTCACCAGCGTGAATTGATTTCCGTAAGGCCAGTTCGTCACATTCAGCGTCGGCGCTTCGATGACAATTTGGTTGGGAACTTTCAGCGCCGCCGCGATGTGCATGAGCGCTGTGTCCACGCTTAAAAATGCGCGGCACCGCTTCATCAGCGCCGCCGTCTCGCGCAGGTTTTTCGTCGTCGCCTCCAGCGTCAAATCGCGGTTCGCCTGCGCCAGCACGACCTGATGATCTTTCGCTTCTTCCGGCCCGCCGAACAGCAGCACACGGATATCCGGCCGTTCCTGATTCAGCCGCCGCACCAGTCCGGCGTGATTTTTCAACGGCCAGCGCTTCAACGGCAGATTTTTTGTGCCGCCGGAGCCGACGTGGACACCCAGGATTTTCTGGCCGGACAATTTATGCTTCACCAGAAAATCGTCGGCAAAGCTTTCTTCCGCCGGCGTCAGAAAAAATTCCATTTCGTGCGCCGGCAGTTTTTTCTTCGCACCGATGAGCGGCAACACGGCGAAATTATTCTCAATCGAATGGCGCGTGTAATCCTGCGGCAGCGTGCCGGTCACGAGCCAGCGGTCGAGCCAGTTGAAGCATTCGTATTCGTGGCTGATGCGCACCGGCGCACCCGCCAGAAAAGCCGCCACGCGATAGTGCATCCGGCTCTGCGGGTGCGTGTTGATGGAGAGGTCGTAGTGTTCGCGCCGCAGCGACCAAAGAAACTTTAGAGCTTCAAACTTGCCGCACTTGAGAAGATTTTTCTGGAAGACGCGGTTGATGTGCGGATTGTGTTCCAGCAAATCCCTAGATCCGGGCCACATCGCCAGCACGTCAATCTTCGCGTCCGGATAATTCGCGCGCAGCTCGTGGATAAACGGCGTGGCGATCAGTGTGTCGCCGATGCCCGCCATGGAGATGACCAGGATTTTCACAGCCGCGAGATTTTTTCCAACAGCGCCGTCGTGGACTTGCCGGGAACGAACGGAACCAGGACAATTTTCCCGCCCGCCGACTCGACCGCGCGGCGCTCGTCCTGATTCAGGGTTTCCAAAGTATAATCGCCGCCTTTGACGTAAATGTCCGCCTGCGCGGCGGCGAGAAATTTCGTCGCCGTCGCGTCCTTGAAAATACAGACACCGTCCACGCTTTCCAACGCCGCAAGAACCGAGGCCCGATCCGTTTCAGAATTGACCGGACGCCCAGTTCCTTTCAGCTCGCGCACCGCCGCGTCGCTGTTCACGCCGATGAGCAGCGCGTCGCCGAAATTACGGGCGTTTTCCAGATAGGCCACATGGCCAAGGTGCAAAATGTCAAAGCAGCCGTTGGTGACGACCAGTTTTTTGCCGCTGGCGCGAATCTTTCTTCGCCATGCCGGCAAATCGTCCCACGCAATGACCTTGCCACGGAAATTCATGGCGTCATTCTGCCCGCACGCCGGGCGAATTCAACCATTTCCCGCAGCTTCAGGCCGCGCTTGTCAGCGGCGGAATTACATGAGAACTTGGCGCGCTGAATTTTATTTGTGACAGCTGCTGAAAAATCACGGTTCATCCACGCTGCGCTGCCGGCGGGCGGCCTGTTTGCGGAACAGGAATGGCGTATTTCGCCGTCGCCGTTTCCGCTCGGTGAAAATCTGGCGAACGAAATCGAGTCGCTTGGGCGCGTGCTGCTGCAATTTTATCGTGCGGTCAATTTGCTTTATCGCAAGAGCGCCGAGGGCAAGCAGCCGGACTGGGTTGCGCGCTGGCTCGACCTCGGCAAGCCGCGTGAGTTGATTGAGTTTCAGCGTTCTGCCGCGTTCAAAAACGATGTTCCGCGCGTGATGCGTCCCGATATTTTGCTGACAGAAAATGGTTTCAGCATCACGGAATTGGATTCGGTGCCGGGCGGCATTGGACTGACGGGCTGGCTGAACCAAACTTACACAAAGGCGGGCGCGCAAGTTCTCGGCGGCGCGGACGGAATGCTGCGTGGGTTTGAATCCATCTTTGGCGGCGCGAAGCAGGTTCACATCATCGTTTCGGAAGAAGCGAAGACGTATCGACCAGAAATGGAATGGCTCGCCGCGCAGCTTGGCCCGCGATTCACGGTTCACGATTCACAATTCAACGATTTCGCAGCCGACAGCGCGGTCTATCGTTTTTTTGAGCTGTTCGATTTGCCTAACGTGGCGAATGCCAAAAAGATTCTTGAACTGGCAGCGGAAAAAAAAATCCGCCTGACGCCGCCGCCGAAGCCGATCTTCGAGGAGAAAATGCTGTTCGCGCTGTTGTGGAACCGGAATTTGCAAAACTTCTGGCGGCAGGAACTGGGCGAAAGTTTTTTGGCGCGGCTCAAGAAAATGATTCCCTACACATGGCTGATGGATCCCACACCGCTGCCGCCGCACGCAGCAATTCCTGAACTGAATCTCACAGACTGGTCGCAGCTCAAGACGCTGTCGCAGAAGAAGCGCGAATTGATTTTGAAGGTGTCGGGCTTTTCGGAAAATGCGTGGGGCGCGCGCGGAGTTTTTCTCGGCAGCGATTTGTCGCAGGCGGACTGGAGCGCGGCGGTGGACGCGGCGTTGCGCGATTTTGCGAAGTCGCCAAGCGTCTTGCAGCGTTTTCACAAGCCGTCGCAAGTGGAGACAAGCTGGTTTGACTTTACGAAGAACGAACTCGTGCCGATGAAAGGCCGGGCGCGGCTGTGTCCTTATTATTTTGTCAGCGGCGAGGGCGACGCGGCGCGGCCGGCGCTCGGCGGCGTGCTGGCGACGATTGTTCCCGCCGACAAGAAAATCGTCCACGGCATGACCGCCGCGGTGCTCGCGCCGTGTTCAGCCTGACTTGCTGCGGTGAGGATTTATTTTTCTCCGGGATTCAGCGACACCGTCGCCGAGCCGCCGTTGGCGTCGGTGAGGTAACGATGCTTGGGCTTTACTTGATTCACTCCCGGTCTCAGGCGGCGGCATTGACGAACTGACAGCGTGTGATCAATTCAGCAGGTTTCAGGGTTTGCCTTCTGGTTTGTCGAGCGACAGAGCGGCTTTCTCAGCGATCAGGATCGGCGCGTCGTAAATGGGAAGTTGTTTGAAGGTGACCGTATCGCCAGCGGCTGCCCAACGGTCTTGCGGGAGTGCATAGACCTTGCCCGTCAACAAGTCCGCATAAACCGGCTCGGTGAACTTCGCGTCGGCCAACTTCAGGTCCACCGGTATCATCTTGTTCGAGTCCTCCGGCGGCGCACCGTTGAGCCACGCGGTGACAATCATCGCGCCATCGACCTTCTGGCGATAGCCGAACACGGCCAGATCCTCTTTGCACGGCGTGGTGAACTTGAAATCGCGAACCCGCTCCAGCGTGTCGTCAAAAATCGAAAACACGCCTTGCGCGGCGAAGTAGGCGAGCTTCGGCGAGGCGACCGTCATGTCGTCGTTGCAGCGCAACAGACCCTTGCGGTTGAATCCGGTCATGCCGGGCTGCGTGTATTTGAGTTCGCAGAGCGTGAAGAGATTGAATGGCACATCCTTGCCGTGATTGGCCAGCATCCGGCGCAAGTCCCATTTCGCCTGCTTCAGTTCCGTCCACGACAATTCGCGCAAGGCGCCGACCGTTTCGCCGCTCGGCGCGCCGGTTTCACCCTGCCGGATCTCGATCGTCGGGGAGTAGCGGGCGGCCACCCGGCGGACAAGATCAATGCCGATGTGGTCGGGATTCGGCGGATAGCCGTGGACGGTGATGGCGTCAATCAATCCCAGTTGTCCGCGTTCCTTGGCAAGTTTCAGCACTGTCTCAATGAACTCGGTCTTGCCGGGGTTGGCCAGTGCGAACGCGTAGATGCGCGCCGTCGGCTGCTCGGCGCGGATGATTGTCGCGGTGCGCAGATGAAACTCCGCAAACTCTGACGCCGTGATGCCGTGACCGCCGTCGGGTTCGTTCCAGATTTCCCATTCGTGGACGCGGTCCTTGAAGTGGGTCATGAGCGCCTTCACCCACGCGTCCCACGCGCGCAACGCCTCGGGCGATTTCGGCAAGCCTGCGCCCAGTCCGGTGCCGCCGCCGCCGGGATAAATCGAGTTGCCGTAGGAAGTCTCCAGCCACGGCTGCACGCCCTGCGCGAGCGCATCGTTCACAATTTCATCGAGCCACGCCCAATCATAAACGCCCGGTTTCTTCTCGCACTTCGCCCAACCGGCTTGGAGCCGGATGTGTTTCGTGCCGAGTGGGCCGAGGAACTTCTTGTAGTTGGCATACACCGCAAAATCGCGGTCGAGCGTCTCGCCACCGATAGACCAGCTCGACGAAACAATTTCCTTCGCCAAGCGTGGCTTGATTTTGCCAAGGAACGGGAAGCCGGGACCGTCGGTGGCCAAAACCGGTGAGCAGAGCGCGGCCAGCGGCACCAGCAGCAGGACGGTGAGGAGTGTGAGTGAGTGCCTCATGATGGTTCTTCTGGTTTCATTTATCACTAATGTTTCGCTTGGTGACTTCTTGGTAACTTGACTTCTCATCGCCGAGCACAATGTCGTCGTAAAGAACCCGCTGGTCCTTCTCGATCCGGTTTCCGATTCCGATGTAAACACCCCACTTGATGGGCATGCGGTCGCCCGGATTGGCGTTGTGCCCCTTCTGCTGATAAACCTTTTTTCCCGATCGCCAGAGTTCCAGAAATCCCTTGTCATCATTAGATAGACGGAAGTGCATCACCCAAGTTTCCCACTGCCCGAATGCAACCGGTCCCACCCGCTCACGAACCCCCGGCTGATTTACTCGCTCAAGGAAGATACGCGAGATCCATGTCCGGCTTGGTCCAAGCATCTGCAACTGGAACCACCCCCGACCATCGTCTTTGGTAAGATTGCGGATGGGGCCGAGTTGGAAGATGGACATCATGCTGTGCGGGCTTGGCTCCGGCACCAGGATGCGCACAGCCACCCACCGCTCCACTCCGTATTCGATACGGTCCCACCGCACCTCTGACCGCTCTGACCGTTCAGACGTGGTGCGCAGCACCGACACCATCGCGTGGTTGCCCGGCACCAGCGGATCATTGACGACCTCTGGCTTTTCGCCCTCCAGGCTCAAATTGTGGAACGGATCCTGTCCCTCGAAATCCCACCGCATCAATATCTCTCCCTTCGCGCAGGTGGAAATCACCAGCGGCGCAAATGCCAGAGCCAGCAGCAGGGTGAGGACGAGAGTGTGTTTCATGGTCGGGTTGTCTGTTCGGTCGCGGCACAAAAATCCAAGATGCGCGAGGGATACCATTGATGGCCGATGCCGAGGTTCTCGGCATTTCCTTTTTTAATCACTTCCGTCTGGAGCTTCGATGTGACGTGGCCGCAGCCGAGGAGTTTCACTTTGGTCTCCAGCCAGTTCTCCGAGCACTTCGTGTAACCAGGATCGTTTTCGCCAATGACGAACTTGACGGCGATGCTGGCGCGCTCGGGCGAGTTCGGAAGTGGCAGTTGATCTTCATCCACGCCGCGCCCGAGATACACGCCGGAATTGATGACCGCGCCCTTGAGCAACTCAGGATGCGTAAAGAGAAAAAGGTAGGCGATGTGCGTCGAGGACGAGAAGCCGGTGATGTAAACCTTCTCCTCGCCGCGATAGAGCCGCTGCACATCGCGGATGACGGCGCGAATACCTTCCGAATCAAACTTTGCGCGCGCATCTGCATCGCGTGAGCCATCGCCCGTGGCCGCGTCCGCAGCGGCGATCGCATCGGCGACGGCGCCACGATACTCCGCCATGTTGCGCACGGGGTCGGCATTGATGACGAGGGGCGCGACGAGGATGAAGCCAGCCTTGCGCGCGTCGCGTTCCGCCGCGAAGAGCGCCAGACTCTTTCCTTTGTCGCCATAATGCGCGCTGGGCGCAATCAGCACGGGCCAACTGCGGTCCGGCGACCACTGCTTTGGCAGCGAGATGCGATACCGCATCGGATGCGTCGTCGCCGTTTGCACCTCATCGGCGGTCGGAACTGGGTGGCGATCATCCGCCCGTGTTTCAGAAAAACTTACGCCCTGCGTGAACGCGGCCAGCGGCGCGAGCAGCATGACGGTGAAAGTGGAAATAAACTTCATCAGTGGTGATTCCCTTGCCGGGTTGCTTTTCGGTGCCCGTCTGTTTCGTAGCATCGTCCGCCGGATTAACAAACAACAATCTGTCGTCGCTCTTTGGTTTAAATATCTAAATTCAGCGGGGTTCGAGTTCTGAACCACCATATTTGATGTCGTAATAATGAACGGCGAAGGTTTCGGGAGCCGGCTCGCGATAAATTCCAAATTTCCAATAAGGGCCGGTGTAACTGACGTAGCCGACCGGACCGTTGAAATTGGCGACTTCCTTGCCGTCGCGCCAGACCTGAACGTGTCCGGCCTTCTGGCTGTATTTGATGCGATAAACCATGCGGTAAACTCGACCTCGCTCGAACGCGGGATCCACAAAAATCACCTTGGAGCCGGGATTGTGTTTGAGCGGCTTTTCCGTGGCGGTGCGCACGACAATTCGGAATTCATCACCCGCGTCGAGCTCTTCGCCCACCGGGGGAGATGCGGAATTGTCACCCGGATCAACGGAGGCCTTAAGCTGGCCGATGACGAGCCATTTGCTCGAAACTTTGGGGCCTGGCTCCACCATCAGACCAAATGAAAACCAGATGTCCTCCTCCAGCGGAAATTTGTGGTTGGAATTGGAAATTTCATTGCGCTCGGCGGCATGAGAATGCTGTTTGTCCCATTGCGCGATGTCTCCCTTGCGCAGCTCAAAACGAATATCGCCGGGTTTCGGGCTGGTGACGGCCCAATCCCCGTCGCCGTTGTCGGTATTCCAGTAGTAACCGCCAATAAAACATTTGGCTTTCAGGCCTTTGCCGACGCAGGTATTTTCCACTTGCGTCTCGGCGGCGGGCAATGTCGTCAACGACGCCAGCAGCAGGACAGCAAAGGACATCAGGATTTGTTTCATATTTCAGGGAGCGCCATAAATTTTGAAAGCGTCAACGATGCAGAAGATACCATCGGGTGAGCGGTTGATCACGCGAATAGTGTGCCGGCCTTTAGCGAGATCCATTTTGCGGTAGAAAGATATTTGGTAGAGGCGCGGCATTGGGTCTTGATAAAGATTGAACCTGCCCTGCGATTGGCCGTCCAGCAGCACCTCCACTTCACCCATGTCATGAAATTTTTCTGAAAGGATTTCGATGCCCTCGCCGGTGAATTCAAAATCACAATAACTTCCCGTTTTCTCAGTCACATGCACGTCATCCTGATAATCACCCACGCCCCGCTTCGGTTCGTAGCGCCAGCCGTCGGAATATTTCGCGGCGGCGTCGTTGACCGTCTCGCGGAGCCCGGGCAACGGCCGGGTGTAGAACGTGACCGGACAGGAGTTGTTTTTATAAAGGCTCGCCGGCGTGTTCTCCCAAGTCTGACCGGAGAAAAGCAGGATGACCGTAACGCTGCCGTCGGGATTGTCGGTGATAAATTTCGGGCTTAACGACGGGCCATACCAACGGTGGACGCGGTTCGTGCCCGGCTGACCGATGAATTCCATGGCCGCTTTTGCGCCGATGTAAGACCACGGCCCCCACGGATGTTCCGCCTGATAGAACGCGAACGTCACATCCACCGGATAATGCCACTTGGTGGTGGTGCCGGGATCAGACCAGGTGACGGTGACGTAGCTTTTCAGCGCGGGCAGCCAGACCGGGCTACCCATCGTGCATTTGTTTTGGCCGTTGGGCAGGCCGGGAACCGGCGTGGCCGCGCTCAACTCGCCGGTCCATTTGCCGTCGCAGTAATACTGCCAGTCGGCGGCATTGAGCTGGCCGATCTTCGCCCGCAGCACGCGTCCAAGATAAAATGCCGAGCCGCAGTTCCAATAACCATCGTTCGAGATGGCATAGACGAACTGGTCCTGATCATCCTGCCGGGTGTTGCCGCCGTTCTGGCCGTATTTAAAAAAGAACGC
>Ga0114951_10006252_pt1 | contig 10613 bp, 12 predicted proteins | sample AM7aDNAmetaG_FD_88677 | JGI IMG/M metagenome (GOLD analysis project Ga0114951, IMG submission 88677) | Freshwater microbial communities from Finland to study Microbial Dark Matter (Phase II) - AM7a DNA metaG | ecosystem: Environmental > Aquatic > Freshwater > Lake | place: Finland: Lake Alinen...
CACCCGAAGTACATGGAAATCTGCCCGGGGGCGAGATTAATGATCAGCATGGGCACAAAAAACGGCGAAATCTTTTTCGGGCCGCCCTTAAGATATATCTCGTGGTATCTTTCAATTGTTGCAAGGCCGCCAAGCCCCGAGCCGACCAGAACGCCCACGCGCTCGGCGTTTTCATCAGTAATTTCGAGCCCCGAGCTCTTCACCGCCATCTTGCCTGCGGCAAGGGCATAGTGAAGAAAGGTATCCATCTTTTTAATCTCTTTTTTGTCCTCGATGTAATCCTCGGGATTGAAGTTTTTTACCTCGCCGGCAATCTTTGCAGGAAAGTCTGTCGTATCAAAACGGGTAATAAGGCCAATGCCGGAGCGGCCATTTTTAACTGCGTCCCAGTTCTCATCAACGCCGATCCCCAGCGGCGAGACAATGCCAAGACCGGTTACAACTACTCTTTTATTTTCCAACGCTTGTAACCCCCTGTAATAAAGGTGTGAAAGCCCTCCAGGCACAGCCGGGAAGGCTTTCATTTATAGCAGCATGCGCCTGGTACCAGCGGCTGATAGCGCAAGCCGCGGTTAGTTCTTGTGAGCTTTGATATAATCGATGGCGTCCTTGACGGTCTGAATCTTTTCAGCCGCTTCATCTGGAATCTCCTGACCGAACTTCTCTTCAAACACCATGATGAGCTCGACCAGATCAAGTGAATCGGCTCCCAGATCATCAACAAATGACGCCTCGGGAACAACTTCCTCTGCGCTGACGGACAGCTGCTCTACGATAATTTCTTTGACCAGTTCTTCTACAGATTTATCTGCCATGTTACTAACCTCCTTATGTTCCTGTTTACTGTTATTGTTTGCCTCTGTTTTTTTTAATTACATGTAAAGCCCGCCGTTTATATGCACAACCTGACCCGTGATGTAGCCAGCCAGATCGCTGGCCAGAAAGCAGACCAGTTCGGCAACATCTTCGGGAAGCCCGAGTCTCCTGGCCGGAATCTGGTTGATCATGGCTTCGCGCTCCTTGTCAGGAATCGCATCAGTCATGGCGGTCTTGATAAAACCCGGCGCTACGGCATTGACCGTTATGCCGCAATGGCCGTACTCTCTGGCTATGGCCTTGGTAAAGCCCATAACCGCAGCCTTGGATGCCGAGTAGTTAGCCTGCCCTGCATTGCCCATGGCGCCGGTCACCGATGATATATTAACAATGCGCCCGTACTTGGCCTTAAACATAGGCCGTATGGCCGCCTTGGTGCAATTAAAGGTGCCCTTGAGGTTCACGGCTATCACCTGATCCCACTGTTCCTCCTTCATGCGAAGAAGCACCGTGTCGCGGGTGATGCCTGCATTGTTTACCAGTATGTCGATTTTACCGTATGAATCCATGCAGGCTTTGATCATTGCTTCGCAGTCGGCGGCTTCAACCACATTTACCTTTACCGCTACAGCTTTGCGCCCCAGCTTTGCAATCTCTGCGACAACTTCCTGCAGGCTCTGCTCATTAACATCGGCCACCACCATGTCCGCCCCGCACTGCGCAAGCCTGAGGGCGATGGTGCGCCCGATGCCCTGGGCCGCTCCCGTAACTATTGCCGCTTTACCTGTTAAATTCATCCATTTTCCCTTTTTATACCAAATGTTGCGATAGTGCAAACACTTTATCAGTCTATCTTGTGCCCTGCCGCTTCCTTAACCAGATACTGGCCGATCACGCTGCGCTGTATCTGATTGGTACCCTCATAGATCTGCAGTATCTTGGCATCGCGCATCATCTTCTCAACCGGATACTCGCGCATATAGCCATAGCCACCGAATATCTGCACGGCATCGGTTGTGACGCGCATGCACACATCAGAGGCATACAGCTTTGCCATGGAGGAGTACTTTGACATGTCTTTAGCGCCGGCATCGCAGTAGCGCGAGGCCTGATAGGTAAGCGCGCGGGCGGCCTCAATCTCGGTTGCCATATTGGCCAGCATATGCTGCACAGCCTGGTGGGAGATAATGGCCTTGCCAAAAGTAACGCGCTCATAGGCATACTTGATCGACTCATTGAGAGCGCCGGTTGCAAGGCCGACGGCCTGTGCTGCAATGCCGGTTCGGGTCTGGTCGAAAGTCTTCATGGCAACCATGAAGCCCATGCCCTCCTTGCCGAGCATCATGTCTTTGCTTACTTTGCAATCCTCAAACACCAGCTCGCGGGTAGCCGATGCACGAATGCCAAGCTTTTTTTCCTTCTTGCCGAAGGTGAAACCGGGCTGACCCTTTTCAAGAATAAAAGCGCTTGCGCCGCGGGGGCCCTTTGAGGGATCGGTTTTGGCAACAACCGAATAGGTCTCCGCCTCACCGCCATTGGTGATCCACTGCTTCACGCCGTTAAGAATAAAATAATCGCCGTCCTTCTTTGCAGTTGTACGGATGCTTCCGGCATCGCTGCCGGCGGCCGACTCGGTAAGCCCAAAGGCTGCGATTTTCTTGCCGGCTGCGATATCGGGCAGGTATTTCAGCTTCTGCTCATGGCTGCCGAAAAGCAGGATCGGATAGGCGCCAAGCCCGCTTGCGGCAAAACTCACCGAAATGCCGATACAATATTTGCTGAGCTCTTCAACAACCAGGTTGTTGTCAAAATTCCCCAGCCCCATGCCGCCGTACTCTTCGGGGATATAGATACCGAAAAGACCCGCATCGGCCAGCACCTTCAGCACATCCCAGGGAAACTCTTCCTTCTCATCAAGCTCTGCCCGCACGGGAACAATCTTTTCACGGGCAATTTTCCGTGCCAGTGCAACCATCTGAATTTGCATTTCATTCAAGCCATAATCCAGCATACAATATCTACCTTTCTTTGTTTATTACCAACGAATTAGTGCTGCGCCCCAGGTTAACCCAGCCCCGAATGCATCAAGAAGAATAATATCATTTTTCTTCATGCGATGCTGCCTGTTCGCCTCATCAAGGGCTATCGGAATCGAGGCCGATGAGGTGTTGCCGTAGCGTTCAATATTTAAAAACACTTTTTCCGGATGCAGATTCAGCCTCTTTGCTATGGCATCGATGATGCGCAGGTTTGCCTGATGCGAAATAAGCAGATTGATATCAGCACCGGTGAGGTTATTTTTTTCAAGGGCGGTGAGTGCTGCCTCTTCAAGAGACTTAACAGCAATTTTAAAGACCTTGTTTCCGTCCATCTTTATAAAATGCTGGCGCGATTCTATAGAATCGTGCGAAGCGGGAGTCATGGACCCACCCCCGGATATCAGGAGATAGTCGGTGTATGCGCCATCGGCATACAGATGTGTTGACAAAATGCCGCGCTCGCCCTGCTCGGCTGAAAGCACTACCGCACCCGCGCCGTCACCGAAAAGCACACAGGTCGTCCGGTCCTGATAATCCGTGAACCTTGAAAGCGTTTCAGCTCCGATAACCAGAATTTTTTTATGCATGCCCGCCCTGATAAAAGAATCGCCAACGGTGAGCGCATAGAGAAAACCCGTACAGCCTGCCGACAAGTCGAATGCCGCGGCCCGCGAGGCCTTGAGCCGGTGCTGCACGAAGCAGGCAACCGACGGCATGGGCATATCAGGAGAAATGGTCCCGACAATTATCATATCAAGTTCTTCGGGAGCTGTCCCCGCCATTTCAAGGGCATTAAGAGCTGCCCGGTAGGCAAACGTAGACGTGCATTCACCGTCTGCGGCAATGTGCCGCTCCTGGATGCCCGTACGGGTCATGATCCACTCATTGCTGGTATCAACGAGCGTTTCAAGATCCTTGTTGGTGAGCACCCTGGCCGGTACGCTCGAGCCAGTGCCGATAATTCGTGATCTGAACATTGTGACGGCTGCCAGGTTGAATGAATATTTGAGTCTTTATTCAGTGGCGACAGAGATGACTTCTTTGCCGTTGTAATAACCGCACTTGGCGCAGGCATAATGAGGCTTTTTAGGCTCCTTACACTGCGGGCAGGCCACAATATTGATCGGGGTGAGGGCATGATGCGACCGGCGGGAATCACGCCGTGCCTTGGATGTCTTTTTTTTCGGTTGTGCCATAATTCGCTGTTCCTTATATGGTAATTATAAATAAATTAAGCATTCACTTTTTTAATTTTTTCAAAACGCTGAATGGCGATAACGTCTCAGGTCTAAAGCTCTGCGCGCAGGAACATGTCTGCTCGTTGAGATTTGTGCCGCATTGCACGCAAAGCCCCTTACAGGAGTCCTGGCAATACGGATACTGTGGCGCGTTCAGATAAATCTGCTCCGCTATTAACGGGCGCAGATCAACCGGTTCCCCCTCTTTATAATATACAACCTCAAGATCTTCAACGTCCAGCTCCTTCTCTTCCACATGCGATTCTTTGGATTTGGGCCAGAAGATATAGCGGAACCGGATTTCCAGTGGCCAGACAAACTCCTTCAAACACCGCACACAGGCAAGTTCCAGGGTTACTGCACATGAACCCTTCATTAAGACCTGTGGCCTCGGAAGATGAAACTGCACCTCAATGTCAATCGGTGAAGCAATACTAAACAGACCGTCGGTGTCTGCCAGAATTGCTTCAAGCTCTACAGCATTCCACTGCGTAGACAACCGAAAGCCGTCATGAGGTATATCATCGATACGTAAAGAATAAAAAGCACTCATTATAAAAATTAAGAGTGGGAGTGTTTTTTACTAATATTGTTCCTGTTTGTCAATGCAAATTTTCGCATTTTTGGAAATATTGGAAATAAAAAAATAAATAAAATTATATTTAATAAAAAAAACAGCCTGGTTAGTACTGTAAAAACCAATCCTCGCCCTTCATGCAGAGCGGGGGTTTATCTAGCGTATAAATAATTATATTTATTAACAGTCGAGAACTTCCTGGTTGTGAGCGGCAAAATCAAGATAGATGATCTTTTTAGGCACCACTTTGATGAGAACATAGTTGGGATCTGTAGGGCCCTGCTTCCAGAAAGCGGTCCATTTCTCTTTCCACTTTTCGGTCCTGATTGTATCTGACGTCACCACTTCAGCATCCCCAAGTGCATTGATGCTGCTGTGATCGGAAGGGCGGTACACAAAGACGCTTGCCTTGCCGCTCTTCTTCACCTCGGCAACCTTGCTGGAGCCGCTGCCGGTAGCAAACCAGAAAACCAGATCATCTCCAAGAGGCATATTTTCCATCATGCGACCCTTGGGGAAACCATTTTCATCAATGGTTATAAGATTTGAGTATTCATAGGATTTGAAAAACTGTTGAATTTTGTGCTTAAGTTCATCCTGAGACATATACATCCTCCTGTTCATTAAACGGGTTAAATTTACAACAGTATTGTATACCACATAATGCCCGTATCGGGCAAGCCGTTAGCAAAATACCACATTATATGCCGCCCGGAGCAGCTATCCGGGAAAGCGTCCGCACCTGGCGCATCAGATCCTCAAACTGCTCGGGATAGAGCGACTGCGGGCCGTCTGAAAGGGCATGCGTCGGGTTATGGTGCACCTCTACCATAAGCCCGTCAGCGCCTACGGCAACGGCAGCTCGCGACAGCGGTATCACCTGATCGCGGCGGCCGGCCGCATGGCTCGGATCGGCTATAATGGGCAGATGGCTCAGCAGCTTCACTGCAGTTATGGCGCTCAGGTCAAGCGTGTTGCGCGAGTGATCAGCAAACGTGCGCACCCCGCGCTCGCACAGGATGATGCGGTGGTTGCCCTGGCACATGATATGCTCGGCAGCCATAAGAAACTCGTCGATCGTCGCGGCCATGCCACGCTTCAGAAGAATCGGTTTTGTGCTTTTACCGGCACGCTTGAGCAGCGTGAAATTCTGCATATTGCGCGCGCCGATCTGTATGATGTCTGCCACCGCTTCGACCCGCGCGAGCACATCATGATCAACGGCCTCGGTCACAATGGCAAGGCCTGTTCGCCTGCGCACCTCGGCAAGTATTTCAAGCCCCTTATCCTCAAGGCCCTGAAAACTGTAGGGAGACGTGCGAGGTTTGAATGCGCCGGCGCGAAAAATTGTGGCCCCTGCCTTTTTGACGGCCTCGGCGATAATGAGGCACTGCTCAAGGCTTTCTACGGCGCAGGGCCCGGCCATCACGGCCAGGTCGCCGCCGCCGATAGCCTGGCTGCCCACCATGACCACCGTATTTTCAGGCTTCATCTCCCTGCTCACGAGCTTGAAGGGCTTGGAAACCCGGATGGCATCCTTAACGCCGTCAAGGGCTATGAAATTACCCGGATCAATGGGCCCGGCATTGCCAAGGATTCCGATTGCGGTGCGCTGCGATCCGGGCATGGGTGCGGGGGTAAAACCGAGCTCTTTGATGGTGCTTACAACCGCGTCTATCTGCGCCTGCGTGGCGTCTTTTTCCATTACGATAAGCATACTGTCCGCTCCACTGTCTTATGTTTTTTGGCGTGGGCCTTAAATCTGAGAAAATAGTACCACGAGACGCGGCAATCTGCAAAAAAATATATATGCCTGCTCCTGCAGGGAAGCAGGGGTCAGAAGCAGGAAAAAAAACAGTTGAAATGTTTCATAATCTGATTGTCCGTAAGAAATCGCATTCCTTTAGTGTTTTTTTAAATCCGGCAGATAATTCGGCATATGGAAAATTTAAATTTATTTTCAATGCTGGAAGCCGATGTCTCTTGTATTCTGGCGTCTGTCTGCTGGATTCTGACTACTGGCTTCCCCCCTGAAACTTCTCACTATACAAACCCCTGTTCAGGGCGCTAAAAAACTTAACCTGTACGTGCCCTGATATTCTTACCTGTTTTCCCGCTCCCACTGCGCGGCACGGTCATACTGTTCAAAAAGCTTTTCCCGCCGGCGAAACTCTTTGGCATGAATGCTGCGCCTGCCGTTTTTGACTTCACTTTCCATAACCGCGTGAAGCATTTCATGGTAGACGATAAACTCAACATAAAACAGAGGCACGCGGCGGCTGTCAAGAACCGGGTTGATGCGTATAAGATTGCGGTCTTCAAAATAGGTGCCAAGGGTGCGTCGCGCAGGGAAGCGGCGCGCACCCCTGCGGCCCCAGGTAATAGCAGAGGATACCGCCCCGTTGAAATAGCGCCTGTTAAGCATGTCGAAAATCGGAGCAAGATCATACTGCCTGCCGCAGGTGTTTATAGTAATGCGGCGCGGAGCCGCCGCTTTCAGGTGATGGCGGTTGCGGCTAATGAAAGACCTGGTATGATTCATGGGACAGCGGCGGTTTTTTATAAACCCGGCGATTTCATCAAAAACGCGCTCGTCGGCGCCAAGGAACAGACGGTGCAAACGCAGTGCCACGCTTTCAGCCTTTTTTCGGAAAGAAATCATAGAGGTTGCGTTATCGGTCACGACTAGAGAAATCGTCTTGCCGGTCTTTTTCTGAAGATAGGCCACGACATGCTGTTCAGCAGGCGCTGAAGGAAAAGGAAGTGCGGTTTGATACATCGTTTCCATATTTACTGCCTTGCCGGCGAAGGAATAATTTGTTCTGACTCGAGCCTGCCTGCGGGGCTAAATGTCTTTCTTCCGACAAGCTCACCATCGGTATATGATTCAAGAACGCGCAGTCTGTTGTTTTCAAAAAACTCACGCGCTTCCGTCTGCTCTCCGGCGGCAAAAACCGTCTCGCCGGTCAGATGCCCCGAATAGTCATAATATCTGGTAAGCCCTTCAGGCCTTCCTTCTTTGTACAGCCTTTCTTCCATAATGCCCCTGCCGGGATACCAGGTGCGCAGCGCACCATCCAGCATGTTGTCGCGATACTGCTCCTCACAAATCAGGCGGCCACGCTCGTCGTGCCAGCGTGCAGGACCGTTTAACCTGCCGTTTTTATACTGGAACCCGGCAGCCACAGTGCCGTTTTCATGATAAATTATTGCCGGGCCATCAAGCAAGCCGCTGGCCGCCTGGTGCTGCCGCTGCAATCTGCCTTTCCGGTCATAGATGCGGCACAGGCCCTCAGGCAGGCCTTTGCGATAGCTCTCTGAAAACTCCAGCCTGCCGTTTTCAAAATAGCTTACAACAGACCCTTCGAGAAGGTCATCAGCAAAGGGCTCTTCGGCAAGAACCTTCCCGCTGCGGTAATAGCGTGTGGCCATGCCCTCACGCCTGCCCAGACGATACGGCGTCAGGCTGCTCATTCTGCCGTTTGCGTAAAAATTTTTCGCCAAACCGTCGAGCTTGCCGTGCTTGTAGGGCAGTTCTGCAGCAAGCGTGTTGTCGGCCTCGTACTGCATGAATACGCCTTCCTGCAAACCCTCCCTGCAGATGCCACTGCGCAGAACAGCGCCGTTTGTGTAAAACTCGGTAACCATGCCTTCAGCCTTGCCATTGTAAAATTCAGCGCTCGATTTAAGCCGGCCGCTTTCATAATACTCTTTAACCGGCCCCTGTATAACGCCAGCCTGCACAGGCTCTTCTTTAAAAACTTTTCCGCTCTGAAACATGGTGGTGCGAAGCCCATCCTCAATGCCGTTTTTATATGCGCCCTGGCACTTTACCCCGCCGCCTGCATAATAGATGACATACGGGCCATCCAGAATCCCAGCCCGGTAGCTTTGCTTTGTTGCGCATTTTCTATCCCAAAAAAAGGCCGTGGTTTCGCCGTCAAGCATTCCGCCTTTATACTGCTCTTTTTTTGTGACCACGCACGGCTCGCGGTAGTGCCAGACCGCACCATGCAGCACCCCGCCCCGATACTGTTCAACAAGCTGCAGGCTGCCGCCGGGATAATAATACCGTGCTGTTCCATACGGCCTGCCGTCTTTGAGCACAACCTCCATTTTCAAAGCGCCGTCGGGATAATAGTCACGGCGCACATCACCCGAACAGCCGGCCAGCAGCATTGCTGCGGCAACGGCACACAATCGCCAGATCACAAAAATACCGTTTCTGCAAATAATGTTTTGACAGATCATCAATGCATGCCGATAATGACACAAATTTTTACGGCTTTGGAAATTATGACAAAAGAACTCTCAGCGCTGCTTGCAACCGTCTTTTTGCTTGCCGTTGGCATGAGCTTTACCGCTCCGCTCATACCACTGCTCATGAAAAGCTGCGGGGCCACCACGGCCGCAATCGGCCAGATACAGGCAACATACTTTATCGCCTTTACTCTTGCAACCTCCCTGCTGGGCCGGTGGATCGAACGGGCCGGCTCAAAACGGCTCATCCTGTGCGGGCTTGCCCTGTTCGGGGCGTCACTGTGCGCCATGCCGTATATGCCCTCGCTTGCATGGTTTTATTTCATCCGCACTGTTCAGGGCATCGGCTCGGCCATGCTCTTTGCCCCGACCGAGACGGCCATCAATGCCGTATCGCCCCCTGAACGGCGCTCCACAAATATGGGCCTGTACGGCCTGGTATTCGGCATAGGGTTTGCCGCAGGCCCGGTCATAGGCACAAGCCTGTGGGCTTTTGACCATGCAGCCCCGTTTCTTGCCGCAGCGCTCAGCTGCGCAGCGGCCATAGCCGTTCTTCAGCTATTATATCATGAACACCAGATTCCCCTCAGTAAAACCGAATATGATTTTTTCAGGCTCATCAGCGTTCTTAAAATTCCGCTCACGGCAGCAGCCTGTTATGCAGTGGTGGAAATATCAATGGCGTCCTTTTTATCACTCTACCTTGACCGGCTCGGCTTCGGAGGCGCCCGCCTCGGCATGGTATTCACGCTTTTTGCACTCGGAGGCGTGCTGTCGCCATTTCCAGCAGGCCGGCTTGCCGATAGGTTCGGCAAGCAGAGGATTCTAAAATATTGCGGTGTGCTGCTTGTCTGCACGACCTGCGCATTTAATTTTTTCCATTCCTACGGAGCCATCTGTGCGCTTGCATGCTGTGTGGGCATAGTCGCAGGAGCCCTCTATCCCATATCCCTGGCCCTTATCGGCGAGCTCGTGCCACCGGAAAAATTCGGCACGGCAAACGCCTCGTTCAGCTTTTTCTACGGACTGGGGTCAATCGCAGGACCCATTATCACGGGATGGGTGCTGGAGCTGACCTCCATTATGTATCTTTTTTACCCGATAGCTGCCGCAGCCCTTGCCTTCACGATTGTCACCTCGCGCAGGCGTTCTTTAAAATATTCTTATTAAGCAACGAATTACGCCTTGACAGGCCATCAATAGCTTTATATATTTTTAAAATAAATATTATTTTAATATTTCATAAAATATCTTCTTTAAGGCTTGAAGATAGACGACTAAAAAAGGAGTTGCCATGAAGGTTACCGTTGTCATCCCCACACTCAATGAAGAGCTTACGCTGCCCGAGGTCATTGAACGGGTTCGCCCCTATGCCGATGAAATACTGGTGGTGGACGGCCATTCAACCGACAAGACGCGGGAAGTGGCCGAAGCGGCAGGCGTGCGGATCATTCTCGATAATAAAAAGGGCAAAGGCGCGGCGCTGCGGCATGTGATCAATTTCGTCAATACTGAAATCACCGTATTCATTGATGCCGACGGCTCCCATGATCCGGAGGACATCCCCAAGCTCACCTATCCGCTGCTCAAGGGCGAAGCCGATATGGTCGTGGCATCCCGGCTCATGGGCGGCTCAAGCGAGCTGCACGGCGGTTTTGACGAATTCTTCCGCCTGGCAGGCAG
>Ga0114951_10006253_pt1 | contig 10610 bp, 12 predicted proteins | sample AM7aDNAmetaG_FD_88677 | JGI IMG/M metagenome (GOLD analysis project Ga0114951, IMG submission 88677) | Freshwater microbial communities from Finland to study Microbial Dark Matter (Phase II) - AM7a DNA metaG | ecosystem: Environmental > Aquatic > Freshwater > Lake | place: Finland: Lake Alinen...
AAATATTTTTTTATAACCTTTAAGTAGTCAGAAACCAAACTGATTGCCAAGTTTTTTAAGATATTTTTATCGATCAAACTTAAGTTTGCCAGAAAGAAAATATAATGCTAATTCTGTGTCACTTTTTTTCAAAATAGCATCAATGGTGTAGTTTTTAAAACATCTATTAACCAATTCTAGCAATTGATAATTAATTGTTTCTAATTGATTTATATTATTTTCCATTTTCGTAATATCTTTTAACTGCTCATCACTAGGATTTTGTTGTCGCCATTTACTACATTGTTCTAAGCGAGTTCTTACTGATTCTTTTTGTGACCCACATAATTTAATAACTCTATTAATAGTATGATCATCTAGTACATATGGTTTATTTTTACAAGCTATTAAAGTCTGTAGTTGATCTTTCGCCGCAGATAATTCGCCTTCACTTAACGCAACACATATAGATAACATAGAAATATTATGCCAATTAGCCTGCTTATTCATACTATTTATTTTCTCTATTAAATGAATATAATAGCTATATATTACAAAAAATATTATCTCATTATTATTATCAATTAGCAATACTATTATTTTTACGATATTATAAAAATTAGAGGTTATTATTTATATGCAAGAAGATCTTATTTTAAGAAAACTTAAACTAAAAAAAACATTTCAACCAATCCATTGTGACAAAGGAGATGAGTTATACCCTAATGGTATTTTTGAATTTAATATTACTAAAATATTGGCTTGGATCGTTGCCAATAAAGATAAATTCCACCCAAAAGAAGTCGAAGTAAAATCTGTAAGATCTGGTTTTTCTACAAATTTAGATGATAACACAATTAAAAATGCAGATATTTTAATGCCTATTATTTTAGCAGAAATTAGCCCTGGTTTATTCAATGTTATTGATGGTCATCATAGATTAGAAAAATCTTATCGTGATGGTATAATTAAAATTCCTGCTTACAAACTATTGGCTGAACAGCACATAATGTTTTTAACCTCTGTTAGAGCTTACAAAGAATATGTACAATATTGGAATAACAAAGTAAAAGACAGAATAAAAGATTTAAAGAAGCATCACGCAATGTAAATACTGAAAACAATTAACACTTTCTAATTTATACAATGATTTTTCTTTAATTGAGCCCATATATTATGAAGCTCAGGTTGTAAAATAATTCTAGCAGATTCTCTTTTTGGCCATACTTTCAACACCAATTCTGCTCCAATTATCCAGGTAGGAACATTTAATTCTTTGATTTTCGAAAATGCCAGTCTGGCATAATCTTCAAGACGATCTATTGTGTAAGCATCTGATGCAAATACTTTGGCAACTATAGTAGCACCACAGATATCACAAGGTATAATTTCAGCTTTAATAATAGCGCTTTCTGTGGAAGTTTTAGAAACAGAAAAATTATTATTTGCAACATCTTTACCAAATAATTGATCAGAAATTTTTATAATACTTTTTGCTATTGGATTAAAAATTTCATGACGTTTAGTGGTCATTGGATCATCTGGTTCACCTGGAACCTCATAGATTATTTCACTACCATAAGATTTTGGCAATACAATTAACCTGCCTATCTCTCCTAAAGTATTGTGCCGAAAAATAAAAGCAAATTTATTATAACCAAGTAATTTGCTGGTGTAACTGATTTCTGGTGGTAAAGAAAAAAATAAATTATTTATATTATTCATCATCATTTTGTTCGTTAAGTATATTTTTATATAATATTATCAACTATTATTCTTCAGGTAAAATAGTTTTTTTCTTGGCAGAGCTTGCTCGTTCTCTTAATTCTACGTCTATATATTGATCAGTAATAGAGCTAGAACTATGTCCTGCATCGTCTCTAACATGCTCTCTCGGCCTAATTTTAACATCATCTGATATACCTGTATGCCTTAACCAATGTACCGTAGCAGAGCGTAAAATTTCAGCTTCGTCATGTAGTCCTTGATTATTTAATTGTTGAATAGCCTCATCGAAACAAGCTTGTACAATCTTTCTAATAGCACGAGTTGAACTCATTGATCCTTTACCAATTTGTTTAGGCAATAACGGTGAGCGATCATTTGGAGTAGGGTAACCAGATAAACCTAAATATACTCTCCATCTTTTTAATGCTTTTAACATTGCTTGACTCACTGCAATCTGTCTAGCTTTATTACCTTTACCAACTGTTTTAAACCACCAATCTTCATTAGGATCTCTAAAAAAATCACACATTCTTGGGATCCAACGAGATGTAGCTGTTAATTCTGATATTCTTAAATACATACCATATAAAATATTTACGATAAATAAAGTTCTTTCATGTAATTCTGGATTTTGTTCAGCCATATTAATTGCTGTTTTTATTATAGTATTCCATTGAACTTTAGATAGTCTTCGGATCACTTTAGAGTGTTGTGTTTTGCGAATATACTTGCTCTTTTGTCGAATCTGAGAAATCGGATTGATAGCAATTAATTTTTCCTGAATTAAATAACTATAAAAACTACTTAAAATATTAAATAACATTTTAATTCCTTGTTGAGAAAACACGAAATCTTTTTTATTTGGAGTTTTACCATCCTTATGATCTTTTTTACTAATTTTAACTACAAAAGGACGCCATTTAGGGTTTGGTTTATGTATTCCTTTATGAATTATGAATCTAGAAACTACTTTAGTTGCAATCCATCTCTTTGGTGGTTTTAAACAAAAATCAATAAATCTTTCTAGATCAGTATTTTTTAATTTTACTATAGATCTTTTACGAACAAACCAACACCATTGAATTAAATGTTCTAATTCTCTACGATAGGCGTTAAAAGTATCTAGACTTCCTCGGTAACTATAAAGGAAAAAAATAGTTTTTTGATAATCTACAATTGCTATTTTTGGTAGCTTAGTATTAAATAAACTTTGCAGCCATTTCTTAAAGATAGTATGGTCATCAGTAATTTGATAATGTTTTATCTGTTGTTCTATTTGTTCTAAAGTATCAAATATAGGTTTTGGTGAGTAATAGCTGAATTTTATTGGTTTTTTCATAATCAAAGTTAACTAACAATGCGAATTTTTAAATTATTAATATGAGTTCCAGTAATCAGAGTTACAGGAAATCTAAGACCATATTTACTAGTTTGGTTAAAAATCAACTAGCTGTCAAGTCACGCTTGTTAAAAATTTAAACAATGTTACTATATGGTTTTAAATAGCAGGATTTAAATATTTATGAACCCTACTTCATTTGTGTGTCCATTATTTTTATTAGAAAATAATATCATAAAACCAATCAAACAAAAACCACAAATAGCCAATAAATTTGCCCAAGATTTTAAAATTAGTATGGAGTTCCTAACAAAATATATTCATGCTCCAGAAACAATGAGATCATATGTTAAGGAAATAGAAAGATTATTAATTTGGTGTATTTATCTGAGTAAGATCAATATTATAAATCTACAACCACAACACATAACAGCATATCAAAAATTTTTAAAAAGGCCCAAACCTAAAAATATTTGGTGTGGCCCGGCCGTCGCTAAGCAAACTATAAACAAAGCAATTAATACCAAATGGCGCTTATTTGTAGATAATCTTAGCAACTCCTCAATAATCAAGACTTTTAAAATTTTAAAACTATTTTTTAACTATCTAGTCAATCATAAATATCTAGTTAATAACCCTATGCTACATAAATATAATTTAATTAAACCAAAAATTATTGTTGAACATAAATATTTAGAATTACCTGAAATTCAAGCTATATTAACTGCCGTATCCAAGTTTCAAGCGCAGCATAAATCACATGAATTTAAAGCAATTCGTGCAAAATATATTATATTATTGTTCTTTTACACTGGTTTAGCTAGTTCAGAAGTAAGTAACAATAAAATGGATAGCTTTATAAAACGTCAAAGCAATTGGTTTTTATGTATAGCAGGTAAATTACAACCAATACCAGTCCACTCTGCTCTATTAGAGGCATTGATGCATTTTAGATTAAATGTTGGTAAATCTTGTCAACCAAACTGTAACGATCAAATCCCATTAATTCCAAGTAAAAATCTAAAAAATTCGATTAATGCTAAACGGATTAATCAAATAGTAAAATGGGCTTTTAATCTTGGGGCTCTATATTTTGAACCTCATAACTTAAAAACTGCATTTAAATTGCGAACAGCAACAGTACGAACGTTAAGAAATAGTTATATTAAATTTAATTTAATTAATAAATAATTATTAAAATTTTAGTAATTCAAATTTATTGACAATCTTTTTCGATCCGAGTACTGTTTTAAGTGGAGATTAAAAAAATTTAATTATTATCGGCTTTATAATAAGGAAACCCTAGTAGTGTCTAATATTATATTGTTATCAAATAGTGAAATAAAAAAATTTGACGACCCACCAGTGTTACCTTCTGAAATAAAAACTATTTGTTTTGTGATTAATCAAGATCTTAAAAATCAGTTAGACAATCTACGTACCAAAATTAGTAAAGTTGGTTTTTTGTTACAATATGGTTATTTTAGAGCCTGCAAAAAATTTTTTCCGATCGATAAAATGCCTGTAGAATCAATAAATTACGTTTCTAATTTATTAAATTTTGCTCCAGATCAAATAAATCTAACTGAATATAGCTCAAAAAGTGCTACCCAACACCAACCGATTATTTTAAAATTATTGAGATTTCAAGCTTTTGATCAAATTGTTGTTGAGTGGTTAAAAAGAGATCTTGTTTTGAGGATCAATCAATTACCTGAACCACAACAAATTTTTTATGAATTATTACAAAAACTACATAATCAAAATATAGAGTTCCCTTCGTACCATAGATTGGCAGAGATCATTACAGATGCTTATTTAGAACATGAATCTAATTTGCTAGCCATTATTAGCAATAATTTATCTCCAGAACAAATAGAATGCCTGACTATTTTGTGTGATTTTAAAGAATTGTATAAATTTAAAAATATTGATCAATCAACTAGACCAAAAGATCTTAAAAACAGCCTTAAAGTATTTTTAGAAATTAAAAATTATTTTACAATATTATCTCCAATTATAAAGTTATTAGATCTATCGCCTAATAGTTGCCAGTATTATGCAATTTGGGTTAAAAAAGCAACCTCTTTACAATTAAAACAATTTACCGATCAAAATAAAATTTATTTATATTTAATTGCTTTTATCCAGCATCAACTATACCTAAGACAAGATTTTTTTATGGATGTAGTTATTAAATGCGTACAGGCTGCAAATAACGCAGCGATTAATAAATTAAATAAACAAGAACAAACAACTCGCAAACAACGAAGAGCTGCAATAAGACATTTAAAAAAATCTAGAAAAAGTTATCAAGTATTGGTTGACGAAATTAGAAATATTCTAAGATCACGGGTATTAACAAGTATAGGTAAAATAGAAAAAATAGAAGAATTGATTACTAAACATGATCAAGAGCAAAGTGAACAAGAAGATCAAAAAGAAATAAAAATATTTGAAGAAACATTAGATAAAGCCACTAACGATAATGATTACTTTGAAATGTTAGAGCATTTATCTATTAAATTACAAAATCGAGTATCTGACATTATACAAGCTATTATGTTTAATAAAGAAGAAACTACCAAGAAAAATTTGCTTAAAGCAATTAAATATTTTAGTCTACAAGAAGGTACAGTTAATAAAAAATCACCAAGCAAGTTCTTAACAACAGAAGAAAGAAAGCAGATCATTAATGATCAAGGCAGTATTAAAGTGTCATTATATAAATCATTGTTATTTAATCATATAGTAAATGCGGTTAAAGCTGGAGAATTAAATCTGCAATATTCCTATAAATATCTATCCATAAATAATTATTTAATTGATCCTAAAATTTGGAATAAAGAAAGCGCTAATATTATAAAACAAACAGAACTGAGTTCTTTTTCAGATTTTGTAACATTAATGTTTAATTTAAAACAAAAATTAGATGATAAATATGAAAATGTTAATCGACGTATTATAGAAGGTAAAAATCCTTATATAAAATTGGATCAAGATCAAGAAATTACTATAGAAACACCACCAATAGAAAAAACTGAAACCAAATACATTGCTGGTTTATTAGAACAAGTTGGGTTTATTCCTATTTATCAGGTTCTTTCAGAAATCAATGTTTTAACTAAATTTACCAATTTTTTAAAACATCATAGTATTAAAGGTGTTAAATCTACACCGTCGGCTGAATTATTTATGGCTGGGATCATAGGGTTAGGATCTAACATTGGGATCAATAGAATGGCTCAAATTTCTATTGGGATCAATAAGAATTCTTTAATTAATACCGTAAAATGGTATTTTGATCTGCAATCACTTTTAAACGCTAATGACAGTATATTACAATTAACAAATCAGCTAGCGTTACCTAATGTTTTTATAGAAGATCCTGCAAATTTACATGGTTCTAGCGATGCCATGAAAGTTGCAGTTGGGGTTGAGTCAATTCTTGCAAATTTTTCTTTTAAATACTTTGGTAGAGATAAGGGAGTTAGTGTTTATACTTTTATAGACGAAATGCAAATATTATTTCATGCATTAGTTATGAGCTCTACTGAAAGAGAAGCGTCCTATGTGATTGATGGATTATTAAATAACACTGTTAGTAAAGTCAATCTGCACTCTACTGACACTCATGGTTATACCGAAATTATTTTTGCAATTACCTACTTGTTAGGGATCACTTTTGCTCCCAGGATCAAAAAAGTAAGTAAACAACGCCTTTACTCTTTTTTACCTAAAAAGTTTCATGAAGAACGAGGAGATCTAGTTTTACCCAGTCGTAGCATCAACAAAAAATTAATTGAAGCAAACTGGCAAGATATTTTACGTTTTATGGCAACGATTAAATTGAAACAAGTAACAGCATCGACATTATTAAAAAGATTAAGCTCGTATGCTAGAGCTAATCCACTATATAAAGCACTTAAAGAATTTGGCAGACTTATTAAATCTTATTATATATTAACTTATTTTGATGATGTAAGATTAAGACAACGTATTGAAAAGCAACTGAATAAGGTTGAATTAGCTAATAAATTTTCTCATGCGGTGTTTCATGCTAATGATCAAGAATTTAAACAAGGAGGAACTGAAGAACAACAGATTGCTATTTTATGCAAAACATTGATCCAAAATGCTGTTATACTGTGGAATTATTTATATTTATCCCAGCTATTAGCAAATTGTGTAGATCATCAAGAACAACAAGAAATGATTTTTTTAATTAAACACAGTTCAGTAATCGCTTGGTTGCATATTAATTTTTATGGACAATTTATTTTTAAAAAATATAGGCCTGCCGTTGATAATGTATTTGATATGAACAAAGTATTGTCTTTGAAGATTAATAATCAATTAGGTGTAAAATGAAGAGAAGATTAACCAAATCTAGATCTAAACTTAAAAAAAGTAGTATAAGTTTTATTATGCCAGGTTTTTTATATAGTCATTTGTTAGATGTTCCAAGGATCAAACTTTTTAATCATAGCACCACTCAGGATCGTAAATTACTAGCTAAACCTAATGAGGAAAAAATCAAACAATTTTATAATTTTACAACAGATCTAGCTATAAATATTCCAGAATTACAAGAAAGTGTTTATAAGGAATATTTATTATATCGTTCATTATTAGATGATTATTATGAACAAATAGATCAAGCAGCAATAGTACCTATGGAATGGGAAGCTGCTAAAGAGCTTGGGAATATAGATCCCATCAAACAACGACCTGTTATAGAAAATAACGCTGAATGTAATTTGTTTCATGAATATTTATTATTATATCGCGAAAAAAATTGTAAACGATATATTTGTGATTGGCTAGATCAAAATTCAAATATTTTAAATAAAAAAAATCAAAAGATAGTACTTAATCTTAACAATGCGAGATTTGCTGTTCTTAGATTGGAGCAATTATTACCGTATAATGTTACTAAAGTGGTTGATATTATTTCTAAAAAAGAATATTTATTAATTGATAAAGGGATCAATACTACTCAAAAAGAAGGATTTTTTTTAATTTGCTCAATAATAGAGATCGGTAATTATATTATGACTGCTAATGGAGGGATCCCTTTTAATGGATATTCACGAGAAGGTAAAGCAATGTTAACGATTGTTGCTAAACACTTAAAAATTTTTCGTAAAGCAAGAGTACCATTAACACGAGAAGTAGCTGCAGGAGTAAAAGAAATATATAGTTTTTGTTTACGTAATGATATGCTAGATTACATAACAGTAACATGAATAGCCAAAAAAGTTGTTTTTGAATAATTTTACCAATTTGCCTGTAACCCTTTTAAGCAAAACGGTTTTAAAAAACTTTTAGAAGTAAATTGTAAAAAGTTTGAACAATAACTATCTAAGACTGATCGAAAAAAAATTTCCGAGTACAAAAAAACGCCAAGATAAATTGAAGATTTGTTGTAAAAAAGATTGATTTTAACGGGATGTTTGTCAAACGAAGTTTAAAGGAAGTCTAGGTAATTTTTCTCCGGATATGTAGGGCCACCCTATGTAGGAAGCATTGCCATAACAGAACAAGAAACCGCCATCATAAAAGTAGTAATAACAACGGTCGCCTTACGACCAATACGATCTCCTATATATCCGATCAATAAAGATCCAAATGGTCTGAATATAAATGTAGAGCAAAAAGAAAATGATGAAAGAAGATTAGATACATGGGGATTTGTTGCAGGAAAAAAGATCTCATTTAATAATACTGACATATGCACATAAAGCATAAAATCAAAGTATTCTAAAAAGGTTCCCATCTGCAATAACCCAATGGCGTCTCTTTCTGTGCGAGTAAAAGAAGATAACATATTTATTTATTTCCAAACCATATATAAACGAGATCATTTTGATTAAGGCGTGTTTTATCGAAAGATTGTACAGTATTTGGCAATAAGAATGCGACTATGTAATATAACCAGTGAATCAATACGTTTGATTGATTGCATGATTTAGCAACCAAATGTAATTGTAGCAAATAATTAACACAACGGATTAAGGTAGCATTTAGTTGTTCATAAGTTGATTCTGAAAACATACCCATTTGCACCTATTTTTTGATGTTAATTTACTGTTTTAAAAAAATATCGTAATTTTTCCTTGTTGGTAACAATTGATCCTTTTAAAAAAAACTATACTTATTGTAATTAGCATATTTGCTTTGTAACTGTTCGTAATTTAACCAGACACCTTCCTGCTCTAGAAGCTTAAACCTTAATGTTTCTAAATCCTCATTAACAAAAGGTAATGGCATTAAAGATACCGCCTGATAATGAAATCCATAAAAAATTATTTGTAGCTTAATACATAATTTTTCTAATGATTGTAGATTATGTAAGTCATCGTCAATAAATATAATAGTTTTTGGATAATAGCGTATTTTATCTAAAATATATTCTAGTACTACCCCTTTATTTACTCCAGCAGTAAAAATGATCCCTGCCTTTAGCATTGGGACCCCAACACAATCGGGAAAAATCATATTTGTTCCAGCCAACTTATCAGCTAAAATATGATCTTTAATAGTAGATAATTTTGTAAAATCTATTCCCATGTTTTTTAAGTTTACTATTCGTAAATCTTCCATTTTGGTAATCCTACCAAATTTACCGGTACTTAACGCAGTTAATGCTATTGTTGGAATTTGATAATCTTTTAAGTAACCCAATATGTTTAATACATTTAAGTCTACCAAATGGTATTTTTTAGCGGATATTATAAGAGATTCTAGAAATCTAAAATGCTTATTTGAATATCGACTTTTTATTTGTTGTAACAATTGTTCTCGGTATGAATGTCTAAAATCATCATCATGTGTCGGCATAATTAATACATGATCAACGTCGAACATTACTAAAGTATCTTTATTGATTGATTTAACTATTTTTATAAATGGAATAAGATTATAAATCTTTTGGATAAAGGTTTTATTTGTAGTTTTATTAGTTGTTGATTTAAAAAATGATTTTTTGAGCATGGTACTAAAATTTCCTAAAATTAAACTTGTTTTGTTAATTTATTAATTTCTCTGCACTTCTGAAAATATCATTAACCATTTTTTTGTTTGACATAACAGCTTGATATAATCCTCCAACTTCCATAATGTTGGGTTGTTTAATAAACAATGGCTTACCGTTATTATTTATTAAGCAACCTTCGTTTGTAGGTTTAGTTGTTCGTTGTACTTGTGGCATTGTGTCTCTCCCCATATAAACATAAAATTAATTTCTTTTTAAGTTGTTTTTTATATATTTTTAGATTTTCTAAACTTGATTTAAACAATTTGGATTGCTGAATTTGCAAAAAAAAAACGCTGAAATATATTAATTATAGTATTAATCATTGCGCTTAACCCTATTCAAATTTTTCGTCAAAAAAAATAATAAAAATTAAGATCCATATAATTAAATAAACTTTATATTTTATTAATAACATAGATAATTGAGAATTGGCAATACTTTTTTTAATTATGTTAACGCAGATTTTTTCAGCCCCATTATTATTTCTAATAAAAACCCTTAACATTTATTAAAAATAATATTTGA
>Ga0114951_10006254_pt1 | contig 10609 bp, 8 predicted proteins | sample AM7aDNAmetaG_FD_88677 | JGI IMG/M metagenome (GOLD analysis project Ga0114951, IMG submission 88677) | Freshwater microbial communities from Finland to study Microbial Dark Matter (Phase II) - AM7a DNA metaG | ecosystem: Environmental > Aquatic > Freshwater > Lake | place: Finland: Lake Alinen...
CGGCGCCTTCGCCGTCACAAGCGGGCATGGCTTGAAAGCCATCGTCGAAAAGTTCAAGGCCGAACACGACGACTACAACGCGATCCTGGCGGAGGCGATCGCGGATCGCCTCGCGGAAGCATTCGCCGAGTTCCTGCACAAACGCGTCCGTGACGAATGGGGGTTTGGCAAACTCGAAAAGTTAACCACCGGTGATTTGATCGAGGAAAAATATCGCGGCATCCGGCCGGCTGCCGGCTATCCCGCCAGCCCCGACCACACTGAAAAGGGAATTCTCTGGGATTTGCTGGACGTGGAGCAGCACACGGGCATCAAGCTTACCGAGAGCTTCGCCATGTGGCCGGGCAGTTCGGTGAGTGGACTTTATTTCGCGCATCCGGAATCGAAATATTTCGCCGTCGGCAAGCTGGGCAAAGATCAGGTGGAAAACCTGGCCGGGCGCAAAGGCAAATCGGTTTCTGAAATGGAACGCTGGCTCGGACCGTGGCTGAATTACAACCCGGCCTGACCCGCCCAAATCAGGGGGTGGACTTTGGCATGGATTGCCCCAAAGATAGGCGCACCATGTTCAAGCGGTCAAACATCACCCTGTTATTCGCCGCCGCCTTGGCGATGTCGGGTTGCAAAAGCGTTCCCCTGTCCGATCAGAAACTCTATAGCCACTTTACGGGCGTGACGGATTTTTCCAGTTTCGCGCGCTCACAAACCGGCAATGGCGAAATTGTTCTGCTCTCACCTGAAATCAAAGCCCCGGAGGATTGGAACCAACTTATTATTTCATGGAACGCGGCGGCGCCGGCCGGCAGTTATTTGAAAGTCGAGGCGCGCGCGGTTGCTTTGCGTCACAAGACGAAATTTTATGCGCTGGGTTCATGGACACCGGATGACCGGGCGTTTCCGCGCGCCAGCGTGAGCGGCCAGCATGATTCCGATGGTGATGTCAAGGTGGACACGCTCGAATTGAATCAACCGGCCACCGGGGTCCAAATCCGCCTCACCCTGGGCGGCACGAATAGCGGATTGCCGTCGCTGAAATTCCTCGGGCTGTCCTTTTGCAACACGAAGATTACGCCCCCGATTTTACCGCCGAACCGCGCGGCATGGGGCAAAATCATTCCCGTCGTAGAGCGCTCGCAGCAGTCGTATGCTGGTGGCAATGGCTGGTGCAGCCCCACCTCGCTTTCGATGGTGCTGGCCCGCTGGGGAACCAATGTGCTTCGCGACGACTGGAACCTGGACGCGCCGGATGTCGCGGCGGGGGTTTTAGACCACAACTTCAAGAAAGCCACGGGCAACTGGTCGTTCAACGTTGCATTCGCCGGCAGCCTGAGCGGGATGCGCGCTTATGTCACATGCTTCAGCGATATTTCCGAGCTGGAAGACTGGATCGCGGCGGGAATACCCGTGATCATTTCTGCGCGTTACGATTTGCTGCAAGACGGCCGCGCGGATGATTTCAACGGACACCTGACCGTCTGCCGGGGCTTCACGGAAAATGGCGACCTCGTCATCAATGATCCGTGGACGGACACCAAACTGGAAAGCGTCCGGCATATTTACAAACGTCAAAACGTCGTTCACGCTTGGGCAATCTCGCATAACACCGTTTATCTCGTCTATCCGGAAACCACGAAACTGCCCGCCGACCGGTTTGGTCATTGGTAATCTCATCATATGAACTCACAGATAAAATCCATCATTTCAGTTTGTTTGGCCACGTTCACCGCGGCAATTTTTTGCGGCTGCAAGAGCGCCCCCACGGCCACGAAGGGTGATTTCAGCCGCTTCGTCGGACTTGAAGATTTTTCCAAGTTTAAGCACACAAAAGATGCCAGCGGTGGGACGCAGTTGCTCTCGCCGGAAATCAAAGCCCACATGCCCTGGAACGAGCTCATCGTTTCCTGGAACGCCGACGCACCGGCGGGGACATTTTTAAAAATCGAGGCGAGCGCGATGTTGCCGGACCACACCACGAGGTTTTATACCCTGGGCAACTGGTCCCTGGACAACCAGGTTTCCCCACGCACGAGCGTTCGCGGCCAGAAGGACGCCGACGGCAACGTGGACACGGACACGTTGATTTTGAGGCAATCGGCGGAGGCGGCGCAAATCCGCGTGACGCTCGGCGGGACCAACAGCGCTCAGCCGTCCTTGAAATTCCTTGGTGTTTCCTTTTCCAACACCAAAATTCCAACGTCCACGCGCCCGCCCAACCGGGCGGCGTGGGGCAAGATCATTTCCACCCCGGAACATTCGCAGCTCGGATATCCCAATGCGAAAGGCTGGTGCAGTCCCACCTCCCTGTCCATGGCGCTGTCGCGCTGGGCGGAAATCCTCAACCGGCCGGAAATGAATCTCACCGTCCCGGAAGTCGCGGCGAAAGTTTATGACAATGATTTTGCCGGCACGGGCAACTGGCCGTTCAACACCGCGTTCGCCGGCAGTTTCAGCGGCATGCGAAGCTATGTCACGCGTTTCGACGATCTGACCGAGGTGGAAGACTGGATTGCGGCGGGCATCCCGGTGATTCTTTCCGCGCGCTGGGACTGGCTCCTGCCGGGCCGGCCGCCGGATTTGGACGGCCACCTGATTGTCTGCATCGGCTTCACGAAAGACGGGGACGTCGTGATGAATGATCCCGCCACCCGGCTGGAAAAAGGCGAATCAGTGCGCCGCGTTTACCGACGCGCGGACGTCATTCATTCGTGGACGAAGTCACACAACGCAGTTTATCTGGTTTATCCCGCCGACACAAAAATTCCGGCGGACAAGTTCCGGCATTGGGAACAGTGAATTATTTGCCCCGCCCGGCCTCGGGCACCCGGATCAAACTGCGCAGAGCAATTAATCCAACCGGCGCGATTGTGGCGGTGAGCGCGACAAACAACCACATGGTTTCGGAATGGCGCGCGCCCACCGCCGGGCAATACGTCGCCAGCAAGGTTCCGGAAAAAGTTCCAATGAGGAGCTTCGCCAGCAGGAACGGAACATAGGAGAGCGCGCCGTAGGAGGCCTCCTGGCCTTTCGGCGCAATGGCCGAGGCATATTCGTAAACGCGCGGCGAATAGAACGCCTCGCCAAAGGAGAGCACAATGACGTAGATCGCGATCATCACGTAGTAGGGATGGACCGGGCCGGTCAGTCCCAGATAACGATGCCCCAACCATTGACCGAACAGGCCGTCAGCCAGCGGTTGAAACCACGCGGTCGGCAGCGCCATGATGAAAACCGACGCCGCGGAAATAATGCCGCCAATAGTCACCATGCCATAGGCGGGAAAACGCCGGGTGAGCGCGCCGACGACGGGCAGCAGGCAAATGACCATCATGGCGTTGATGCCCCAGAGGCGGCCGACGGGCGCACCCTCGCCGAGTTCGCGGATGCCGAATTCCGGAAAGACGTAATACATCTGCATGAAGATCAGTTTCAAAAAGGCGATCAGCATCAGAAACACGAGCAGCCGGTAAAATGCCGTCTGCTTGAACAGTTCGCCAAATATCCGGACGGTTTCCTTTGCGCTGTCCTGGACGGAATGGAAAAACGATTGCAGAAAATTCAATCCCGGCAGCCGTTGTGGAACCGGATTGATTTTAATGCCCTCGTCCGTGACTTCCACGCCCGGGCGCATTAACCACACCAGCGGCAACATCAGCAGTTCGAGACCGAAGCTGACCAGGAACAAGGCGCGATAAGTCGAGATAGAACTGTCCAACCCGGGCAGGATAAGATGGCCGCGTTCACCAAGGCCCTGGCGCACCCAGTCGAAGATGAAGGCGGCAAGCAACGAGCCGATATTGACCATCATGTAGGACCCGGAAAAGGCGATCGACCGCTGCCGGGTGGTAGAAAATTTCCGGACGGCCGCCACGAGCACGGGGGTTCCCAGCGCCTCGCCGACCGCCAGGGGGAACAATCCAAACGCGATGGCAAACCAGGGCGAACTGGAAAGCACCATGACAGCCCGGCCGAAGATGCAAATCCAAATGCCGATGAAAAATGTCTTCCGCAGCCCGATGGCGTCGGTCAGCGCGCCGACCAGCAAGGTGACGATGGTCATCGAGATAGACCACACGGCCACGAGACCCAAAGCCTGCTGATCGCTGTAGCCGAAATCGGAGGAAAGCCAGCGTTTCAGAGCCAGGTTGGTGACGGTGTAGGCGGCGAAGCCGAGCAGTTTGACCGCAAATGTGAGCCACAACTCGCGCGCCGCGCCGTTGAGGCCGGTTAACTTGCCCAGAAAATTTACGATGGATTGAAGTGTGACGGCCATTATGTTTTTCTCGGGCGCCGACAAGCTACCCGTCCGCCGCCGCCGGGGAAAGCGGTAATCTCGCCACGGGCCGGACTTGTCATTTGCAAATTGTGCCTTAAGATTGGGCTGTGAAAAACGAAGTCGTGCCGGTCCAGATTCGCGGCATTCTCCCCGCCCCCAGCGGATGCGCGTTGTTTGTCGGCAACGACGAAAAGGTTTTTGTCATCAACGTTGAGCCACAGATGGGCGCGGTCATCGGGATGTTCCTGCGCGACGAACCCAAGGAAAGACCGCTCACGCACGACTTGATGCAGCGCATTTTCAAGGGTTTCAACATCACCGTCGAGCGCGTCATCATCACGGACCTGAAAAATTCCACTTACTTCGCGCGACTGATCTTGCAGCAGCAGAACGAAGTTGCCCGCAAGATCGTCGAGATTGACGCGCGCCCGAGCGACTGTCTCGCCATCGCCGCCGCGCAGAAGAAACCGATTTTCGTCTCCACGCCACTCTTCGAGCAGGTGGAGGACATGAGCGAGGTTCTGAACCGGATCAACGAATCCGGAAGTGAATCCGCGGAATAACATGCCCCCCGCCACCGCCTCATCCCTCGCGCTGGTCTGCGGCGACGATGAATTCGCCGTGAAGCAGCGCGCCCGGCAGCTCTACCAGCAATGGTCCGAAGAACTCGGCGGCATGGACCACGAAATCATCGAAGCATCCGTCTCCAACAGCGGCGATGCGCTCAGGGCGATCGGGCGCCTGCGCGAGGGATTGCATACCCTGCCCTTCTTCGGTTCGGGCAAGGTCGTCTGGCTCCGCGATTGCAATTTTCTCGGTGACGAACGCACCGCCTCATCCTCGGCCGTCACGGAAACCCTGGGCGAACTGGCGGAAGAACTGAAAACCTTCGCCTGGCAAAGCGTGCGGCTGCTCATCAGCGCGGGCAAGGTGGATAAGCGTAAAACATTCTTCAAAACCCTCGACAAGATCGGTGAGGTGGAAAGTTTTTCCGCGTGGTCGGCGGACGACAAGGATTGGGCAGAACGAGCGGAAGCCGCCGCCCGCACCACGTTTCGCGCCCGGCAAAAAGAGATTTCCGAGGAAGCGCTGGCCGAGTTGGTCAACCGCGTCGGCCCGAACGCGCGTCAGTTGGACAGCGAAACGGAAAAACTGTGCCTGTTCGTCGGCGACCGGAAGAAAATTGAGTTCGCCGATGTGGCCGCCATCTGCACGCGTAACAAAACCGCGCGGGCGTTTGCGTTAGGCGATGCGCTGGGCGACCGCGACCTGCCCCGGCTTTTGAAACGGCTGGACGAAGAGTTGTGGGAAATGAAGTCGGACAAGGACAAATCCGAGATCGGCCTGCTCTACGGCCTGATCGGGAAAATTCGCGCGATGCTGCTGCTGAAGGAAATGCTGCGCGAAGGCTGGATCAAGCCGGAGATGGATTACAACCGTTTTAAAACCCAGCTCGGCAACGTGCCGGCCGACAAATTGCCGGCGGACAAGCGTTTCAATCCGCTGGCGTTGAATCCGTATGTGCTTTACAAAGCGCTGCCGCAGGCCAAAAAATATACCCAGAGCGAACTCGTCCGCGCGATGGACCTGCTGCTCCGTTGCAACCAGCGACTGGTGTCCAGCAGCCTCGACGAAGCGCTGGTATTGCAGCAGGCTTTGGTGCAGATTGTCGCGCCGCAAGCCGTCGCGGCTTAAATTTTAAAAGATACATGGCATCACCGTCCGCAAATTTATCCGTGTTGGTGGGCAGCAATTTCGCCTGCGTGAAAATCGCCGGTCGCGCGAACTTTGCCTCCAGCCCGGACTTCAAGACCTTGATCGAAGAGCTTCGGCAGAAAGGCTACGGGCATTTTATCGTGGACCTCTCGGAATGCGTGCTGATGGACAGCACGTTTCTGGGCGTGCTGGCGCAGTTCGGCCTGAAGTTGAATGCCCCCAACGGAGCCGGGCAACCCGGGATCGAATTATCCAACCCCAACACGCGCGTCACGGAACTGCTGGAAAATCTGGGCGCGCTGCACCTTTTTAAAACCCTGGCCGGTGAACTGGTGCTCCCCGCTGACGTGACCAGTTGCACGCCCGAATCCATTCATCCCACGCACGAGCAAATCACCCGCACCAGCCTGGAAGCGCATCAAACGCTCATGGCGGTGAACCCCGACAATGTCGCCCGGTTCAAGGACGTGACCCAATTTCTCGCCGAAGATTTGCAGAATCTCCAAAAGTGCAAACAGCCGTAAACAAAACTGCGCGCATGATCAAATCACGCGCGCAGGACAAAACGGTTTCCCGATAATTCAGCGGACCAAGCTCAAGCCGCCGCCGGTGCGGGGGAGCCGAGTCCGGGCAATTTCGGCGGCGTAGGCTTCGGCGGCACTTCCGGCAAAGTTGTCGCCGCTTGTGCCCCGGACGGAGGATCGACTTTAGGCGTGGGTGGAGGCGGGGTGAACGTTCCCAGCTTCACGATGTCCCGCACCTGCGCGCCATCCAGCGTCTCGTATTCCAGCAGCGCATTCGCGATCATCTCCAGTTTGTCGCGGTTCGCATCAATGATCTCCTTTGCCCTTTGATAGCAACGGTTGATGATGCCGCGCACTTCGGCGTCGATTTCCTGCGCGGTCGTCTCGCTATAGGTCTTGCGGCGCATCATGTCGCGGCCGAGGAAAAACTCATCGTCCTCGACGTATTGCACCATGCCGAGCTTTTCGCTCATGCCGTATTGGCAGACCATCGCGTGCGCCATGTTCGTAGCCTGCTGGATGTCGCCGCCCGCCCCGGTCGAAATGTCGCCAGATGTGATTTCTTCGGCAATCCGCCCGGCCATCGTCATCGTGATGCTGTCGAGCAATTCCTTCTTGCGATAATTCAAAATGTCTTCCTTCGGCAGCGACATGGTCGAGCCGAGTGACGGTCCGCGCGGAATGATCGTGACCTTGTGCAGCGGATGCGTGTGTTCGAGCAGCACGTTCACGAGCGCGTGTCCGGCTTCGTGCCATGCGGTGAGCTTTTTGTTCTCGTCGGTCATCGCCATGCTGCGACGTTCACGGCCCCAGCGCACTTTGTCGCGGGCTTCTTCGAGTTCCGGCTGGCCGACGAATTTTTTGCCCGTGCGTGCCGCGAGCAACGCGGCTTCGTTCAAGAGATTCGCCAGTTCCGCGCCGGAATAACCGGGGGTGCCGCGGGCTGTGACTGATAAATCAACGGCGGGATCCAGTTTTACGTTGCGGGAATGCACTTTCAAGATTGCCTCGCGCCCACGCACGTCCGGCAGATTCACCGTGATTCGGCGGTCGAAACGTCCCGGACGGAGCAGCGCGGGATCGAGCACGTCCGCTCGGTTGGTCGCCGCGATGATGATGATGCCTTCCTGTGTGTCAAAACCATCCATCTCGACGAGCAGCGCATTTAAGGTCTGCTCGCGTTCGTCGTTGCCGCCTCCAAGACCGACGCCGCGACTGCGACCGACAGCGTCAATTTCGTCGATGAAGATCAGGCAGGGAACATTTTTACGCGCCTGGTCGAACATGTCGCGCACGCGGCTCGCGCCGACGCCCACGAACATTTCCACAAAATCCGAACCGCTGATGCTGAAGAAGGACGCGTCCGCCTCGCCTGCAATAGCCTTGGCCAGCAGAGTTTTTCCAGTGCCTGGCGAACCGACCATCAGCACGCCCTTTGGGATCCGGCCTCCGAGGCGCTGGAATTTTTTCGGGTCCTTCAAGAACTCCACGAGTTCCGAAACTTCCTCGATCGCCTCGTCAATTCCCGCCACGTCTTTGAAGGTCGTTTTATTGCGGTCCTTGGCCAGCATCCGCGCCTTGCTCTTACCGAAGCTCAACGCACCCTTACCCGCCATCTTGATCTGGCGGATAAAGAAGAACCAAAACAAGACACCGATCAACAGGAACGGCGCGACGTTGATCAGCAGGTTGAATAAAACGGTGTTCTGCTGGACCGGCACAAATTTTTGGGAGGCCAGCAGCTTGTCCAGCCGGGATTGGGTGAGCAGCACCTGCGTCACGGTGAACGGCACTTCGACCGGCTTGCTGCTTTCCTTGACGATGGCTCCGTCCTTGTCCGTCTTGTAATAGTAGCCGCTGATGTCATTGAACGTCGCGTTCGGATACGCCGACTGCGGCGCGTAGTCGATGGTTCCCTTCGCAATCAGGTTGGCGTCGACTTTCTGGAAGAATTCGTTCTCGGTGATCAGGTTGGTCGGCGTCTGCATTTTCTGATGCACCAGCGCGAGCCCCACAATGCTGCCGATGATCAGGATCCAAACGACCCAGGTGCTCACCGGAAATTGAAAGTTACCCGGCGGCTTTTTCTGGCCGTCGCCGCCCTTTTTGCTTTGTTCTTCGTCAGACATGATTTTTAACTTTGGCAAAAGAGACTAACATGGCATTGGCGCTTTCGCAATCAGCGAATTCTGGTATGCTCGATTCGATGCGTTTCGGTTCGTTGACCCTGAAATCAAATTTATTCCTCTCGCCGCTGGCGGGTTACACCAACCTGCCCTTCCGTCTTGTCGTGCGGGAACTTGGCGGCGTCGGCCTGTGCACCACCGACCTGGTCAATGCCCGCTCGCTGCTCGAAAAGAATCCCCGGGCGTTCAAGCTGATTGAAACATTGCCAGCCGATGCGCCGCTCGCCGTCCAGCTCTTCGGTTCCGTGCCTGAAGAAATGCGCGATGCGGCGGTGATGCTCGAAACTCTCGGTGTCCACGCCATCGACATCAACATGGGCTGTCCCGTGAAGAAAGTCTGCAAGGTCGGCGGCGGCTCGGCGATGATGACCGAACTCGACAAGACCGCCGCGCTCGTCAAAGGCATGGTCAACGCCGTGAAAATTCCCGTCACCGCCAAGATGCGCCTTGGCTGGGACGACGACAATCTCACCGCACCCGACCTGGCGCGCACGCTGGAAGACGTCGGGGTGGCCGCGATTTTCGTGCATGGTCGCACGCGCGAACAAGGATTTGACGGCATGGTGAATCTGGCCGGCATCCGCAAAGTCGTCGAGGCGGTGAAAGCCATTCCCGTCATCGGCAACGGCGACGTCATCAATCCGCAGGCGGCAAAGAAGATGTTCGACGAAACCGGCTGCGCCGGCGTGAGTGTCGGACGCGGCGCGTTTTACGACCCGTGGATTTTCAAACGCACGCTGGAGTATTGCAGAGTTCGGCCTGTGGCCGAAGATCGAGCCGCTGGCTCGACGCTTCAACTTCCGCCTGAACCGACCTTTGCCGAGCGCGTCCGCATCATGTGCCGGCATCTGGATTTGATGATCGAAGTATTTGGTGAGGATCACGGCTGTCGGATGTTCCGCAAGGTGGCGCCGTGGTATGCCAAGCGGTTCGGCCCGTGCCACGAGTTCAATAAGAAGGTCGTGCAGGTTTCCTCCAAGGCCGGCTTTCACGGGGTGCTGGAGAATTACATCCGCTGGCGGCAGCAATTCGTGGATGAGCACGGCGAACTGCTGCCGCGCTTCCGCCAGCCGCCGATGGTCGCGTCCTTCATGCGCGAGGCCGAGCCCGCCTCCACCCGGCGCGAACACATTCCCGTGCCAAAAGGACCGGTGGAGGTGTGGTGAAACGCCCGGATGGAAATAAACGAACGCGAAGAGTTGTAGCGGAAAGGAAAAACGTAATCCACGAACATTGGCGTAGGCATTTCCAAAGTTGAAAGCCGGAACGGTTAGCCGCATGGAGTCCGGCTGGCTGATCAGCCGGCGCTAAAAACTTGCACCCAGCGGGTTCGCGTCGTTTAACAGCGGTTTCTTCGCCGGACGAACCGGCACGCTGCCAGAGAACCGGCGGCATTCATCATCCGGTGACAAATTAAAACGTCACGTGAACGCGACAGACAATTCGTCGCTTGATGTTAGGATTCCATTTGCGGCATCCTATGCTTTCATGGCTGCATTAAAATCAAAGCGCTCCGCCAACGCCGGCCGGGTAACCATTCAGTTACATCTGGTCGGGGTCATTGTCTTCAGCCTGGCCCTGGTGCTGGCGTCCGTGCTGGTGACCTACGGCCTGCTGAAGCATGGTTCGGCGTCGGCCAAATCTTCAACCGCGCACAGTGCGGCGCCGGAGATGGCGAGCGAGAACAGCGAGGAGGAATTGACCGACGTGCCGCCCTGGGGCCAGTTGGTCACGCGCGACATTGACCTGCAGCAACCGGAAGAATACGTCGCCTATGAGACGGGCACGCAGCGAGTGGAAACCTGGCTGTTCACGGGGACGACCCCGGCTCAAGTGAAGGCCATACTGCAAAGCTGCGGCCTGACACCCACCCAGACCGAACGGGCGCTCTCCGCCGCACTGGCCACCTA
>Ga0114951_10006255_pt1 | contig 10608 bp, 17 predicted proteins | sample AM7aDNAmetaG_FD_88677 | JGI IMG/M metagenome (GOLD analysis project Ga0114951, IMG submission 88677) | Freshwater microbial communities from Finland to study Microbial Dark Matter (Phase II) - AM7a DNA metaG | ecosystem: Environmental > Aquatic > Freshwater > Lake | place: Finland: Lake Alinen...
ACTTAAATAATAGACCCGCTTTATCCGTAACTAAATTTCCATTTTGTTCTAGTAAATAAACGGCATTGTGTTTTTTGTCCTGCGGCGATAACTCGTTAAAGAAAATTAATGCTTCTTTTACTGTTTCAAAGAATAACGATTTATTATCGCGTATGTCGCGAATAAAACACTTTAATTCGCTCAAATATAAGCACCACCTAAAAGAATAATTAGATACGTTTCAAACGTAACAAAACGGTATCCGGCTTTCAAATAGTCTTCAGCCATTTTCTCTAATAATTCGTCGCTTATCCGCATAGTAACACCTCCTGCATTTTTCGACAAATTTGGATTTATTGGCGCAGCCTTCCTTTCCGGGTTCAAAACAATCCGGTTCAATGTAAACATCATCCGGCGACGGTTTTGACCTGCCCATGAAAACTCCCCTTTCATTACTATAGTAATATCCTACCCATATTATAATATACCTCCTAAAATATTGCAATCCAGTTTTTACCAAAACTATTGACAGTCAAATTTTATTTATGGTATACTAGGTTCGTAGGGAGTAAACGAAAGGAGGTCAGGCATGGGAAAAGAGTACAAAGTCAGGCGCGCAATGGATATTGAAACCAAAGTAAATGCCGCACTCGTTAACACTTCAACCGTAACCGGAATTAGTCAAACGAAGATCATTAATCAAGCACTCAAGGAATACTGCGAAAAACTTGTGCCGGACGAAACGCAAAAGGAGGGCGAATAATGAAAGGTATTGATGTATCAGCATGGCAAGAGGAAATCGGATGGGAAAAAGTAAAAGCTGCAGGAATCGAGTTTGCCATACTCAAACTCGGGCAATACCGCAGGCTTGACGAAATGTTTGAAACGCATTTATCGAACGCAAAAATTGCAGGAATGAAAATTGGGATTTACTACTACGCGACAGCTAAAACGATTGAAGAAGCCACAGCCGACGCAGAATGGACAGCCGCAAAAATCGCGCAATATTTTAACGGTATTCACCCCGAAATGGGTATTTGGTACGACGTAGAAGATCATTCAATGGAGGGCAGCGCATTAACCGAAATTTGCCGGACATACTGCGAAACGCTAAAAACAATGGGCTACCATTACGCAGGAATCTATTCTTCGTATTCGTGGTTAACGGACTTGATCGACACGGCGAATTTGGACGTGCCGTATTGGGTAGCGCAGTATTATCACGAATGTAACTTTTCGCATCCAAATCTCAAAATATGGCAGTATACAAATCATTTTTCAGATGAATTGCCGTATGACGGCAACGTCACACTATAGCCGAAAGGAGGAGCATCTTTGAATGTTAGTACGACGACTAAAATCATTCTTGTTTGTTTGTTTGTTGTTGCTATTATTTTCAGCTACTTCGCAAGCGGCGGAGGAAAAAACTTATTTGATAACGGAAACGCAGCTTCAGACCTTCGAGTCCAGTTTGAGCAGCTGGCAGAAAAGCAGCGAAATTCTCAAATTGAACTCGACAGAATCGGCAAAATTAGCGGCGAACTTGCAACAAGAACTAGAAGACTCGAAGAAAACTTTGCAGGATATATTATCGAAGCAGCTAGAATTGAAAAACTTAGCGGACAAAGCATCGCAGAACTTGATAGATCAAACGAAACAATTAAACGCGCTGCAATTGTCTTATCAGAAGTCAGAAAAAGCCCTGCAAAATAAATTACGCCGCGTCCATTTAGAGGAAACCATACTCGGCGCGCTTCTCGTTTTCACAAGCTATAAAGCAATAGTTCATTAAGAAAGGAGGAAAAAGACAAATGGATGAAGGTAAAACAATAGACGTTGAATTTACAGAAGTAACCCCGCCCGCCGAACAGCCGCCAATACAAATGCCGGAGCCGATAAGCGACGAACCGGAAATTAATCTTCCGCCGCCGGAGCCGATAAGCGACGAACCGGAAATTAATCTTCCGCAGCCTGAGAAGTATTAAAACGGTAGGAGGTAAATCATGAATACAGTCGGCATTGTCGGAAGAATTTGTCACGAACTCAAAACAGAAACCCTGCCGGACGAAAAAATTCTTTTGCGTTTCCGTATCGCCTGCCGCAACAGTCGGCGCAAAGCGATTGACGGAAAACCCACAACGGATTTTTTCACAATCGTAGCGTTCAACGCGCTCGCTTCACACGTCGCCGTTAACTGCGAAATGTCGCAAAAGATTTTCATTAAGGGCATGATTCAAAACAGTATTTCCGGCGTGGAAGTAATCGCAGAGGAAGTTGAATTTCTCGAAAAACATATTCCAAAGGGCGAACTCAATACCCCGGTTTTTGAAGCGATGAAAACCGCAGTTGAAACCTCGGGCGCAACAAAAATTAAAACGAAAAGGAACGTGAAGAAAAATGGCTAAAAATGAAAAAACCCGTACACTAGTCAAAGCAAAAGAGTTTGCCCCGTTATTCGCTTTCAAGAACATTGGCGACAGTATTCGCGGAATGGTTGATCAAATTCACGAAGGTAAAACAAAGTTTGACAAAGACGGCGAAAAAGCGACATTCCTTGATCTAACTACCGGAAACGAAGACACTCCGGTTCAAGCGGTTTTACTCACAGCCGGACTTAAATCCGCTTATGAGTGGGAAAGTCTTAAAGGTGTCGAAGTGGAAATAATTTATTCGTCCGACAAACCGACACCAAACGGAACAATGAAGGTTTTTGAGGTTTATTCTTACTAACTAAAATTATAACCGTCTACCGGATTTATTAGCAGGCGTGACTTAATTCAAAAAAGTTGTCACGCCTGCTATAACTTTGAAAGGGTGAAACTATGGATTATAATGCACGATTACTTGAAATATTCGCAGGCGCAAAAGACATAAACGAGCGTAGAAGAAATGTCGCCGGACTCTTAAAAGAATTCGGCATAAGTTCAATCGAAAGGAATCGCGTTCGCAAATCTTCCCTTTCTTATTTGCAGGGTATCATTTCCCAAGGGCGCGTTCCTGAGAAACAGGAAAAGAAAGTTCATCCCGGTTACAAGTACAAAACACCGGACGTAATACTTAGCACTAATTATGCGTATGACTGCACGTTTAATTTATTTAGCGAAGATGATCTAGACGAACCGGAAGCGGAACCGCTTGACACGGTAACGATTAGAATCGTATCTTCAAAACCGCTTTCACGTCGGACTATTGCGGGAATTATGGAAAAGCAATTCTACCCGAAATTTGAACAAAGCGCGCTTAAAGTTGGTCGAAAAAGTTTAGTCATTACCCCTTATAAACGAAGCAGCGGACAAAAGGCGGTTTACGACGAGCGCAAGCAAAACAAACTAAAAGAAAAAGCCTAATATGGAAAGGCGCGCGCACGTTATCGCTAGACCCAACGGCACAGAACGTCCGAAATTTATTATCTATTTTGACGTCGAATCCCGAGTTATCGAGGACACGCATTATCCTTTTTTAATTTGCGCGGAGTTTACGCAGTATAGGAAAGACCGCAAAGCGACATATTCCAGCGAAGTCGATTACCACGACAATAAATTTTACACAAGCAGCGAAGAGTATACCAAAAACGATAAGGACTTGCGCGTTAGGTTTTGGAAGGACGTCGACGACTACGCATCAAAAAATAAATTCGTGTATCTAATTAATCATAATATCGCCTACGATATTATTTCAACTTCCGGTATACCGGAACTTGTCAGGCATGGTTACAAAGTTACTTCCTACTTTGAAAAAGGTATGGTATTTATTTTGAAAATGGAACGCCGGGAAGGGGAGGAAGGAAAGGAAATGAAAACAAGTATTTGCTTTATATCTTCCACAAACTTTTTCAGCACAAGCCTGCGCGAAGTTGGAAAGTTATTTGGAATCAATAAGCTAGAATACGACTACGACAAGGGAGGACTCGAAGAGGGTATAATATACTGCCAACGTGATCGTCAGATAGTTCGCGTCGCAATGGAATCATTTTTTAAATTCGTCGAAGAAAATAAACTAGGTAACGTCGCCAAAACAATTTCGGGACAATCCTTCAACGCTTTTACAACTTCCTTTATGTCGCACGAAATATTTATTCACACCAGCAAAAACGCAATCGCTTTGGAGCGCACCAGTTATTACGGAGGGCGCGTCGAGTGCGGTTTTATCGGAACGGCAAACCCCGATAAAGATTATTACAAACTGGATATCAATTCAATGTACCCGTATGTTATGAAAGAGTCTAACTATCCGACAAAGTTAATGTCATTTCGCAAATATGCGTCAATCGAAGATATTAAGGACGCAATCGACGAAGGGGAAAGCGTTATTGCAAGCGTTCGCGTTCGCAGCCGGAAACCGTTTTTTCCATACCGAACAAAAGATAAATTGATTTTTCCTATTGGCGAATTTGATACGGTTTTATGCACGCCGGAACTCGAATTTGCATTTAACGAAAACTGCATTGTGGAAGTATACGAAGCGAGTTTTTACGCAAACGCGCCTTTATTTGCGGGATTCGTTGACTTCTTTTACACGGAGAGATTAAAAGCAAAAGCGGCGAAAGATAAGATTCGCGACAATAATTATAAATTAATCATGAATAGTTTATACGGGAAATTCGGGCAGAAGGAAGACATTACAACGGAATTTGACGAAGCCGACGAAACGAAAATTTGTTGCCGTATGGTCTATGACGCCGACGAGGATAAAACATATTTTGAAAAAACATTCGGCGGGAAGACCTTTCGCAAATCCGGCGAACGTGAAGCGTTTAATTCGTTCCCGGCAATCTCGGCGCACGTTACCAGTTTTGCGCGAATCGAGTTATTAAAGTGTATTTTAAAAGCTGATTTTAAAAATGTATTATATATGGATACCGACAGCTTATTCGTCACAAAGGAAGGTTACGAAAGGTTACTAGATCAAATCGACCCGGCGCGACTCGGTGCCTTAAAACTCGAAGAAATTTCAAATCATGTTATCATTCACGCGCCGAAAATGTATACTTTCGGGAAGAATACAAAGTCTAAAGGAATACGCACGAATAAATATATTGTGGACATTAAAGAGCCGGAAAAAGAAATCAAGGACGTTTGTATTGTTGCGGATAGAAAACTAACAGAGGACGAATTAATTGCCGAAATTCGCAAGGATTATAACATGGTTTCGTACGTGCTTCAGTCAAAATATATTGGCGTGGAAAAGTTATCAGACGACACTTTTAGTTGCTGGACTTTCCCGAAAATGGCTACATTTATTAGAAACGGCGACCTTTCAACATTCAAGAATAAATGGGTTACAAAGAAAGTTTCCGGGCAGTATACGAAGGGTAAAGTCACGGACTCAGGCGACGTTGAACCGTGGGAAATGTAATATCCTGCCTGTGTATCTTTAGGCAGGAAGGCTTGATATAATTAATAGTAGCTGTGAAAAATCATAAATGGGGGGGGTTAAAATAGTGACAGATGAAATTATCATTAAGACCGAAGAAGAAACACCCGCAGCCAGTAGCGCGGAGCGAACACTTGGAGAACATGAAGTAAAGATCGAAAACGCGGAAGAAGCAGCCGAAGCAGCGCAAGAAGCAGCCGACGACGCGCAGGCTACCGCAAATGTTGCCATTGAAATTACGCGGGAAATGTACGATTTACTTGTAGCCGGACTTGACGCGGTTTCCGCAAAACTTGCGGAAATGGACTCTGATATAACAGACATTGACACGCGGCTTTCCTCGCTTGAAGTGGTTGAAAAAGCCGAACACAATGAAAACGTAATTCTTCCGCTTGAAGAACCTGTAACGGAAATTGAAAGCCCGCTTTTTGTGGAAGAAAACCCGCAGCCGGGATTTAATTTTCTGCTGCACAGAGGGTAAACAATGGCGAGAAAATCAAAACAAAAGCAGGTCACAGAGGAAGAACTTGACCGACTAGAACGCGGCGAAATAACGCTTGAAGAACTAAAGCAGCAAACGCAGTTTCCCGAACCGAAAGAGCGAAAGCCGCGCCAAACTACAACGAAATATAAGTTTTCCTCAGAAGACCTTGCCAAGAAAATTAATTTGTTATTTATGGGTTTTTCGTCACTTGTGGGGCGCGAACCATACATTTACACCGAAGCGGATTTTATCGAAGAAGCAGAAAGTTTCAACCGATTAATTGCAAAATTTCCGCCCATTGGCGTATTCTTTATGATGATTGACCCCATAATCATCGTACTAAATTTGTTTAACAAGTTCAAAAAACTAGGCAAGAAAAAAACACCGGACACCTCGGACGTCCGCACACAATAGATTTTTAACTTATTTGTTTTCAGCACGATAAGACATTGGGAGGGGATGAATAAAATAGCAAAAACATTACGACTGCCGCGATATGACGAACACAATTTATTTTTAGGTTCAACGGGCAGCGGTAAAACTTATTTAGCTGAAACCATACTGGAACGAATACCGAACGCGTTTATTATTGACCCGCAGGATTGCATTTCCGTTGAAGCTAAAAAGATTAAAACGCCGCGAAATTTGTTTTTGTACCTCAATTTGTTTAAAAAAATACGTTACGTCCCGCAACTCAAATACCTTGAAAAAGATATTTGGAATTATATTTTAGAAATTATTTGGAAGTCTTCAAACATCAATAAAAAGAAACCAAAACTGGTTTACATTGACGAATTATATTTACTCGGTTATGGTCAAAATTTCCCTTCCATGCTCCCCAAATGTATGTCAACTTGCAGGCAAAGGCAAATCGGTTTCAACATTGCCACACAGCGCCCGCGAATGATACCCAAAGCTACCATTACGGAAACTACACGAATTTTTTGTTTCGCATTAACTTATGATGAAGATATTGACTATATTTCGACGTTCGTCCGCCGCAGCTACCGGGAAGAATTCATTAATGAAATGGACAAAATACGCGACGCTTGCGAAAAACCAAATGACCCGTACTTCAAAAGTTTCATCGTGATTAACACAAAAAGCGGCACGTTTGAACCGTACCGCAAAATAACAAGGAGGAAAACATAATGGCAGGACAAACATCAATTCGCGCAAATACCGTACCGCAGCAGGGCGTAGGACAAACCGCGCCAGTAACCGGGCAAGGAACTTCCCTTTTTCCGTCAACGCAGGAACTTTTATCGGCAGCAGAATACTTTCAGGAAAAATCCCTGCATAACTGCACTCAACTTCAACTCGGAGGACTAACCCCTTCGCAGCCGACGAACTACCAAATTAACAATATCGGACTTGGTGAAAGTTTGGAACTTTATATCACGGGCAGTATTTCATTCACCGAAACCGCAAACGCCGCAGACATCACAATGACAATTTCCCCTCATGCGCCGTACAACATTTTGCAATCCATTCTTGTGCAAATGAATGGTCAAACCGTCATTGACTCGCTTTCACCAATGGAACTTGTTGGAGTTATGGCAAAACGTAATAAACGGTTCCTGCGGTCTTCCGCAGCAGGCGCAGTTTTCGCGCAAAACTTAATCACCGTTGATCCGACAGCCGCTTGGTTTTCCGCAGGCGCAAACTGCGTACTCACAGCGGGCAATACCTTGACCGGAATTGGTACGGCGAAGATTACCAAAAACACGACAGGAATTGTCAACTTCGGTTTCTATCTTGAAATTCCTTTCGTCTATAACAAACGTATCCCCTTTGGACTTTTACCGCTTCAAAATAATTCCATATATGCCAATGTCACACTAACCGCTAACAATTTTTTGGGAACCACTGCGTATAATCCTTTCTACATTGCCGCAGGAGTCCCGGCGACGTTTACCAATTCAGCCAACGCGATCACCGTCAAGCCGACGTATAACTTTTGGTCAATTCCTTCCGACGCGCAGGCCCTTCAACTCGCGCAATATTTTTCGTCAAATGTGTATATGCTACTCTCGCAGGGTAACCTTCCAATTACCAAAACCGGGACGCAAGCCCTGCAATATAACCTGCAAAATAACTACATCGCAGCAGGTTTCCTAGTGTCCGTCTACGACTCCACAAACGCGCCAATTGACGTTTATTCTTACATCGACAATCCGCTAATTGATTACAACGGCACGGCGATTGTTGACAGACGCGACATGAAAACCCGAATGGCAAAAGACAACATTTATTACGAAGGTGCCGCAGCCGCCGCAATCGGACAATACTGGCACGACTTCACAAACATTGGACTTCACGCCAACAGCATGAACACTTCCCAAATGCTCAATATGTACGAAGCATCTAACCCGATGTTAATGGCAGATATTTCCGCAAGCATCACCAATTTGCCGGGTTATTTCAGCGTACTGCGGGAACAAATCGTCCCCGCAAACGTGCAAGTCATTCGCTAGTAACTAACCAAAAAGAAAAAGGGGAAAGTGAAACGCTTTCCCCTTTATTAAAAGGAGGAAAATAAACAATGATGGATGGAAGAAAATCCAGCTTTTCCTTTGCGCCTGCGGTGGACAATACCCCGGTGATAACCGCGACGCAAGACCCCGCGAGCGCGCACAGCGAAAACACAGACGGTAACGACAAGTATTCGCTTTTCTGGTTATTCGGTGTGGTGTTCCTGTATTTCATTTGGGGGTGGTTACAGGGTCGGAAACTGCAAGGTGAAATCAAACCTGCCAACATCGGCGCGAACCTACATAATATCGTCGTCGTAACCTTGTCCGCAGTCATCGGAATCAATCTAATGAATGTATTTTTTACCAAAATTTCCAGCATGAACATTCCTTTGTTATCCAAATTCTCAGGGCGCATGGTTCCCCTGTTCCGCTTGTAATATGAAACTGATTGCGTTATTTATTATCGTTTTCGGGGGAATATTAATTTATGCAGGGTTCACAGGCAAAACATGGCGCGAGGTCTTACATCTTCCGGCAAAGGCGTGATTGAAATGGATGATAACAAATATACTTCGTGGTCTGTCGGATTATTAATCTTAGCGGGAATTATCAGCATCATTGCAACAAACGAAGTTAAATTTTCCGTATTTACCGGGTTAATGGTTCTTACAATCATCGCAACGGTTTTCCCTTTCTTCGGGTTTATGCTGGCGGTTAGTGTGCTTCTTGTAACTTTTTTCCGCAACAATGCGGCAGTGCTTGGTTATATCAATAACGCTATTAAAGGAGGAACATAAAATGAATGACTTTATAAGGGTACTAGGTTATGCCATTCTAGCGGGTATCGTTCTCACTGTGATTTTCGTTCGCGGTGGAAGTTCGGGGCCGCAAGGCGCAAGCAATATTATCGCGTCAACCGGAAACGCGCTTTCCAACGTGATTACTTCAGCTAGTGGCGGCAACACATTCATTAGCGGATAAGGGGGTTAAAACATGATCGGATGTCAAACAGACGTTAACAAGTTCGCGCAGCAAAAAGTTAATTCAAGATCGGTTCCAAGTGACGTATATGTTGGGCGTGACGACATTTTAAATGCTGCGTTTTATCAAGGCGCGCAAAGCTGCGACGAATATAACGGACGCATGGATTTAATTCAAAAGAATGTTTTTGTAAGTATTCCGCAAGTACCTATTCTCCGCATGATTGCAACTAACAATAAGCTGAATTATTCCGCGCTCGTTCGTATTCCAAATGCGGGGCTTTATCGCCGGAGAAGTCCCGACGAAGTAACACAAGGGTTACTTCAGCGAATATTAAAACAGGGTAGCAGTCAAACGACTTCAAATGCGACAGCTAACCCGCTACCTAGCGCAACATGAAAAACGTATTATTAACCCTCGCTATCGGGGGAGTTATAACGTATTTTATCGCAAAAACATATAAAACTTATTCGTATCTTTTCGGAGGAATGACACTCGCGCTGGCAATCTATTTTTACATGAAGGGTAAATAAAAGCGATGAAGGAAAAACTAAAGCATTACTGGGAAAAAGTCAAAGAGTACGCGCATAATCACCCTTATATTTCGGCGGCAATTGGTGCGGTTTTAATCGCTTTAATCGCGCTTTTTTCCAAACTGTTTTCCGGTTCTTCTAGTTCTAGTTCGACGGATACCGCAGCGACAAAGGCAGGTTCAAGCCTGCCCTCTGTAACGTCAAGCGGATGGAATAACCTGCTGCCGACTTCCACAGCTTCAAGTCTTAATTCGCCGCCGACTTACACAATAGGTAGAGTCGGAACCGTTGGACAATTGCCGCAGCAAAATGCGGTTTCGCAGGCTTTACAGTCGGCAGGTCTCTCCGTACTCGCGCAAGGGATAAGCAAAATAACAAAGGTTATTACGGACGCAATAACGGGAATACTTGACCCGTCTTCTACAGGTAAAAACTTCAAGTTTGGCGATATTCCCGGTCAAGCGGCGATCAAACAAACCCCTAGTTATTTAAACGACCCGACAAACGCAATAACCTCTTATAACGGTCTTGAATCGGGTGAATCAATCGGCGGTTATGTCGGGCCGGAAAGTTATTCACCTTGGAGTTTCGACCCTTCTCCGGTATCGGAAATTAATAATTCCAGCTTACTGGCGTATAACGATTACCCCGGCTTTTCTCCTCCTGTTTCGGTGCCGTCATTAACGCCAACTTCGTTTGAATCCGGCGACGCTGCCGCAGCCTTTGGGGGAGATATTGGCGGCGAAGGAAACATGATTGGGCTTTCAAATTCTTTTGACTA
>Ga0114951_10006256_pt1 | contig 10608 bp, 16 predicted proteins | sample AM7aDNAmetaG_FD_88677 | JGI IMG/M metagenome (GOLD analysis project Ga0114951, IMG submission 88677) | Freshwater microbial communities from Finland to study Microbial Dark Matter (Phase II) - AM7a DNA metaG | ecosystem: Environmental > Aquatic > Freshwater > Lake | place: Finland: Lake Alinen...
AAATACGCTGCATAAAACTGTACAGGTGTTGTATACGGGTCTTGTATTGCATCAGCAACCGTTGGATTTGTTAAAACTAACGCCGTTGGCAAAATCACCGTATCTATTTCAATTTGATAAATTTGATCGGGAATAGGACCAATATAAATAGTATTTTGACCATAAACCGAAAATGCACACGGTCTACCGATGTAATTTTGCCAAAAACGCAATCTTGCGTTGAAATCCGTCCATGCCAAATAATCTAATGGCACACGACTATTACCCCAATATAAATTGATATTGAGAATATCTAATGTTTGTTGACCTTGTGGCAACGTGCTAAACGGTATTTGCTCAACATTACCAACATACGTTAATCCGCACGTTCCGTTAAAAAATTCCGTTGACGGTGGATAATTGTTGTAGCTTGAACTACTGCTTAATGGATAAGGAGGTGCAGTCGTGCTTGTTGTTCCAGCAGTTGTTACTTGATAAGTAAAAATGTTGCTAAACAAAAATTGACCGGCTGTATACGCCGTACTGGCTTGCCAAGTAACAGGATTAGTTGCCGTGACACTATTGATTGTTGTAGCCGGTGGTGCTGGAGCTTGTATAACTTGGATAGTACGCAGACAGCCCGTATCACGCACCAAACGATTTCGTGCAGAGTTAATGTAATCCGTTAACTGCTGATCCGTGTAAAAATTAGCGTTGGCATCATGCAATAAACGTCTAACATCCGTAATGTAACCGGAGAGGTTTTGCGACATTTACGTTCCATAGTTTAAGCAACAGATCGGACTTTTCCCTCTGTCTGCTTAACAGCTCGCAGAGGTACTCTTTCCACCACCGGGGATAACGAATGGTTCTTTTCTGGCGCCTTGTCGGAAAAAGCCCACTTTTCAAGAATGGCTAAACCATCCTCTAAATCATTTGTGGTTCTAATCCAACCAAGCCTAGCCAAATAAGGTTCTTTGTTTTCATCGCCGTAACCAAAAACGTGCTTGGCAACTTCAATAGGAACTTCAAGGGGTTCACCGGGTTTGAAGGTGTACTTCACCCCAGCAAAACCATCAATTAGTTTCTTTTCAGTTAAATTGGTTACGAATATTGAAATCATTAGAAACTCACAACATCGCCGTAAACGGCAATATCAACTGTGCCATTTGACGAGCCAGTATTGATGTTTACATACAAACACTGAGTTGAATTACCGTTAACAACAGTATTAGCGGCAAAACCACCAGCAACAGTCAAATCTTGATAAGTACCCGCACCAGTCAAGTTGCTCAATACAACATTACCAACTACTGCATTGGCTGTTGCTACATTACCTGTACTGGAAATACTGATTGCTACGTTTGCTGCCGCTACGTTTCCAGTTGGGTTTTGTACCGTAACTCTGCGTACAATGACCGCACCAGAACCAGCCACCGCACCGGCATTAGTTAAACCACCACCTAAAATTGGGATGGTAACAACCGCATTACCAGTCGTAGCAAGCGAGACTGTTTTAGCAATGCCAATACGACCATTGCCAAAACTATCAAGGGTTAGTTGTGCAACTGAATCTGCGTTAGACATAGTTGCCTCTTAGCTAGTAAACGTACCCGATACAGCTTGACCACCATTGACGGTAGCAAGAGTAATCGTAGTAGAAGTTGCAACAATAACGTTTGCACGAACGTTTACCCCATCAGACAGCAATACACCACCAGTATTATTACCAATGAGTGTTGACCATGTTGCGGGCGTTGTGCAAGCGGTATTGGTGTTGTAAGCCGACACCGCTTCAATTGTAACGTTGGCGGTTGGGAACAACCAGAACGTACCGGCAGGAACCAAAACCGTTGCATTGTTTGCAGAGATTGAGGTGTACTGTGGATACGCACCAGGAGTGTTTGCCCCTGCGCCTGAAATAAGGATTTTGTTTAAGCCAAGAGCCATGACTGTTTCTCCTTAAAGTGCGATTGAATTGTAACCAGACACACGGGTCATGGTTTTGGGTTTAGTTGATACCAATTCAGCAATCATTAACACCGCACCAACATAACCAATCTGCCAATTAGGCAAAGTCGATTCAAAGCCAGTAAACACAAACGAACCTTGTTCGTGAATGTATAGCGACAAGTAGTTGCTGTTAATAAAGTAAACAGTACCTTCGGGGCAATATGGGTCTGGATAAATTGGCACACCAGCAACCATCAATGCTCTAAATGCAGCTTGAGGGCCATTGTTGTCACCATCAAAACCGTGACCAGGAGTAATAACGTATTGTTCTTGACCCACATAATCTTGAGCCAACAATGTCCAAGTACCAAAACCGCAAACACCAAAAGTTGGAACTTCTGCACCGTATTTAACAGTACCAGAAATATATTGCAACGTGTTTTGACGAGTTGGGTTAACGTTACCTGCTGCATAAACCTTTGATTTCCACCATGTATAAGTAGACCGGTTAATGTTGCCGTAAGTTGTTAAATTAGTACCATCATCAATTGCACCGGGCAAACCGATAAATTGTTGAGTATTGGTGTAATTGGTGTACAAAGCCGTAGCCATTGCATCCATCATTACGTTGGTTGCATCATTCATCCGAGCTTCAATCAAAGGAATGATAGCGTAATCTTGCTGTACTGCGCCTTCCATACCGAGGAATGGTACTGGTGCAATCATCAACTTTAAGTTGAATTCAGCGTTAAATGCACCTTGCTGAACTGATGGTTGGGTAAAAGAACCCGAATAATCAGACCATTGTGCATTAACAAAGCCAGCACCTTGAACAGGTACCGTTACTTGGCTTACACCGCCCGATGCTTGTTGACTGTTTGCAATCAACGCAGCCATCAAAGGTGTTGAGTTGTAAAGCTGGACAACCAGCTTAGGTATAAATGCCCGGCGTGTGACGTAAGTAAGCTCGTTATATTGCGAGGTACCACTTGCCGGGAGAATTCCGCCGCCGATAGGCATAATAAATCTCCTTAGTTAATAAACGGCAAAACGCCGCCAAACAGTTTTATCCCCAAAACTATACACCAATTGGTCTACGACCAATATTCCTAATTTCTTGCAACGCTGAAGCCGCTTCATTACGAGCCGCTTGCTGTGGACTTTTCCAATATTTTGACAAATCAAATTTGTTCAATGTGTTTGGATTGTAACCAGTTGGCGTAGGTTCAGCCGCTTGTTTCATCCATTCCCAATGTTGCGCTGCCGTATCGTGGCTGGTAATGCCTTGATCGAGCATAATTTTTTCAATTTCGCTCACGGCATGATCGTCCACGTTATACGTTGATTTAATTTTTGCACGTTTTGCTTCGAGTTGTTCACGAATGTCTCGCTCATGCAATTTGTTTTCCAAAGCCATTACTTTTTGTTCAGCTTCAGAAACTTTAGTGCGAGTGAAATCTTCAATTTCTAACTCAGGAATAACCAGATCAGGATTAACTTCTCTGGTCATTTGCAAAAGTCTTTTGCGTGTGACTGGATTGTCAGATAACGTTTTGGTCAATTTAGCCAATTCGTAAATCTGCGCTTGATCCATATTTTCTAAACTCATGTTTATCCCCTAACTGAATTAAATAACTTTTTTGGTATCGCCAGGGCGAGAAGTGGTCATCATGTTTTTATGACCTCCTTTAGGTGCTGAATTCAAGCCACCAAATTGCGAATAACGAGGTGTATTGACAATCTGACCATTTTTTTGGTTGTTATCAAGTGGGTTGCGAGGGGCTGATGCGCCACGAGGTTTGAAAAGATCCATCATTTTTCCTTTACATAGGTGGAGGCAAACCGCCTCCTGGAGGGGGAAGTCCAGCGCCGCCTGGTGGTTTCATGCCGCCTGGTGGTGCAAGGGGAGGTGGTGGAGTAGGCTGTCCGTTTGGAGACATTCCGGGAACAGAAGGCGCACCCGCCATCATTTTTGCTTCGGGTGAAGAACCACCCGCTTGCGGTAAATTTTGAAGTAATTGCAGAATTTCGGATTGTTGCAATTCACCGGTTTTTGCTTTGCGTGGGCCAATGATGCCAGAAATGGTACGAATAGCATTAAGAATTTTTTGCCCTTCAGGCGATTCGCTACCCAAAGCTGGTAGAGCTTGCTCAAGCAAATCGGTAGCCATACTAATGTTAATCATTGACGCTTCACGATTACCCATTTTGGGTTCAGGCGTGGACATAGGCGATCCCATTGGAGGGGTTGCACTGTCCGACATAGTAGTTGGTGCATTATCAGCAGGAGGAACGCCACCAGGCGTAGCCGCATCTTTCTGACTTTTAATCATTTGCATTAACTGGTCGGGTGCAACAGCCATAGCGATTTCCTATTAGAATGTGTGTAGGTTAATACTAATTCTATAAAAGTCAAGGGGGAGGTAGTTTTTAGTTTCCCGCCTCCCCCGCAGGACTGAGTGGTCACCCACAAGAACCCTTACGGATTACTTGCGTGATTTACGACCTTTGCGGCTTTTGCGCATAGTGCTCTCCTAAAAGAAAGACGGCCACCAAATTAAAGGGAAGGCAGCCAAACCCTATTCCCTGAACGAGGAATTCTTTATCTTTTCGTGCGTCCATAACTTCTTGTTGATGCTGAGTTACGGGTGTAATCTTTAGGGCTTGCATTACGATACTGCAAAGTTGGTGACGAGTCACCTCTTTTTAGAGATTCTGTTGTCACTCTCGGTTGATCCGCTTTAGGTGCAACTGAAATAGCCATTACGCCGCCTTTGGAACAGACTTGGGTTTACTTGGTTCGGGAGCTGGCTTAGGTTGTGAAGCCTCTTTCAATTCCCGTTTTTCAAGGTTTTCCTTGAGCAATTGTTTCATAGGTGGTTCGACAAGATCAAGCAATTCTTTTTTATCAATTGCACCGGCTTTGAACAAATTAAACGCTAATTGTTTTGTATCTTCAGTAAATATGGGGCTGTTAGAGTGAGCATCTACTTTTACAACAAAATCTTTAGTAAATTGTTCAGCAATAAACGACACACCTTCTGAATCTTTGAAATGGGTTGCGTCATACGATTGCATCAATTTCAAATACAACGTAGCCACTTTTTCAAGACTATCTTCAACAATCAACGCTCGTTTCTTAGCCCTTGATGAACCAAGACGAGCCAATTGAGAAGCGTGACCTGTTGAGCGAACACCTGCTTCACCTTTGCCTGATAAGACGTTACTGATTCCTGATACTTCAGAAAACATATCGTCAATCTCGTGAATAACCTCAAAAAGGTTATTAGGCATTTCAGGGGCAAGACGTTCAACTTTGGCATTAGGCATATCGCTTGATAACAAACCACCAGCACGATTAAGCGCAAAGTTTTTCTCGTCTAATATGCCAGTAAAGCCAGAGAGTGCGGTAGGGGGCGAAGTTTGTTTGGAAAGAATGTCTAATACTTCGGTCATGCGATTATTTCGCAAACCTTGCAAGAGCATCAATTTTTGTACTTCAGATTGTCCCCAAAAATAATCATATTGTGGGTTAGGACAGATTTGTACAAACGGACATTCGCCTTTTAAGAATAACGACGCACCGGGTCGGTCATAAATAATAACGTCGGGTGAGGCAATGGTAACAACTTGGTAATCCATTGTTTCATCATTCCAGCACCACAATTCTTGCATTTCAATTGTTTCTTCAGCCACCCGTGCTTGATAACGATTCATGCCGTACAAATCCATTTCTACGTTACCGTAAATAGTTGGATTGGTAGCGGATAAAATCACTCGTGCTACGCCATCACCGCCGGCTGCCCCATCGTTAGTCGTGTTGCGTATGCCACCTGTAACACGAGCAACAATGCTTTCACGTTTAGGATGTGAGTAAAGCCGTGCGTATAACTCAGATTTAGTAATGTAATAGCGTTGAACAAGTGCTTCTTGGCGATCAGTATAGGGTGTATCTTCACGCAACACACCCATTGCCCCTGGTTCAATCATGTACGGGTGTATCCCGTTGTTGTAAACCAGTTTGACAAACGTTGTGTTAAAAACAAGTGACCAAGTAAGCGCAGTAGAAAACACTTGGTCAGCGTTTGAATTTAACCATTCATCATTTAATGCGCCAGTTAAAACAGGGGTCTTTCTTTGTTCTTGATGATTAGCAGAGGCACCTAGCGCAATAGAAAACCGAGTCGTTTCAGCAGAATAAAGAAAAGAAGTTAGTTGGTCGATGTGAGGATGTATTTTGTTAAAGTAAGCAGGGGGTTCTTCTGAACCAGCCCCAAACAAATAATACGAACGCAACACACGATAATCTTCTTTACGTTCTTCCCTTGAAACCATGCACTTTTGTGCTAATTCCAAATAGAAATTTTCACGTTCGTCATGGTTTGGTGGGATTCTCATGTCTTAATTTTTAATCCGTCAGGGTCTTGCATTGTTGCGCTAGGATTGATGGTAGGGCCATTATTGATCCCAGCGTCTCTTGGTGTCAAGCCAACTGGTTCACCTTTTATGGATTTACCAAATTGACCGGCTAAGACCGCTTGCATATTCATCCCTTGGAATCCGCCCCCCCAGATTGCCGAATCACCGGCACGGGGTTCTCTTGTTTCTTGCTGTGTGATGATTGTTTGTGCGGCTTGGTCTTTGCGGGGGCGGCCTCGTTTTTTCGGCGTGGCGTATTTTTCCGCTTCTGCGTATTCTTTTTCGGTGAACTTGTTGTTACGGGTAAGGTATCCGCCTTGGTTTTCACCTTCACGGGTAGACTTAATGTTAGACATTCCAAATTCTTTGGCGAGTCCTTTAAGGTGTGCGTCAGCGTTTTTGGTTTTGTCGCTCTTGAACCCAGGAGCTTGGAGAAAAACTTGAAGAACATAATCGGTACACCCCTCTGGACACGTTGGTTGATAACCTTCAAAATAACCATGCTCTTGGCATTTGTAATCTTTCAATATCCTAGACATTTACTTTATCCCCTAATTGATCCTCAAGGGTATCCCCGTAGTCAGATCGGTTAATAATTCCTATCTTCAATTTAATTTTACTATCAACAACTTCAAGCCCATAGCCTCTAGCCATTCTTGGTTTGGGTATTTTGCGATATTCTAAGTATTTTGTTTGGTCTTGGTTTTTCATAATGGCTATTTCGCCATTTTTCCAAGCGTTCCATCCTTTTGACACTCTAATTTGCATTAACTCATTGATTGGATACGTTTTTTCAATAAACATCAAATTAAAAGTGCTAAAAGGCACACCACACAACTCACAAAACATTTTGATGCCAATTCCCCGTCTTTTGTCGGCAATAAACCGATCCATTACGGTTTGCAGCTCAATTTTAGACAATACGTTGATTGCCACCGTACATTCCAATCTTTTTAAGATAATCGGACACATTTCTACCCATTGCAACTTCTTCAGGGGTTAATTCCTCTTGTTTTTTGCTTATATCTCTTGAAATACGTCTACCAATCAATTGTGGCTGGACTTGTTCGGCAAAAGCGGCTGCCGCTAAGGCTGAAGCAATCACCCGATCATCTTTATTGCGTCCAGACGCTTCAATTGAACCCCCATCACGCACAACCGTTTTCATTTCTTCAATGGTATCCATATCTAAAATGTCCATCATGCCCCGTTCAAAATAATCTTTCATGTAAGACAACATTCTTTCTTTGGTAGCAGAAGTGGTGAGCCAGCCCATAGATGATGACATACCACCTAACGAATCGTTCTTGCGCCAGATGTAATTAGACATTGAACCGTATACGTTCATCAAATCAGCACCCATTTGACCACCCATGTTAGCGGCAAGACGCTTGAGATTACGCAATTCGTTAATGACGGCTTGTCCTGGTCCATTGACTTCTAAGTTAAGCGTAGAATTTTTGTATGCACCAGCAAGATGGGCAATCACCCAAGCAAATTGATAAGTGTTCATTTCGCTTGTTGCAAACGAAGCCACTTGTTCTAGTCCATCGGAATAAGCTCGATACACTTGTATGCAAAAACGATCAGCCCAATCAGAGCTGCCGTAAGCAGGGTCAGCCCCGATAACGTAGTAGGCTGTGTCAATCGGTTCTTCCCATACTTTAAGCGTTGATAATCTCTCAGTTGACTTGAGGACATTTGTGTCTTGAAAATTTGCACCAAACAAATAGCGGTAGAAATCCGGAGTGGTCTTTTTAGCAATTTTTGCGGCATCCGTACACCTTGCATTAGAAAAATAACTGGTTCCCGTCATCACAAACGCATAATCTTCAGTAGGCGGAAATTCTTGATACATCAAACTATCGTCTTTAATACCTTCGTAAAGTTTCCAACGCCACCAAGCAATTTGCCGACTATTGATTTCTACGTTGTATAACTTCTTAATGTCTTTAACCCATTCTTTTTCTTCACCTGTTAATTTACCATCCCAATAGACTTTATAGGTTTGACCGTTTGGGTCGAGTGAATACAGCTCGTTCCTCCACCAGCCACAAAAAATTGCACGTTGCGTTCTAGCTCGTTTGCTTGTGGTGTACATATCGTGAAACATATTGAAGCCCCGTGCCGTGGACTCAAAGATGTACATTCGCATGGGATTAGTCTCAGCAAGCGAAGCCAAGAGGGATGCCAGACCTTCTTCATCGCCCCAAGAGGATGTTTCCGTACCATGTAGAAAGGTAATCGCTTTGCCACGCCCTAATGTTCCTTTACTTCGTGTTCCCGCCACCTGATAAAACAAACGACTACGGTTTCGCAAACTCATTTGTGTTCGATTGTGAGCAATCAGCGGTATTTTGTATTCTTTTGGTAACCCCTCCATGTACATTGAAAGGGTTGACCTAAACATATCTCTGTTTTCTTCTGTATCTGTTGTTAATGTCCCTTGAAGTCCAGGGTTAACAAAATGCCAATACAGATCAAGCGCAAGAGAAATAGTCGTGATCCCTAACTGGCGGCCTTTAAGGATAGTAAAAAAATGTATATCTTCTTCCAGCCCTTTAGCAATCTCCCCCATCACATAGGTTTGAGTACCTAAAAGATTATCCATCTTCTTCAAACCATGCTCTTTGGTCTCAATCTTGAGCTGTTTGCAGAAATGATAAAAATGCTGAAGATTAAAAGCAGCCATTATTCTGGTCTATCTTGAAAAATCACTTCACCAGAAGAACTGACTAGTTTGTCATCTTGCCAAGTCGGAGCGCCTTCCGTTGCCCATTGAGATTCAGCACTAAAAGATTCGTGATAAGGCGTTTTGTAATAATCAGGATAATGTAAAGATTGCGTTACAGGATTTACGCCAGATTGAGCTTTGGTATCACCAGACATAAGACCTAAGTAAAAACCCCGCATATCGTAATCAGAAGTTTTGTCGGTTGGGTCAAACGGAACATTATTAGATTGCACCCATTGCAAAAATGCTGCTTCTTGTTCAGGAGATAATTGTGCAAGTTGTTGTTGCCATTGAGGATTAGCGTAAGCCATGTTTCTTGCATACACTTTTTGTATTTGTTCTTGACGTAATTGATTAAGAATGTCTTCAGTTGTTACCATTTCCTAACTCCCAGTTTGCTATCCTGACACAAACTTCTTTGTTTCCTTGCAACATTTAGTGTAAAGACTTATCATGTTTAGCAAGGGTTAACCGCAATGAATCCAACTCAGCTTGCGCCGCTATCATCATCTTAGTTGACTCAGCATGAACACGCATCAACTCTTTGAATAATTGCTCATGGCTCATATTCCAAACCATATCCAAATACTTACGCTTTTGAATCTCGTCTGGTGATTCAACTAAATCAGCACGTTCAGTATTCATCTGCTTCCCCTCCAAAGTACGCATAGAGGCACTTAGCCGCCTCATAGACCGTTTCAGATTCCTCGTCTGTACTTTCTTCTTCAAGCAAGTCCATCACTTCCTCCAAGCGGCATAGCATCAGTTTATCAATCAAACCGTTTATTCTGTCCTCCATACCCTTACCCCCCCTTCTTCACTACGAGCCACAAACCGCCAGCCCAGTTGTTTACCAACACGATAGTTACCATTACATATCTGGTTTAACTTTCCATTCGCTACAAAGAATGAATCTCCTACTTCCATTAACTTATATGGATACTTGTTACGAATAACATTCTTTGGTATATCTAACCCTTTCTCTACAATAAGCATATAACTCTCCTTTGCTATAACTCAAATAATACCATAAACCCATTTTTTCTTTGGGGGGGGATAGGAATGGGGCACCCTCCTCACCCCTCCCATGCCCATCTCAAAGCCTCGATACGCTGTATATTTATATAGTATTATTATATACAGTATGTGTATATATACAGTATATGATCTGTCCCTATTCAGCTTCCTGTAAGGAAGTAGTATGTATTTAAGGACTTTAATCTTTTAGCCTCGACCCTTTATAGATTATCTATAAGTATATTAAGACACTATATATATAATATATAAAATACTGTATATATATATAAATAGAGTACTAAGTATTACTTGATTAGATATAGACTATCAGCATCCTGGACTTGATTAGAAAATACAATCAGTTTAGCTGTAAAATTTAGTTGATTATTACGTTATACTAGTTATATACATTAATCAAAGATGTATATTATTCTCAACTCCCAGGGGTTATACGATGACACAAGCACAAAACTATGTAATTATTTTTGAAGCGGGAAACAAAGAGC
>Ga0114951_10006258_pt1 | contig 10607 bp, 11 predicted proteins | sample AM7aDNAmetaG_FD_88677 | JGI IMG/M metagenome (GOLD analysis project Ga0114951, IMG submission 88677) | Freshwater microbial communities from Finland to study Microbial Dark Matter (Phase II) - AM7a DNA metaG | ecosystem: Environmental > Aquatic > Freshwater > Lake | place: Finland: Lake Alinen...
CGGGAACAATTGAAGGCAAACCTTCAAGTACTGGCTCGCCATTTTTATAAATTTGGGTATAAACCGCGTCCGGCGTTTTGCAAATTTCGCAAACCGCTCGCTTATATTCAACCTCTTTCGGCCCCATAGAAAGAAGCTTTTTTATTATCGGGAACATTTCTCCTCTATAATCCGTATCCAGGCCGGAAGCAACAACCTTGGTCCCCTTTTTTAGCAACCCTTCTATAATATCAGCATCGCTCTCTTCAAACATGTGAATCTCGTCTATGCCCACAACCTTCAAGCCTCCTTCCATTGCTTCGGACAGATTGGAAACTTTCTTGGCCTGTAAGGAAACTCCGTTCCTTGACCAAACGCTTTCGTCTCTGACATTTTTGGCAGACTGGAAAACCTTAAAAGAAATATCCGCGTATTGCAAAGGCATGGAGTAGCTTATCAGCTCAAACGATTTACCGCTTTTCATCGGCCCTAAGATTAGGATCAATTCCATAATTTTTTATTCATTCTTAAATATATTTATCTTGTTTCAAAATAATAATCGCATCCGCTGCCCCACAAGCCCAAACGGCCTTCCTTGGCTTGCTTTTCTAAATCGTTAAAATAATTCAAATATTGAAAATTTTCATAAGCATAGTTAAAAGCATAACCGCCCTTGACCAGCTCTGCGTTAATAAACTCCCCATCCGGCAAAAAAACATACCGCAATAGCCGGCCGTATTTATCCCTGTCAGAAACGGAAGCATCCGAAACCAAAGAAACTTTTTTACCGCTAAGCAACTCTTTTGTTTTTAAGGAAGCTTCTTGCCCGAAGCATCCCTCTTCCCTATATGGTCCGGCGATCTCCGGCGTATCTATCCCTATCAGCCGGATGTTTTCAACTTTTCCGTTAACCTCGGATTTGATAGTGTCTCCATCAATAACTTCAATGACGCTATAAAAAATCTTACTTTCTTTCTTTGCCGGAACGCGGTCAAAGGCCGCAAAAAAATAATAACCGGCTAACCCGGATAAAACCAGTACTAAAGCGTAAAGTAAAAATTTATTTAATTTTAATTTGATCTGCATTGTTTAAAATAATTTCCGGCCGGCCTTGATAAGTCTTAACCAGCCCGGTTATCTCTACTGTTTTTCCCTGGTACTGCTTCGCCTCCGGAAAATTGAAAGAATCAGACTTAAAAATCACAGCACTGAAAGCACAAGTTTTATAATCCGGACAAAAATCAAAAAAAGTGGTCCCGCCCGAAGAAACATAAATATTGTCCACTTTTCCTGTTACGCATTTTTCTTCCCCTATAAATTTTCCGGCATCAAGATAAGAAGCGCAGCCAGCAACTATATTTGTCTGCTCTTTTGCTATTGGCTGGCCGCCAATCTCCGGCTGGGTAGATGACACTTCCAAAGCGACTTCATTAGATCCTAAATTTTCTTCAAAAATCAAACTCTGTTCAGCTGGTTTTTGGTTTTGGAAAAGATAAACAATTACCCCAAATAAAAAACCGACTATTGCTATCAATATGATAATTTTATTGTTCGCCAAAAAATTCTTCATTTTCTTCTTTTTATTTTATCAAAAAATCGCCTTTCAGGCGATTTTTCGATAGCTCTTTTTGCAAGCTTAAATAAAAGTAATGGCGTTGCCTTTATTTTGGCATCTGCCGGTCCTGCCTATGCGATGGACATAGTCATCATAAGTAGCAGGAACATCGTAGTTGATGACATGGGTGACATTATCAATATCCAGACCCCTGGCTGCCACATCAGTGGCCACCAATATCCTGACTTGATTCGTTTTGAAAAAACTGAGAGCTTTTTGCCTATTGGATTGGGTTTTTCCGCCATGAATAGATTCAACCTTAAATCCTCTTTCTGACTAATTTTCGGAAAGGCTTTCCACTCCCCATTTAGTTCTGCCGAAAATAAGGACCTTGCTGAAATTTTCCCCAGCCAACAGCTCGCACAATTTTTCCATCTTCTTGCTTCCATTCCCGCCGGTTTTGATAACTTCGTGAGTGATATTCAAAGGCATCTCGCGAGTCTTAACCGAAACCTTAACTGGATTCTTAGTGAACTTACTAACAAGCTGCTCTATGGCGCTCGGAATAGTCGCCGAAAAGAAAAGGGTCTGCCTATCCGCCGGCATTTGGTTGATCAAATATTTAATTTCATCCACAAAACCCATATCAAGCATCCTATCGGCTTCATCCAAGACGACTGTTTTCATCTTAGACATATCCAAGGCTCTTCTTTGAACCAAATCCTTGATCCTGCCAGGAGTTCCGATAATAAAATCATATCCTCTTTTGAGGCCATAAAATTGGGTTCTGATCCCGGTACCGCCGATACAAGTCACGGCATAGACTCTTAAACCAAAGCTGAAATCTTTAAATTCTTTTTCTATCTGCAAAGCCAGCTCTCTGGTCGGAACAATAATAATGGTTTTATTCTCGCGATGCAAAAGAATATTATTAATTGCGGGAATTAAAAAAGCGGCTGTTTTTCCTTGGCCGGTATTAGCAATGCCTACAACATCCTTGCCCTGCAAAAGCAAAGGGATCACCTGGTCCTGGATCGGAGTCGGATCAATATATCCTTTCTTAGCGATGTTATTTTTAAGATCGTTCTCAATTTTAAAATCGGCAAATTTATGAACCGGCTTATAAACTTGCTCATCTTTCATAGGATGATTTCTTATTTCCGCTTCATTCTTTTGAATAAATTTAACAATGTCCAGTTTATTTCCGCTGAATCTTCCTTTGCCGGAAAATCCGCCGCGGCTGCCCGAAGAACCGCCTCTTCTAAAATTAGAATTGCTTCCGGAACGAGATCCGGACCTTTGGCTGTTTCTAGAAAATGTTCTAGTCTGCATAAATTGTTTTGGCTTTTTTAGATATGTTTTGGCAATTTCGTTGCCGCACACTTTGCCAGTTTGGTGAACGCCCCGATGTATAAAATGCGGAGCATCTCCAATAAAAAAAGCGAAGCCTTTTTTTGTTAACTCTGAATAACAGGCCGGCTTTTCAGCCGGAATATTCAACCTCGCTTAAGGTGTGAGATTGAATATTTTTAACAAAGAAAGGTTTCGCTTTTTGAAAAATATATAATCTCAATTGTTTATAATAAAATTATATTGTATTTTTACTACTCTGTCAAGCCCAAATTCGCATCTCCGTCATTAAAACCATTATCAATATGGCATCCATCACAAAAAGGCTTATTGCGGGATTTGCCGCAACGGCACAAGGTAACACGGTTCCTGGCCTCGTACTTTGTCCCATCCGCCGATTCTATAGATACCCCCTCCTTTGGCCCAAATAGGCCCGCTAACCTTCTTGGCAGGATCTTCAACTAAACTGATTGACTGCTCAAATCCTGGTTCTATCGGCTCCCCTGTTTTTTTATTTATTGCTACTAATCTGCCCGAAGGACAGTTGCAAGCTTGCTTAACGGCGTTTTTTTTCAGGTCAGGATCATCAGATCCTTGAGTATTGCTCCAAACATCATTATATTGGTTATGGCAAAAACGGGCCCGGGCGCAGAGATCCGGCACATCAGCCAAATCCAATTCCGGACCAGAGATCTTTTCACATTGGTCCGAATAATTTTCTTTGCTGGCCGTCTCTGTCCCGTCAAAGCCAATCTTGGCATGATCACCGTCGCAAAAAGGCTTATTCTTGGAATGGCCGCAACGGCACAAGGCATATTTTTCCTGCCTGGGATACTCCTTTCCTTTTCCCCATGCGCTTGAATCGCCGTTCTCGTCAGCAACGATTATTTCTTTTTTCAAAGGCAAACTTCCAAACACCAAATACGGTCCATCTTTAGCAATCTTGATCCCGCCTTTATTTTGAAGCTGCTTATTTTTGTCTTGGGCCATAAATTCAAAAAATTATTAATTTCTTAAAAGTTCAATGGCGCTTTGGCCGGCTAAATATCCGGTACTCCAACAATTCTGCAAATTAAAGCCTCCCGTCTCCCCGTCTATATCAATAATCTCTCCGGCGAAAAATAAATTACTGATAATCTTTGACCTCATTGTTTTGCCGTCTATCTCTGCTGTCAAAACTCCGCCGCTGGTGGCCATGGCCAGATCAAATCCCAAAAGAGATTCCGCGGTCAACTCTATTTTTTTCAATAAAAGAAACAACCGTCCGCGCTCTTCTTTAGTCAAACCATTCACTTTTTTCTCCGGATCAATATTTGAAAGCCTGGCAATCGCTAAGACCATTTTTTCTCGGCGGAAAATCAGCCAAACAATTTTTCAAACTTTTATTGTGATAATCTTTAAAATTATTTTTGATTTTCTCTTCTATTTGGCCTTGGCTCAAAGATGGATTCAGATCTATAAAAATTTTTACTTCTCCGTTTTTTAACAAGTCTCCGACAGTCCGGCTCAAGTCAATAACAGCCGGGCCGCTTAAACCAAAATGAGTGAATAAACAATCGCCTGTTGCGGTTTTTATTTTCTTGCCGAATTGCCAAACGCTGATACCGGCATTTTCTAAGCTTAATCCCTGCAATTCTTTGATCCAATCTTCTTTTATTCTAATTGGGACCAATGCCGGTTCAAGGGCATTGATCTTGTGCCCCGTTTTCTCTATCATCTGAAAAACTTCCCCGCTGGAACCGGTCAATGGATATGATTTTCCTCCGGTACAGAAAATATAATTCCGGGCCGTTATTTCCCCTTCGGCCAAAACGATTTTTTCAATTGCTCCTTTTCCAAAAACAACATCTTTAACTTCCTCATTGTATAGAACGATAACCTTTTTCTTCTTCATTTCTATATACATCGCTTCCAAAACATCAGCCGCGCTGTTGCTTATCGGAAAGACCCTTTGTTCCCCTTCTATCTTTGTTTTAATTCCAATCTTCCCGAAAAAAACGATGGTCTCTTTCGGTCCAAAAACGGAAAAAGCGTGGAAAAGAAAAGAACCATTTTTATTGTAATGGCCTACCAGCTTTTTCAAATCAAACTCGGCGTTGGTCAAATTACAGCGGCCGTTCCCGGTCAAAAGAAGCTTCTCTCCCAAGCCGCTGTTCTTTTCAATTAAAACTGTTCTCGCCCCCAGCTCCGCCGCCCGGATCGCGGCCATCATTCCGGCCGGCCCGCCGCCGACAACAGCTACATCAAATTCCTGTTTTTTATTTTTCATCTTTTTTGGATTTTGGATTTTCTTTCTTTAAAAACTCTACTATTTTTAAAATTTCTTCCTTTGAAATAAAATAATTGCTTTTCTTGATCACATAATTTTGAAATCCCTTATCTCCTATCCAAACATCGTCTTTCCTGAAATTCATAGACTCATCCACATCCGCATTCGGAAAAATAATCATCGGCACGACAAAATATCTTTTTCCGGATTTCTGAAAGATCAAATTGCTCAAAAATTCCGCTTCTTTTTTCGCCTCGCCGATAAAATCATCTTTCATCTTCCGGCCCTCCACTAAAAGATGGCCGTCGTAATAAGCAAGAATTCCCCTGTTCTCCTTTATTTCAATCGTGAAAATACCTGTAGGACCCACGCAGATATTATCTATCTCGCCAGAGCCGAATTTAAAGTTTTTTATTTCAAAATAATTTTTGCCGATCTCTCCAAAAACTCTTTCCAGCATCAAGCTTCCCCTTTTAAAGAACCTTCTTGCCTTGAAATTCTTCTCTCCGTATTTCTCATAGATGATCTCCCACCAATGTTTACCTTGAAAAAATCCGAACAAAGCGCCTAAAAAGAAAAATACAATAGCGCCAATGCTATAAGCTGAAAGCCACCATTCCAAAGGCATTCCCAGCCCGTATTTTTGAAAATCAATGTTCATCAAGGCAATATGCCCCGCTTCAATCAAAAAATAAGCCAAAAATTGAAGCTCTATGCCTAGAAAAACGAATAAAGAAATATAAACCGTTTTCTTCAAAGATTTTTTCATATCTTCATCTTAGCAAAAAATATCCTTGATTAAAATCAAAAATACTTTGCAAAGAAAAAATATTATTTTTCGGGAAAATAAAAATAATCTTCAATGCCTCGCTCTTCTTCCGTCTTCTCATAAAACTTTTTCTTCAATGGTTCTTCATCGGCCGGATGGGCAAGATGGTATCTATAATCATCATAATTCCCTATGTGCGTTTCCATCCTGCAGTCTTTGATCTCCCAAATATGGTCGCAAACATTATTAAGGATGTAACGGTCGTGCGAAACCAAAATAATCGTTCCCTGGAATTTTTTTAAAACTTCCGTAATAATTTCCTTGCTGGGCAGGTCCAAATGATTGGTCGGCTCGTCCAATAAAAGAAAATTTACATTTTGCAAAATCAGCTCTGCCAAAGCCACGCGAGCCCTTTCCCCGCCGCTTAATTCGCTGATCTTTTTTAGAACATCGTCCTGCGTGAACAACAGGCTGCCCAAAACCTTTCTCACCTTATCGCCTTTTTCCACGGCCTTTGAGCAAACCTCGTCCATAATATCTTTCTTCGGATCAAGGTCTTCATGCGCCTGGGCGTAATAACCTATGACTATGCTATCGTCAATTTTAATGGTGCCGCCCCCAAGATTTTGCCTGTTTAAAATAGTTTTTAAAAGCGTGGATTTGCCAAATCCATTGCGGCCGATAACGCCAATCTTATTCCCCCAAAAAACTTCCACCTTCCCGGGAGCGGAAAAAAGAATTTTGTTTTCCGGGCCGATCTTTATGCCATCCATTTTCATCACTCTGGTACAAACTTTTTCCACCTTATCAAAACCGATCCTTATATCCTTGTACCCTTTCGGGAGCTCTTTCATCTCTATTTTGTCCAATTGCTTAATCCGGCTTTGCACCCGGCTGGCGGTTGAAGCCTTAGATCTAAACCTATTTATAAACTCTTGCTGTTCTTTCAAATATCTCTGCTGGCGATAATACTGGTCCTCCTTTTTTTCAAACCGTTTTTCCCTTTCTATAATATAATCCGAATAAGAACAATAATATTTTTCCAGCCCGGTTTTGGTCAGTTCAAAAATTTTGTTGCAGATCTTGTCTAAAAAATAACGGTCATGGGCAACGCAAACAACGGCTCCTTCCCAATCTTTCAAAAATTTCTCCAGCCACTCTATGGTCTCTATATCCAAATGATTGGTCGGCTCGTCCAAAACCAAAAGGTTCGGCCTTGAAGTTAAAACTTTGGCCAAAGCCAATTTTGTCCGCTCGCCTCCGCTCAAAGTCTCCACTTTCCTCTGCCAGGATTCTTCCCTAAAGCCAAAATCATTAAGCAACTCTTTGATCATCTCTTCGTAATGATAGCCTTCTTTTTTATTATATTTTCCCAAAACGCTAAAAAATTCTTCTGTTTCTTTATCGGAAAGGCTCTCTGTTTTTTCCTTAGCCTCAAAATAATTTTTTTTATTTATCAGGCCGTACATCTCCGGATTAGCTGAATACACTTCTTCAAAAATGGTATTATCCAAAGAATCCCAATGAGTTTCCTGCGGCAAATAACCAATCCTCAAACCCCTATGCCTATCAATTCCTCCCGAATCCTGGCTCTCCAAACCGACAATGATCTTCAATAAAGTTGATTTGCCTGTTCCGTTGGGCCCGGCAATGGCTATCCGGTCATCAAAATTAACTGCCATAGTTGCGCCGGAAAAAAGATCTGTCCTGAAATAAGACTTGGCGACTTCTTTTAAGGAAACTAAAGACTCCCTGATCGGAGCTGATCTGGTTTTGTAAAGATTTTTTAAAATTTTATCCCTATTATTTTCCATATTTATTTGAGAGATAGCATTTCTCGCGGAGAAAATTAAAAGGCTGGCCCTAGACCAGCCCGCGAAAATATCTTTATGGGATCACGCGATCCGGCAAATCTCAACAAAACCTACTATAGCACGAAATCTTCTAAGAACAAGACGGTTTTATCTGTTATCGCCGTTGCCATGGACCTTGCCTCTCTCCAGGCGCGATCTCAATTTTTCTATATTCCCCCTTGCGACATCTTCTAATTTCAGTCCCAGCTCCTCGGCCAAATTGGAAATATACCATAAAACATCTCCCAGTTCTTTGGCCAATTCCGCTTTTTTTTCTTCGGAAACTATGCCATCGCTATCGCGGATGATCTTTTTGATCTTCTCCGCCACTTCCCCGGCTTCCCCGGCCAGCCCCAGCGTAGGATAAATAAAATTATTCCCCTTGTTCGGATAAATAGCGCTCTTGCGGGCCTCTTCTTGGTATTGGTTAAATTCCATATTCTATATTTTTACTTTTTAAAATAATTTGATAAAAAACCATATTGAATGAAAATCATTCATATCATTATCTTACCAAAAAATCGGCCTATATAAAACGCCTTGAGATTATCCCTTTTTTAAGCTAAATTATGTATGGAAAAATAATATCTATGGAATTTCTTTACCCTGCAATTTTTGCGATCATTACCTTCTTCTCCACTTTTTTGGGCGGGCTTTTCGCTTTAAAGTTCAAAAATAAAATTCATTTTATAATGGCTTTTACCGCCGGCGTTTTGATGGGAGTTGTCAGCTTTGATGTTTTGCCGGAAATAATAGAACAGCTTAAAACAAGCAGTCTCGGTTCCATTGAAGTAATGGCAGCCCTGGTCTCCGGTTTTTTACTTTTCCATATTTTGGAAAAAACGATCCTTATCCACCACGCCCACGAATCGGAATACGCCGATCACAAGCACCCGAATGTCGGTGTTTTTTCAGCCTTAGCCCTGGCCGGACACAGTTTTATGGACGGAGCCAGCATCGGCATCGGCTTTCAAGTCAGCCCGGCTTTGGGATTTTTAATCGCTGTTGCCGTCATCTCCCACGATTTCACCGATGGAATGAACACAATGGCTTTAATGCTCGCCAATAAAAACAGCGTCAAAAAATCAAAAATATTTTTAGCCATTGATGCCGCGGCGCCGGTTCTTGGCATGGCTTCAACTTTTTTCTTTAAATTTCCCGAGAATTTTCTTATCCTGTATCTCGGTTTTTTCGCCGGCTTTCTGCTTTACATCGGAGCCAGCGATATCCTGCCCGAAGCGCATAGCAAGCAAAGCTCCCTCAAAATGGTCGGGCTTACCGTTTTAGGAGTGATCTTTATTTTTATCATCACCTGCCTCGTCTAGCCCTAAAAACAAAAAAACCGCCCAGACCAAGGCAGTGTAAATTTATTTCATAGCTTTCTGCTATTTTTTGATCTTTTCTATTTTCTCTTTAATGATTCTTTCCAGCTCGGAAACCGTTTCGCTAACTTTTCTTCTTCTATTGACAACGATATGGTCAAATCTATCTCTATAAAGATTCCACATTTCTTTATCTCTCCCCAACTTGACTAAAAACCATTCTTGGTTGGCTTTGCTTTCCCGTGCAAAATATTGCTCGCGCAACTGGCTCCACTCCTCCGGAGAAATATAAATAGTTATTGTCCTGGCGATCATCTCTTCGGCCAAATCGGGCATAGTTACTTGAAATATTTCTTTCGTGTGCGCTCCGGAATATTCGTCTATCTTCCAGATAATATGCTTTCCGGAAAAAACTTCCTGAATAGCCTCCCGGCTTGTTCCTTTGTATTCTTTGGGCCGGACCTCCACATGTTCCAGATAGAAACCATTTTCCGCTCTTTTTAAAAACTCTTCGCAGGTAAAAAAATTGTAGTCTTTCCCTTCTATTTCTCTTTCCCTCGGCAAACGGCTGGTATCGGTCACTAATTTTTTAAAGTCCGGGTTCTTCTTTAAAAATTCGGCGATAATCGTGTCTTTGCCCACGCCGCTCGGCCCGGTAATAACCAGCAAAATCCCGTCTTTATTATTGATATTTTGGTTCTTCTTTTCTGCCATTATTAAAATAACTCCCTGGAAGCCAGCGGAGCATTTTACTTAAAATGATTATCAATGGACAAGCTTATTTTTGAATGTTAATAATATACCATTTCTTTCATCGGGGCAATACTCCTGCTTGCGCCAGATGGCTATCCACTTTCAGGCAGATAACCCCTTATAGTATAATCAATTTATGAATTTAAAAATAAAAGATCCGATAAGTGGCTATTCGCACCTTGTCGGAGCTATGATCTTTCTCGTCGGATCCGTCTTCCTTGTTAAGAAAGCTGAAACCGGTCTGCAATTATTCTCTTTCTTGGTTTTTGGAACAGCTGCCTTCTCTCTTTATCTCGCCAGCGCTTGGTACCATTTGTTCGGAGCTCCCAGCGAAAAAATCGGTTACTCAAGAAAACTGGACCATGCTTTAATTTATTTCCTGATTGCCGGAACATTCACCCCTTTTTGCCTTGTCCTACTCAATGGATTGCTAGGCTGGATTGTTTTCGCAAGCGTCTGGATTCTTGCGGCTATCGGCACCACTGCCATCTTTTTTGATTCTTTCTGGAAGCACTTCCCAAGATGGGCCTCAACGGGATTATATTTATTCATGGGTTGGATCGGAGCGGCTCTTGTTTATCCGATGCGCTTATATCCAATGATCATCGCCCTCGTTGCCGCCGGAGGCTTTTTCTATACCATCGGCGCTGTTATATATATATTAAAAAAACCGAATTTCACTAAAAATTTCGGCTTTCACGAATTGTTCCACTTTTTCATTCTCGCCGGAACGATAGCCCATTTTTGGTGCGTCTAC
>Ga0114951_10006260_pt1 | contig 10603 bp, 6 predicted proteins | sample AM7aDNAmetaG_FD_88677 | JGI IMG/M metagenome (GOLD analysis project Ga0114951, IMG submission 88677) | Freshwater microbial communities from Finland to study Microbial Dark Matter (Phase II) - AM7a DNA metaG | ecosystem: Environmental > Aquatic > Freshwater > Lake | place: Finland: Lake Alinen...
ACTTTACCATCGGCTGTAAGGTCACTGGTAGGATAAACATTGTATAATCCATCATACCCAACATTTGCAGTTCCGGTTGATATAATAGTGTAAAGTTGAGTTTTCAGAGCAGCTTCAGTTTTTCCAACCGCAGCATTATAATATCCACTGGGCTCTGTAGCAAGTGAAAATAGTGAAAGTAAAAGAAGTAGAAAAGTAAATAGTTTTTTCATATAACGAATAAATAATGATTTCAGAAATGGTTTTTTTTCAAGCGCAAAATCTTGCAAATTTAAAGAATAACTTTTGAATATTTTTGTGTTTTTATATTTTTAAGCATTTTCTGCATAAATATTCGCTCACCTTAGTGTGTATTAAACAATTACAAGCACTCTTCCATTTTTCAAACTATTTATTACCTGGTTTTTTAAGAAAAATCAAATGAAAATGAGTACATTTGCAATAGCTTGTGTTCATTAATGAACAATTAAACTCAGATAATAGCATTTAAAATATGTCCATAACAACAAATACACAGGAAAATCTGACTTATCAATTGCCACCTAACTCTATTTTACAATTAGCCGATTATCAACGGACACCACAAGTTTCAATCGATACGCACAAAGAGTTTTTATTACTGATTTACAGTCCAACTTATAAATCGATTGAAGATCTGAATGTTCAGGAAATTAGTATGGGTGGATTAAGAGTGAATCCGGTAACAAATATCTCATCTTCTATCAATTATGTAAACAACCTGAAAGTCAGAAAAGTTTCTGAAACGATTGAAATTCAGGTAAAAGGATTGCCTGCCAATCCACGAATTACATTTATTACCTGGTCACCCGATGAAACAAAAGTTGCTTTTACAAATACCGTTGACTATGGTGTTGAACTTTGGATGTTGGATATTGCAACGGCACAAGCTATTCGATTAACTGATGCTGTGATTAATGCTAATCTGGGAAATCCGCTGAACTGGTATCGCAACAGTAAAGCTTTACTGGTTCGGTTATTGCCCCAGGACCGTCCATTATTAATTGATTCCAAAATAAATCTTCCAACCGGTCCAACAATCTCAACCAGTGAGGGTTCCAAATCGCAAAATCGAACGTATCCCGATTTACTCAAAAATGCAGTCGATGAGGCGAATTTTGTTACATTGGCAACTTCCGAACTTTATATGGTTGACCTCAACGGAAAAGCTGAATTATTCAAACCGGCTGATATGTATAGTTTTGAAGCCTTTTCGCCGGATGGAAATTATCTTTTGACAACTAAGTTACACAAACCATTCTCGTATGTGGTGCCGTTAAACCGATTTCCAATGACTTCGGTTGTTAGCAATCTGAAAACAAATGAAGCAAAAACCGTGAACGAAGTCCCACTTTCGGAAGTATTGCCTAAGGGTTTTATGGCTGTAAGGAAGGGGAAACGTCAGCTTAACTGGCGACTTGATGAACCAGCAACCTTATTTTATGTGGAAGCCCTGGATGGTGGTGACCCACAAAAAAAAGCCGATTTTCGCGATGCAGTTTATCTTTGGAAAGCACCGTTTGACGAAAATCCAACCTTGCTGACCAAAACTACTCAACGGTTTATGAATATTATTTGGGGAAATAAAGATATAGCTGTGATTCAGGATGAATGGTACGATACCCGAAATGAAAGAACCTACCTGATAAATCCTTCGATACCGGATGATGCTCCGATAATTATCAACGACCGTAACTTTCAGGATATATATTCCGACCCCGGACATTTTGATACATGGAAAAATGAATATGGAAAATACACATTGGCTATAGCCGATGATTGTCTTTTCAGAATAGGTGAAGGGCATACAGCAAAAGGACAATTCCCTTTTATTGATGAGCTTAATCTGAAAACGTTGAAAACAAAACGCCTTTATCAGTCGCTTTATACTGACAAAATGGAAGAAATTTTCGATATTGAGGGTTATAGAAATGGTCAGGCTTTGGTTCGCATTCAGTCAAAAAATGAATATCCTAATTATTATTTCCGAAATTTCCGAGAAAAAGATACCGTTACTCAGATAACAAGTTTCCCCAATCCATTTGAAACTATAAAAAACGTATATAAGCAAGTGATTAAATACCAACGTGCTGATGGAGTGGAACTTTCGGGAACACTTTATCTGCCAGCGGGTTACGACAGGGAAAGAAAAACCCAAAAATTATCGCTACTTATCTGGGCATATCCAGCTGAATACAAGGATAAAAACAGTGCCGGACAAAGTTCTGCCAATCAAAATGAATTCACTTATCCGTATTACGGTTCATTTGTGTATTGGGTTACTCGTGGATATGCTGTGCTTGACGATGCAGCTTTCCCAATAATAGGCGAAGGTGAAACTGAACCAAACGATAACTTTATTGAACAATTGGTATCAAATGCAAAAGCAGCAATCGATGCGGTTGATTCGTTGGGGTTTATTAATCGCACGAAAGTGGCTGTTGGCGGTCATTCCTACGGTGCTTTTATGACAGCCAATCTGCTTACACATTCTGATTTATTTGCCTGCGGAATTGCCCGAAGTGGTGCCTATAACCGCACACTAACACCATTTGGTTTCCAGAGTGAACAGCGAAACTATTGGGATGCACCTGAGGTTTATAATGAAATGTCACCATTTATGAATGCAGATAAGTTGAAAAAGCCAATTTTGCTTGTACACGGCGAAGCTGACAATAACCCCGGAACCTTCACTTTACAAACTGAGCGATACTTTCAGGCTCTATCGGGTCTCGGTGCTCCTGCTCGAATGGTCATACTTCCCAAAGAACAACATGCTTATGTGGCACGCGAAAATATTCTTCACCTGCTTTGGGAGCAGGATGTGTTTTTGGAGAAATATCTGAAGTAATGTTATCGAAAAAAGTCAGAAAACACTAAAAAGCCGTTACAATTTTACTTGCAACGGCTTTTCTAGAATTATTATTGGCAAATATTCTATCTACCTTGTTCTTTTGCCCAGCTGTCTTTAAGCGAAACTGTACGGTTAAATATCAACTTGTCTGGCGTTGAATCCAAATCCACATTAAAATAACCAATCCGTTGAAACTGGAAGTGATCCAATGATTTAGCATCTTTCAAAGACGCTTCAACCTTACAATCTGTAAGTACTTTCAAAGAATCCGGATTCAGCAAATCACGGAAATCGCGCTCATCGGCTGATGGATTTTCAACACTGAACAAGCGGTCGTATAGTCGGACTTCAGCATTCAGACAGTGCAAAGCCGATACCCAGTGAAGTGTTCCTTTTACCTTGCGGTTAGCTTCGGGCATGTGACTTTTGGTTTGCGAATCATATTCAGCATAAACTTCTACAATATTACCTTCAGCATCCTTCTTGCAACCGGTACATTTTACAATATAGGCACTTTTCAGTCGAACTTCCTGACCGGGAGTCATGCGGAAGAACTTCTTCGGAGCTTCTTCCATAAAGTCATCACGTTCCATGTAAAGTTCTTTGCTGAAAGCGATTTCTCGTGTTCCCGCCGATTCATCTTCGGGATTATTCACCGTTTCCATCATTTCTACCTGACCTTCCGGGTAATTGGTAATAATGAGTTTCACAGGATCAAGAACAGCATTTACACGTGTTGCAGCTTTATTCAGACTCTCCCGAACTGAATATTCCAGCAATCCGATATCATTTTGTGCTTCAAACTTCGTATAACCAATTTTATCAATGAAATTATGAATTGCTTCAGGAGAATAACCACGTCGGCGTAAACCGCAAATTGTCGGCATGCGAGGATCATCCCAACCGCTTACAAGCCCTTCCTGAACCAGCTGAAGCATTTTGCGCTTGCTCATCACCGTGTAAGTCAGGTTTAATCGGTTGAACTCAATCTGACGTGGGCGGTAATCGCTGTCTTTAAACTGATCGATAAACCAATCGTAAAGCGGGCGGTGAACTTCAAATTCGAGCGTACAAAGAGAATGGGTCACTCCTTCAAAATAATCGGACTGGCCGTGAGCATAATCGTACATCGGATATGCTTTCCAAGTCCAACCGGTGCGATGATGTGGGTGTGAGTTAATCACACGATACATAATCGGGTCGCGGAAATGCATGTTTGACGAAGCCATATCAATTTTGGCACGCAGAATCATTGCACCTTCGGCCACTTCACCTGTATTCATTTTATGGAAAAGTTCCAAATTTTCTTCAATGGGGCGGTTGCGGTATGGACTTTCAGTACCGGGAACGGTTGGTGTGCCTTTTTGTTTGGCAATAAGTTCAGCCGATTGTTCGTCGATATAAGCTTTTCCCTGTTTAATAAGATCTACAGCCAAATCCCATAGTTGCTGGAAATAATCGGAAGCATAATAAATATCTTTCCACTTGTAGCCGAGCCATTGAATGTCTTCCTGAATGGAATCAACATATTCAACATCTTCTTTTACCGGGTTGGTATCATCGAAACGCAGGTTACAGACACCTCCGTAATTACGTGCAACACCAAAGTCAAGGCAAATAGCCTTAGCATGACCAATGTGCAGATAACCATTTGGTTCGGGTGGGAAACGGGTCTGAATTCTTCCATCGTTTTTTCCATCTTTCAAATCCTGTTCAACAAAAGCCTCAATAAAATTCAGGCTTTTCTTTGGTGCTTCATCAATATTTTCCATACTTGATATAAATTGTGTATTACTTTTTTACAAGCAAAGACCTATACAATGATAGGCCTTGCTCTCAGTAACTTTTTTGTTTTACAGTTTCAACGCAAAAATAGTTGAATTTTGCGAATTGAACAATTGAATGTAAATAAAAAACCTCAAAGAGTACAAAGTACCTTTGAGAGTTTTGTTATATGTGAAAACTTTTAAAGTGTTCTCCGTTGTCGAACTACTAAAGATTTTTGTTATTCAAAATATCCTTTGATAATTCCGCGTGGTGAGTTTTTGATAAACAGCAGAATTTCATCGCGTTCGTTTGTTGCTGGAAGTTCAGCCTGAATACGTTCAATAGCATGTGCGGTATTCATCCCCGATTGGAAAATGTAGCGATAAACATCCTGAATATCACGTATTTGCTCGTTGGTAAAGCCACGACGACGAAGTCCGATTGAATTAATTCCGGCATACGAGAGCGGTTCACGGCCTGCTGTAATAAACGGAGGAACGTCTTTACCTATTTTAGAACCACCCTGAATCATCACGTGTGAACCAATTCGGGTAAATTGATGAACCAAAGAACCTCCACCAATAATGGCAAAATCGTCAATTTCCACTTCTCCGGCAAGTTGAGTAGCGTTGGACATGATTACATTATTACCAATAATACAGTCGTGAGCCACATGACAATAAGCCATCAACAGACAGTTATCGCCAATCACTGTTTTACCTTTTGCCGCTGTTCCGCGGTTTACAGTAACAAATTCACGTATTGTGGTATTGTCACCAATAATTACCAGTGAGTCTTCACCCTTAAATTTTAAATCCTGTGGAACCGCACCAATAACCGCACCCGGGAAAATTTTGCAGTTTTTACCGATACGAACACCTTCCATAATCGTAACATTAGAACCAATTTGAGATCCTTCACCGATAACAACGTTACGGTCGATAGTTACAAAAGGTTCAACCACAACGGTTGAGGCAATTTTAGCGTCGGGGTGAATGTATGCTAACGGTTGTTTCATTGTTATTATTTTTAAGCCCCTAACTTCCGAAGTGGGAATAAAGAGCAAGGATTTATCAAAATTAATTTAAAATAGATTCGGATATTTTTAATTAAGTCCCTTCTTGGGGGATTTATGGGCTACTTACTTGTTTTTTACAATTTGTGCCATGAATTCGGCTTCAGTAACTATTTTTCCTCCTACAAAAGCAGTTCCTTTCATTACTGCACAACCCCGGCGCATTGGTTCGGTCATTTCGAGGTGAAAGATAACCGTATCGCCCGGAACAACTTTTTGGCGGAATTTAACGTTGTCTATCTTCAAAAAATAGGTGGAATAACGTTCCGGTTCATCTACAGTATTTAACACAAGCAGACCGCCAGTTTGAGCCATAGCTTCTACCAGTAAAACACCCGGCATAACAGGCTCATCAGGGAAATGTCCCATGAAGAAAGTTTCATTTACAGTCACATTCTTCACTCCGACAATAACTTTCTCACGCATCTCGATGATTTTATCCACCATCAAAAATGGCCAGCGATGAGGCAACAATTTACGAATAGCATTAACATCCAACACCGGTGGTATAGAATCGTCATATATAGGGGCCTGAACTTCTTGCTTTTTTAATTCTTTACGAATTAGTTTGGCTACATCCGTATTTATTTTGTGTCCCGGATATGTGGCTATTACTTTGCCTTTCAATGGTTTGCCTATTAAAGCCAAATCACCGATTATATCCAATAGTTTATGAGTAGCGGGTTCATTTGAGAAGTGAATACCTCCGTTTAAATAGCCTAACTTATCGGCATCCAGATGAGGTTGATGTAATAAATCGGCAAGTTTATCGAAATCCTCTTGAGCGAGTTTGCGATCATAAATAACAATGGCATTTTTCAAATCACCGCCTTTTATCAGGTTCATTTTGATAAGTGGTTCAAGTTCATGAACAAACACAAAGGTTCGGGCGCTTGAAACCTGATCCACAAAATTATCGAGCGATGAAAGTGAAGCATACTGATTGGCTAATACGCTGGAATTGAAACCAATATGAACATCTACACTGAATGTATCATCTGGAATTATGGTTATTTTTGCTCCTGTTTCAGGAATACTGTATTCTATTTTTTTGCGAACTATATAATAGTCTTTATCTGCACTTTGTACTTCAATTCCTGTTTTTTGTATGCCTTCAACAACATATTTTGCACTTCCATCCAGAATTGGAAATTCAGGTGCGTCTACTTCCAGTAAACAATTATCAATACCTAACGCATAAAGTGACGACATTACATGTTCGATGGTGCTGATTTGCATTTCGCCTTTTTGTAATACTGTTCCGCGGGTGGTTTCGGTTACATACTCAGCCACAGCATCCATTACAGGTTGTCCTTCAAGGTCAATTCTTTTTATTTTTATTCCATGATTCTCGGAAGCCGGTTTAAAAGTCAGATTAATTTCAAGTCCGGTATGCAGTCCTTTTCCTGAAAGCGTGAATGCTTGTTTAATAGTTTGTTGTTTCGACATGCTAATCGTTTTACGGTCAACCTTCGCAGTGGGTTGCCGGTTTTTATATAATAAAAATGATATTATTTGAGTTTATTTTCAAGCTCTTCAATCCGTTTTTGCATGGAATGAATCAACTTCTGTATTTCAGGTAAATCGCGGATTACTACCGCTGACTTATAAAACTTAGTCATCGAAATTGCCGGTGAGCCTTGTATCCTCTGATTTGGTTCTTTTATTGAACCTCCAACTCCTGCCTGCGCTCCAATTATCGTGCCATCGGCCATTTGAATGTGACCGGCAAAGCCTGCCTGACCACCTACTGTACAGTGTTTACCCAGTTTAGTAGAGCCGGAAATGCCTGTTTGCGCTGCAATAACTGTATTGTCACCCACTTCTACATTATGTGCTATCTGAACCAGATTATCCAGCTTCACTCCCTTGTGAATAATTGTACTACCCAACGTGGCACGGTCGACAGTGGTATTGGCGCCAATTTCTACATCGTCTTCCAATACAACATTACCCATTTGAGGGATTTTTTTATACGAACCATCTTCTGTGGGAGCAAATCCAAATCCATCGGAACCAATAACCACACCCGAATGAAGTATGCAGTTATTTCCAACCAAGCAATCGTTATATATTTTCACACCGGCATATAGACAAACATTATCTCCTATTTGAGACCCATCATCGATACTGCAACCCGCATAAATCCTCACATTTTTGCCGATTTTTACTTGCTCACCAATATATACAAACGGAGCAATGTAAGCATTTTCACCAATGATGGCGGAATCTGAAATCGCTGCTTGCGAAGATATTCCGGTTTTCTTGGGCTTCATTTGATCTACCAGCGATAGTAACACAGCTAACGAAGCATATGAATCATCAACCCGTATTAATGTTGCACCTACCTCTTTTTCTGCCTTGAAAGTCTTATTCACAAGAATTATACTTGCCTGACTTTCATAGATATATTGGGTGTATTTTGGATTTGAAAGGAAACTCAGTGTACCCGGTTTGCCTTCTTCTATTTTAGAAAAATAACTCACCTTAACTGAAGCATCGCCTTCAATTTCACCTCCTAAAAATTCTGCAATTTGTTGAGCTGAAAACTCCATATCCAAAAATTTGGCACAAAAGTACTAAACTATTTTCAATTAACCATAAAAAAGGCTAAAGTATAACGATTCGTAATTCTCGGAAAATCATTTAATCAGACATAAAATTTAAAATATTAAAGCCTTAAATAGCAATAATAATACTTCTCGACTTTCTTAGTCAGTACATTGATATTCAACATGTCGGAAGCATCTGCAATATCTTTAACTGTTCCATCCTTATATAAAATATTGATGCTATCATCTTCCGGGCTGTAGGTGTCGGTAGTTACAATTTCTTCACCCATAAAATAGCTTGCTTCTGCAAAGTCAACGCCAAAATGAGCTACATATTGTTTCAACTGACTTTCCTTCAAAGATTTATCAATAGCTTGCGAACTTACCTGTACCTTAAACAAACGCCTGTTAGTGAATGCTTTGGAAAGAGTGGAAAGCACTATATCAGAATGTGATGACCAAACTTTTATGGACGAAACAATATCCGAGTCGTCCAATAAAGCGAAGTTTAACAAAGCTTCATCTGATTTACCGAAATTAGTATCATTTATCTCGTTATAAAGAAAATAACGTAAAGCCGGAGTTCCAAAAAGTTCGATACCCCGACTGGCAAGCTCCTTGGCACGTTTCAGTATATTCATCAGCATCTTTTCAGCTGCCACAGATGTTTTATGCAGATAAACCTGCCAGTACATTAACCTTCGTGCCACCAGAAACTTTTCAATGGAATAAATTCCCTTAGCTTCTACCACCAATTGATCGTTGTAAATGTTCAACATCTTGATAATACGTGCCGCACCAATAATTCCCTCACTAACACCAGAATAAAAACTGTCACGGCTGAGATAATCTAACCTATCCATATCCAACTGACTGGCAACAAGTTGGTGTAAAAACTTTTTAGGATAATGGTTAGTGAAAATATCCAGCGCCATTTCCAACTTCCCGTTTAGTTCCTGATTTATTTGCTGCATCATGAGCAGTGAAATCTCCTCATGACTTACTCCACTTACCAAACTATGTTCCAAGGTATGCGAAAATGGACCATGACCAATATCATGCAGCAATATGCAGGCCCGAACCGCTTCGGCCTCTGCAGAAGTGATTTCATGTCCCGCATCGCGCAGTTGAGCAATGGCTTCACCCATAAGATGCATTGCGCCTAACGAATGTTGCAAGCGGGTATGCTGCGCACCGGGATAAACAAACGATGACAAACCAAGTTGTTTGATACGATTCAGTCGTTGAAAGTACGGATGCTGAATGATATCGTACAAAAAGTCATTCGGGATGTTGATAAATCCGAAAACCGGGTCGTTTATTATTTTTCGTTTATTATTTTTCACTTCGTTCCTGATATTTGTTCACTTCGTTCCTGATATTTGTTCACTTCGTTCGTGTTATTAGCTTCGCTGATATTTTTTCACTTCGTTCACGTTATTTACTCACTTCGTTCATGATATTGCAGCGTAGCTAATAATGCCCGAAGGGCAAATATCGCCAAGGGCTAATATCGCGAAGCAAATAACAGCGAAGCAAATTTCGCGAAGCTAATAACGCGCAGCTAATATCTGTACAAGCCACTTCCAGCATTTCTCGGTCGAACTGATGCTCAGGCGTTCATCGGGTGAGTGTACGCCGTACATCTGCGGACCAATAGAAATCATATCCAGTTGAGGATATTTTTCGAGAAAAAGACCACATTCCAGTCCGGCATGGATAGCCCGTATTTGAGCTTCTTCACCGAACTGCTTTTTGTAACTTGTCTGTGCCGTTTGCAGAATGTTTGATTTCAAGTTTGGTTTCCAACCCGGATAACCATCACCGTGTGTAACCGTTGCTCCGCAGAGATTAAACACTGACTCTACCTGCTGCATGATATCGTATTTCGATGATTCTACCGAACTGCGCTGGCTGGTGGTAATCAATATGTTATTGCCTTCCTGCATTTTTACCGAAGCTAGGTTGGTAGATGTTTCCACCAGCCCTTTCATATCGCGGCTCATGGCTATCACACCGTGAGAGCAAGCATAAAGTGCGTTCAGTAATGCATCGGACGATTTCTTGTCGATAACCGTTTCGGGAATGTTTTCGGATTCCAGATTCAGGTTCAGATTGGGTTCTACGTCACCGATTTCCGTTTCAAGATCGTTTATAAAATGATTGAAAAGTACACGCACATTTTCTTTTTCAGCCCATGGAATTAAGGCTGTGGCAGTTGCCTCCCGGGGAATTGCATTGCGCAGATTGCCACCATTGAAGCTTGATAAACGCAAATCGGTTTGTTTGTTCAGTGTCCACAGGAAGCGGTTCAATATTTTATTGGCATTACCTCTA
>Ga0114951_10006261_pt1 | contig 10602 bp, 8 predicted proteins | sample AM7aDNAmetaG_FD_88677 | JGI IMG/M metagenome (GOLD analysis project Ga0114951, IMG submission 88677) | Freshwater microbial communities from Finland to study Microbial Dark Matter (Phase II) - AM7a DNA metaG | ecosystem: Environmental > Aquatic > Freshwater > Lake | place: Finland: Lake Alinen...
AATATGGGAATTACAGCCGCCGATATGGCTCCAAAAATTAAAATCAAGGCAACAAAATCCGGAACAGTGAAAGCCGTATAATAAACATCCAATTCGTTCCCGGCGCCAAACGTCCCGGCTAAAAGACGATCTCTTATTAAACCCAAAAAGGCGCTCACCAAATATGAAATCGCCAGAATGAGAGACGCGGAGCTTATTGACTTAGTTTGGGAGTTAAGAAGCTTATGAATCATAATAATGTTTAATATTACAATTTTTTTCTTAGTTTTGCAATTTTATTTTTAATCAAAAAACAGAGCACAAGGCTCTGTTTCTTAAGTGTCCCAGCAAGACTGTAAGCCGAATTCTGTGTTATGTGATTATCTATCTGTTCACGACATTACTGTCGGAATCAAGCGAACTACTTTTTACAGAATTTTGAGATGTATTTAACCCAATCTTCTGCTTTGTTCTTGCACCCAATAAGGATTTAGCCGTTTCAGTCCTGCATTACTACAGGAATATTCCATTGCTGGAATGCCAGACCTTTCAGTCTTAGCCGTTTCTGTTCGCACCTCTGTCTTGCGACCGATGGCTGTTAGCCACTATACTTTTATCCGCCTTTTAGGGGCGAGATGGTGTTCGGACTTTCCTCTCCAAACTTGCGTCTGAAGCAATCACTCATCTTGCTGGGACACATTAAATATATCACTTTTTACCTCTTTGTCAATATTTTTAACGTATAGATAAACTTCCTCTTCTGCTCTGTCCGAAACCCAAGTCGGAAAAGTAAAATAATTTGATACTACCTTGGAACCAACTTTCAACTCGCTTTTTACTTTCAATTCAAGTTTTTTCATCATATGCTTCATACCGAAAACTACAACCGCGTCAAAACAGCTTAAATCTTGTTTCCACAAATTTTTACAATAAACAAATGCCTCGTCTCCCAACCCGGCCGCCAATATACTCTTTTTTGCTCTCGCAACTAAAAACGGATTTATTTCATATCCGTATGCAATGGCACCGGCCTTTGCCAAAGCGATTACCAATCTGCCGTCACCCGATCCAAGATCAACAATTTTTTGACCGGGTTTAATATCTAAAAATTCTATTATTTTTTTAACTTTATCTTCCCTCGTTGGTACATAAATTGCTCCCCAAAAAAAATATGTAAATAAATACCCAAAAATTCGCGCGACAAATAAAATCGCGACAAATAAAAAAACTACCGATAATAATAAATTAATATAAAAATTCAATTTATTTACCGTACCACTGACTTTTTAAAAGCCCACATGGAAATCATTAAGGTAACTGCAGCAAAACAAACAGCAACAACAAAACCAACCAAAACTTTTTGCCCTATTTGTCCGCTAATTAGTATACTTCTCATGGCTTCTAGAACATATGTTACCGGATTCATTTGAACTGCAGTTTTGTACCAACCGGTCAGAAGATTCAAAGGTAATTGCGAAGTAGTTATAAAAGAGAACGGAAAGAAAAATATGTATGAGGACTGCAATATACGAGGATTTTTTGTTGTAAAAGCTAATGATAACCCAATCCCAGCCCAACCAATTGCAAATATAAAAGCCAAAAGAAAAATAAGAAAGAACCCTAAAATCCCTCCGTGAAACGAAGCTCCAAATAAAGCTAAAAGTATCACCATTATTGAAAGGGACAGAATAGATTTTGCGCCTACGGCCACGAGTTTGGAAATAACTATATACCACCTATTAACGGGAGCCAAAAATATTCTATCCATAAAACCGGTGCTAATATCTGTAACCGTCTCTATGCCGGTGCTTCCCGAACTCATAAAAACCGACACCAACAACGCAACCGGAGCATAAAATTGCAGATAGCTTGCTTGATTAAATCCCGGCAAATCAACAACTTTCTGGAAAGCCGATGAGTTAACTACAAAATAAAAAATTGGCATCAAAAATTCCGGTACGACTGCCACATACGGCCTTATCGCCTGTTTAAAGCCCCTATTAAACAATACTATAAATTTTACAAGTTCTTTTTTAAACATTTTTTTAGATATCTATATATGGGTCCGGCGCTTTAGTATTTAAATCTTCGTTGTAAATTTCGTGTCCGGTATAATTAATGAAAACATCATCCAGCGTCCCATTTACCTTCTCCTTTAATTCTGTTGGACTTCCAATAATAACAATTTTCCCCTTATCAATAATCGCAATATTCTCACAAAGATAATCGGCTTCCTGCATATAGTGGGTTGTAAGAAAGATCGTCGTGCCATCCTTATTTAGCTTTTTTAAGTAATCCCATACTTTTCTTCTGCCAACCGGGTCCAAGCCTTCTGTTGGCTCGTCTAAAAATAAAATATCCGGCTTATTAATTAATGCAACAGCCAAGTCTAAACGCTTTTTCATCCCCCCGGAATAGTTCTTTACCCAAGACTTTGCTACTTTTTCTAAATCAAGCAATTTTAACAGCTCTTTAATTCTGTCGTCTATTTCTTTCCTCGACATCTCATACAAAGCCCCGATAAGGTACAAATTTTCCAGAGCACTTGAGGTGAGATCTAATGTTATGCCCTGCATGGCAAAACCTATAGAACATCTTATGTCATTATTTTGTTTCCCCAAAACATAGTTATTTATTGTTGCTGTTCCGGAAGTTGGATTCACCAGTGTTGAAAGCATCTTCATTGTCGTTGTCTTGCCAGCCCCGTTAGGCCCCAAAAATCCGAAAAACTCTCCTTTTTTAACAGAAAATGAAACATCCGAAACCGCGTGGACTCCACCTTTATATGTCTTGCTTAAATTTTTAACTACAATGGCTTGTTGTTCCATTATCTGTTTAATAAATTTAAAAATGCATTACTTAAATCGGCAACAACAAAATTGTCGTCCATTTTCTGTGTTGCCTCAATAAAAGCAATCGGGTCAACTCTTGCCTGGTCAACTCTCATAGAAAAATGTAAATGAGGAGCCGTAACGTACCCCGTGCTTCCGGATAGTCCGATGACCTGGTCGCGTTTCACTATTTGCCCGCTGGAAACCTTAAAATCACTTAAATGTAAGTATAAGGAAAATATATCCAACCCATGATCTATGATAACTGTTTTACCGTAATTTGATAAATTAAGAGTTCCAACAACCCTTCCATCGTTTACCGCGTGGACCTTAGTCCCCTCATTAGCCCTTAAATCAACGCCCATATGCTGAAGCTTGTCCTTGGCGAACCCGACAAACTCTCCAAAAGAAAACCCAATCTTCTTTGTCGGATCTAGTGGCAAATAGAAGGCACCGGAAAAATATGGCTGTGGCGTTAATTTACTTAAAATTTTGTTTAAGGACGGGTTATCGTTGTTCCTTATATTGCTGACTGCTTTGTCCTGCGTAATCCCACTCTGACTTTTAATCGGGGCCTCCACTACCGGCGAGGATGAAAATGCCGCCGCAGCCACTTCAACTTTTCTTACCAGTTCTCCATTCCTTGAAACATTTATAAAAATTTTATATTCTCCCGGCTTTTGATCAACATCAATTCCGACAAAGGCCACCCATTCCGGTGAATTATGCTTTTTGTAAAATGATATTTTTTCGGTACCAAAACTTCCCGTTATGCTGTCGGCCTCACTTCTTACTCTGATGAAAACTGTATCCCCTTGCTTTGGATTTTCAGGAAAAATATAAACTGTAGCCGGTACCTGACGAAAGTATAAATAAACTGCGAATATAACTAGCAAAAACACTATGCCTGCTAAAACATAAAAATAAGGTTGCACCCTTCTGGTCAGACCAAAAAGACATCCCAAATTAATTTTTACCACTTTCTTTACCATACTTTATTCTACCAAAAAATCGCCATTAAAGCGATTCTTTTATTTTTTTTATTTATTTTTTTCTAAAAAAATCGTTTAAACACTTCTCGAATTTCTGCAGATGTTCGTTTTTAATACGAAACCCTGAGGCTTGCGCATGACCGCCATAAGTCAACAAAAAACTGTCACAAGTTTTCATCGCATCAACAGAATTTGTTCCTTTCGGGTTTCTGACAGAACCACAGGACTCTCTATCCATTCTTTTAAAAATAAAAACCGGCTTTACGTATTTATTACACATTATTGAAGCGACTGACCCCGCCAAAGTCAATTTCCATGACGGGTCACCCTCAAAAATAATCGGCTGGTCATGTTTTTGTGAAATTCTTCTTTCGACCTCTTGTACGATATTTTTAACTTGAATCTGCTTATATTGATTCTTATCTAAAAGCTTCTGCGCCATTTCTTTGCACTTATCTTCACCAACACATCTTTCGGCACAACACAAAAGCTCATATGTCTCATTTTCAAATTTTACAGATTCTGCAGCGTTCAAAGCAGCTATAATTTTTGGTAATGCGCCCTCAAAAACCTCCCCATTCCCTAAAATATCTAAAAACGCCCTTAACGCCGGGCGAAATGTGTTTTTTAGAGACCTTAATCCTTGTTCAATTATTTCTTGATTTTGTTCAACTTGCGGGACCATGTCGGCAATAGTTCCTAAAGCAGCCAACTCCAGAAAACTGTTCTTTAAATTAGGAGATATTTTTTTACCTAAAAGCTCAAGACAAAGATTATAGGTAACTCCAACATTGGCTAATCCTTTAAATGTGTAACTATCATCTAATTGCTTCATGTCAACAATAATGGACGCCTTGGGAATTCCGTCTAATGGTTCATGATGGTCGATTATTATGACCTCAAAGCCCATTTCGTTCGCGACATCAACCTCTTTTATATTTCCTATACCAAGATCTAAGGTTACCAGCAAAGCGGGAGCCTTCTCCTTCAACATTTCCAAGGCCTTTAGGTTTATTCCATAGCCATCATTTTCTCTGTCCGGGAAAAAAGCACAATCAACGTGACCGCCCAAATTTTTAATCGCCTCTTCTAAAATAACAACCGAAGAAATTCCATCTAAATCCGAATCTCCATACAAAATTATCCGTTCTTTATTTTGAACAGCTTTTTTAATCCTTTCTGCGGCTTTTTCAATGTTTTTTATTTTCTGTTCCATTATGATAACACCTCTATGCCGGGCAATTTCTCTCCGGCCAAATAACTCAACATGGCACCTCCGCCGGTCGAAACGTGACTAAACTTATTGATCATACCGTTTTTATTAACAAATTCAACTGTTTCTCCACCCCCAACGACAGAATAAGCTCCGCTATCAATTATTGCCTTAGCAATCGCCAAAGACCCGTTAGCGTATTCTTTATCCTCAAATTTACCGAACGGTCCATTCCATAAAATTGTCTTTGCCTGCATTATTTTTTCCTGAAACAATTTGATTGATTCGTCGTTAATATCTAAAGCATCCAACTGCCCCGTCGGAATAATAATTTTTTCCGGAAAATCGAACTTAATTCCCTTTTCGGCCACCTCTTTGGCTATTAATCCGCTTACAATTACAAAATCTGCAACTTTAGAAATATTATTTATAAATTTTGCCTTTGTCTCAACTTTCTTCCCACCAACAATTGCCACCATTGGCTTTTCAGGATTTTTAAGAACTTTGTCTAAAGCTGATATTTCCTTCTCAAGCAATAATCCGGCGCAATTCGGCAAGTCTTGAGCTACTCCGACAACGGATGCATTTTCCCTATGACAAACTCCAAATGCGTCGTTTACATAAATATCTCCCAAATAAGAAAGCTTTTTAGCAAACTCTGAGTTGTTGTCAGTTTCCTCTTTATGGAACCTTAAATTCTCTAAAAGTAAAACCTTCCCGGATTCCAACGCGTTAGATTCAACCTCTACATCTGGCCCGATGCAATCCTCTTCCATCTCAATTGGAAATTTAAGATATTCTGCCAATTTTTCGCCAACCTTGCTCAAACTCAACTCTGGAACAATTTTTCCAGCCGGCTCGCCCAAATGACTCATTAAGATAATTTTTGCCTTATTATCTATTAAATATCTAATTGTTGGCAACGTCTGCTTGATTCTGAAATCTTCTAGAATATTCCCTTTTTCGTCTACCGGGACGTTAAAATCACACCTTACCAAAACGCGTTTATTAACTACGCTAAGATCTTTAATTGTTTTAAACATAATAAAATTGTTTAGTTATTATATGATACTTTTGATAACTATGCCACCTCCTGCTGGTAACATTGCTTACAATACACTGTTTCCGGGCGATCTGGAGCGTACGAGGTCTCAATTCCATTACCGCATTTCGCACACGTACGATTGTAGAGCTTAATAGGTGTGCGTTGGGCAAGCCGCGCAAAATTACGACAATTTGGACATAACTGCGGAACCGAAATACCCATACGCCTGTAAAAATTTAAGTCACTTGTTGTAACCTTAAATGCCTCTGTGCATTGGTGATTACATTTAGCTCCATGAATGCAGCTAATTGTCTCTTTCAAAATTTTGTCGTCAACTTGGTCAAGCAGACTTGGAACATCTTCTGCTTTTAGTGTAATTTTGTGATTTTTGGCAACAAAATCAGCCCATCTATAACCCTGCTTCTCTGCCTCCTCTTTTGAAATCGGGGAAAGCTCCTGGGCGATTGTTTCATTGTATGCAAAAGAATGGATGTCTAGCGGAAAGGTCGAGCCATAAGTCCATTTTCTACCCAAAGAATCAACGTGCGGCATGTCGTTCATATGAGAAATAATTTTTGACACCAAAGCCTCGTATTCTTCTTTCGTGTATTGTTTATTTAAAATGCAATACTGTTTTTTCCTTAAGCCGACACATCCAAACAAATCAGATGATCCATGGCAGTTTACGCAATACTGACTGTTAATTAGCTGGTCCCAGCATTCATTTGAGAAAAATACCCCAGAACACTGATATCCAATGCTTGAACACTCATAGATGAGTTCTGAGGATTTACCCCAATATGTATAGTCCATAACATCCTTTGATTCCTTTATTGCAAAAAGATATTTACCGTCTTCAACTTTTTCACAATTAAAACCGGCCTTAACATTTTTGCACTCATCAACCCAATTGCCGGAAATATTCGTGCTATGATTTTCAACAATCGCCGGAACAATAAATTTCCTCCTAAATTCTGCGAACCGAGCACTCAAACTTTTAAGCTTTTCCCTATCGTTGAGCCCCATTCCTTCACTGCGCTTTTTATACTCCTCTTTTGTCAGTTGTTCGTTAAAAAAATTATATGATTTATTGCGTAGATTTACACATCCAAAACAATCATTACAATTTTTGCAATTAAGCAAAAAAGCTGAGCTCGTACAACTGCTACATTCTTGAGAATACAATAAATGGCTACAATTATGGCAGTCTATACATTCGTAGCATAGTTCTGAAAAATGAAGACTGTAACAATCCATACTGTCTTTTGAGTTCCATAATGAGGTGCCATAGGAACAATTTTCGTTATCGGCGGCAGCAAAAATTAAATAACAATTTTTGTTATCACTAGCACGATTTGCATATTCACTGTTTATATTCACGTGCTGTTGCACGATTCCCATTCTGGGAACCTTCAAATGCAACTCCTCAAACTGCTCAAAAAATGACTTCTTAAAATTATAATCTCTCCCAAAAGATTCTGCGTCCCATTTGTCTGACCACCAACAAGAGTAACAATAAACAGTATGCGGGCTATCTTGCGGGAACATCAAAATCTTATCTTGGCCACAAAGATTACACTTCCTCTTAAATAGCGACCTCTCATTTCTCCACGCAAGTCGCTTTACCAGCCTACATTCTGGGCACCACGTTGGGGCTGGCACTTTTATTTTTTCGTAAAAAGCAAAATCGTCTGGCTCAATTATGAAATCCTTTTTACAATTTTGACATTGTTTAGTTTCTTGTTGCATGTTGTTTTTGATTATACCACCTCTTGCTGATAGCACTGTTCACAATAAACTATTTCTTTGCGATCTGGGGCGTAAGGTGTTTTAAATTCGTTTTGGCATTTACTTGATCCATGTGAATGTTTTGTTTGGTTTTGATACACTCCATTTTCTGAACTCTCTCCGGCACAAGCACACCCTCTGTTCCACAATTTTAACGGGCTTTGACTCTTAACTCGCTTAACATACCTACAGTTGTGACACAGCCTAGGAATTGGAATATTATTTACTCTATAAAAATCTAATTCTTGTTTTGTTATCCTAAAGGCCGTTGTGCATCTATCTTGGCACTCGCCCTTGTGCGCACATCCAAGCGTCTGGCTCATTATTTCATCTGTCACATCTTTAATGTTGTCTGGAATTAATTCAGATTCAAGCGTAATTTTATAATCTTTCTCTTCGGGATCCTTCCATCTATAACCCTCGGCAAGCGCTTCTTCTTTAGTCATCGGAAAGTCACTAAAAGCAAGTGTCTCGTTATATGGAAACAGTGAAAGTTCTAACGGGAAAAATTCTCCATATTTATAAACTCTCCCTTTTTTATCTATAAATGGCATTGTGTTCATGTGCTCAATAATTTTTGGCACAAGCGCCTCATATTCTTCTTTTGTATACTGCTTGTTTAAAATACAATATTGTTTTTTCTGTAAACCAACACAGCCGAATAAATTAAATCCTCCATAACACTGCATACAATAAGTACATTCTCTAGAACTGCGAGACGTTCTGTAGCTTAATTTAACTCGCGAACAATTTTCCCCACAACTTGATGTTTCATAAATAAGCTCGGAATTTTCTCCCCAAAGAGAAAAATCCATGCAATCCTTACTTGATGGCGTCATTAGATATTGAGCATACCTGCAATTCTCGCCGCCATTAACATAATAAGAGTCTCGGACATTTTTTGAATTATTTATATATTCACCGGAAACATTGAAATTGTGCTTACCGTTTGCAAAACGAACAATATTCTTAGAAAAAAACTCTTCTGTTTTTATCGCGAAGCTTTCCAAGCTCTTAAGAGACCCGAAGTTAAGGTCTAAAAACTTTTTTTCATACTCTACCTTGGAATACGGCTGGTTAAAAATGTGATATTGTTTATTGTGCAGGTTAACGCACCCTAAACAATTCATGCATCCTTGGAGATTTTTAGAAAACCAAACATCAACACATTCCTCGCAATCTGAAGAGAAAAACACTTTATTTGCTTTGATAAGGCCAAACGATTCATAACAATCGTCCGAAGACTCAATCCTCGTAACGTCTATACAATTTTTCGTCCTATTAGTCCATGCGCCATACATACAATCTTCACAGTCAGTAGCCACAAAAACTAAATAACAATTTCTAAGATTATTAGACCCGGTACAAAAATCACTGTTCACCGTGTTCCACATTGTCTGACTAAGCTGAGGAACCTTATAAGATAATTCCCTTAACTGTTCAAAAAATGGTTTATTGAAATCATATTCCTGCCCGTATTCCATTGGGTCCCATTTGTCCGACTGCCACACCTCCCGCTCATAAACCTTATACGGTGCATCTTGTGGAAATATCGAAAACATCATTTCTCCATTCCAGTCGCTTTTCCTCTTATATAGTACACGAAAATCTCTGGCAGCCAGTCTTCGTTTAGCTCGGCAGGTTGGACACCAAGTCGGTGGTGGAACTTTTAGCGTCTCATAGAATAAAAAATCGTCTGGCTCGATTATAAAGTCTTGCCTACAACTCTGACATTGTTTTGTCTCCTGATCCATAAATTTTAGGTTAATAAGTGTTAACTTGATTATTTTTACGCCAATTCACTATTATATCGCTACGCTATGCGACCTCGCTATTATAACACTGTTCACAATAAACTATTTCTGGCCGGTCTGGAGCATATGAGGTTTCAAATTCATTCAAGCATCCAGATTTCATACATTTCCTGTGCCAAAGTTTAAGCGGATTTCTTTGAGCAAGACGTTCGTAGTGCCGACAATTAGGACACAACCTTGGTAACGCGACATTCATCTTTTTATAAAGCTGAAACTCTTGAGGGGTAATTTTAAACGCCTCGGTACACTGTTGGTTGCATTCTCCCCCGTGAGCGCATCCTATGACCTTACCCACAATCTCTTCACCCACCTCGCTAATATTATCAGAAACATCTTCTGCCTTAATATCTATTTGATAATTTCTTTTTCCCATATCTTTCCATTTATAACCATTCTCTAGCGCCTCTTCCTTGGTTAAGGGAAAATATTCTTGTGCGTTGGTTTCATTATAACAAAATGGACTTAATTCTGCCGGAAAAAATTCTCCGTACCTATATATTCTCCCCTTGCTATCTACATATGGCATATCATTCATGTGCTTGATTATTTTCGGGATAAGCTCCTCATATTCTTCTTTTGTATATTGCTTGTTAAAAATGCAGTAACTTTTATCTCGTAACCCAATACAAGCAAAAAGGTCATGGGAAGAATTACATATAAACGAATACCTAATACCACGCGAAGCTCTATTTGTAATACAAAACTGTGCGTCTGACCCCTGGAATGACGGTGCAGCGCTCTCATAACCCAGCTCTGTTTGCACCGTCCCAAAAAGATCCATGCAATCTTTGCAACCTGCTATGCGCATGCTATATTTGATATTTTCAGAGTTCCAAACATTAAAGGAAACTTTTGAATTTTTAGAATTCTCAATGTTGTTTCCAGAACAATTAACTCCATTTATTGATTGAATATATTTATGAATTGAATTCCTCTTAAC
>Ga0114951_10006262_pt1 | contig 10601 bp, 9 predicted proteins | sample AM7aDNAmetaG_FD_88677 | JGI IMG/M metagenome (GOLD analysis project Ga0114951, IMG submission 88677) | Freshwater microbial communities from Finland to study Microbial Dark Matter (Phase II) - AM7a DNA metaG | ecosystem: Environmental > Aquatic > Freshwater > Lake | place: Finland: Lake Alinen...
ACTTCAGGAAACACTTTGTGACCGGAGAGGGTACCGAAGTATGAAAACAATTACAATAGACGCTGATAAACTGCATTACAAGGATTTAAATGAAAAGATCCACGCAGTCCTTGCTGACGCCGATGAGATTATCATAGACAACGCGATGGGGCAGAGATACATAGGCGACGCGGTGAGCAAGAAGGTCAGGTTTGTCATAAACGGAGTGCCGGGAAACGATATGGCCGCGTTTATGAACGGGCCGGAAATAATCGTAAACGGGAACGCGCAGGACGCCATAGGGAATACGATGAACAGCGGGCTCATAGTCGTCAACGGCAACGCTGGCGATATAGCCGGCTATTCAATGAGGGGCGGAAAGATATACATCCGCGGAAACGCGGGTTACCGCGTGGGTATTCATATGAAGGCCTTCAAAGAAAACTTTCCGGTAGTCATTATCGGAGAAGAGGTAAAGGATTTCTTTGGCGAATATATGGCGGGAGGGCTCGCGATTGTACTCGGACTCGGCACGGACAAACTGCCTGTCGGGGATTTTGTAGGGACGGGAATGCACGGAGGCACCATATTTATCAGGACAAAAACTATTGACGCGAGGCTGCTTGGAAAGGAAGTTAAGGCGGTAGAACTTGACGAAAAGGATAAGGAATTGCTTGAAAAATATGTGAAGGATTACTGCTCGTATTTTCCGGAACTTAAAGCGGCGGAGATATTGAAGGCGCATTTTATAAAACTTTACCCGTTTTCGCATAGGCCTTACGGGCGGTTGTATGCGTATTAATCGTTCTTAACGTTCTTAACGTTCATAACGTTTGTAACGAAAACAAAGAAGGGCGGCGAAAGCCGCCCTTCTTGTTTGGAGAGTGATTAACTAAACCATCCTGGATTTGATTGCTTTCGCGATTACCTTTTCGGGGATGTTGTCGGCTACCTTGCAGGCGCCTATTTTGACCGGCAGAATAAAGCGGTTAACGCCGGACTTGAACTTCTTGTCGTGCTTCATAGCTTCAAGGACAGAACTTACCTTACAGCCTGTGAGTTTTACGGGAAGTCCGAGGTTATCTATGAGGTTTTCCAGCCGGAAAAGGTCCGCGTCTCTAAAGAGGCCAAGTTCTTTCGAGATCCCGCCGGCTATAAGCATCCCGAGTGAGATAGCTTCACCATGAGTATATTTTCTGTATCCTGTGGCTGCTTCTATAGCGTGGCCCGCCGTGTGCCCGAAATTCAGCATTATTCGTATGTCCTTCTCGTCCCGCTCGTCGGCGGAGGTGATATCCGCCTTTATCTTTACGCAAACAGGGATTATCTTCTCGTAAGACGCCATATCAAGCGCTAGCAGCCTGTCAGAATTGAACTCGAGGTAATCAAAGAGGGTGGGAGCGCAAATTACGCCGTACTTTAAAGTCTCCGCCAGGCCAGACTTAATTTCCCTCGGCGGCAGGGTCTTTAGCGTATCAAGGTCCATGTATACAAGTTTCGGCTGCCAGAAAATGCCTATTGAATTTTTTGCCTCTCGGAAATTGACGGCTGTTTTTCCCCCGAGCCCGCAGTCGACAAAGCCGAGCAGGGTTGTCGGTATCTGGATAAAACTTATGCCTCTCTTATATGTGCCTGCTATAAATCCGCCGAGGTCTCCCGGAACCCCGCCGCCGAGCGTAACGACGACTACCTGCCTGTCTCCGCTCCGGTCAAAATCATAGAGAGCTCCCTGAATCTTAAGGAAGGAATCAAGAGATTTGCCGGCTTCTCCGGCATTTATTACGAATTTTCCCGTGTTTTCAAAACCGCCGCTTCTGAAACTCTTGAGCGCGGTTTTTCCATACAGGCGGTTGACGTTGGAATCGGTGATGAGAAATAAATCCCTGCCCGCTCCGAGCTTTTTCAGGGTTTTTCCGGCGTCTTTCATTATGCCGCGCCCGATTACGATAGAGTATGAACGGTCTGCCGGCGTGTTAAGCTTTACCTTGATAGTCTTCAGCACATTTTCACCTTTGATATGCTCTTCTAATCGTTTCCAAATAGGCCGCTAAAAAGCGCGCCTGCAAAACCGCCCAGAATGATTCCTCCGAACGTTTTCAGGAATCCGGATGATTTCAACAGGGCCTCGGCATTCTGCATCTTGTTGGTGCCCATATTGTTCCAGAACAACGAAAGCTCCGTAAGCTCGGAGCCGCTCAGAACGAAATAGTTACAGACAAGAAATCCCAGGATGCCGCCGGCGACAAAAAAGAAGAGTACTCTCATTTTTTCTCCTTATTGAAGTTTTCGCCAAGTTTTACCCTCTCCAGTATGGGAGGGTGCGAAGCGTACCAGAAGGTGACCAGCGGGTGCGGGAAGAGGAAGGACCGGTTGTCTTTTGCCAGCTGGACCATGCTCTGTATGTATATCTCGGGATGTCCGCCCATACCTATCTCATAGGTGTCGGCGGTGACTTCGAACTTTCGGCTAACGAAATTCTCAATGGGGCTGAGCCAGAAGGAGAATACTGTCAGTATCGCGGAAATTAAAGGCAGGCTGGCAATATCTGAAATAGTCAATGCGGTGCCGTCGAAGAAACTAAAATGCGGGTAGCCGGGAGCATAGCCGCACGCGCTATAGGTGAAATAGACTATCCAGGTCATAAGCACCGATCCGGCAAAGGAAAGAAGTATATTCTTCAGGACATGATTGTTTTTCCAATGCCCTATCTCGTGCGCCACTACGGAGGCAACCTGCTCGGGGGTGTTCGTCTTTATGAGCGTGTCAAATATGTAAATTGATTTTTCCGGGCCAAAACCCGTGAAGAACGCGTTCGTGTGTTTTGAGTATTTGCTCTCGTTTATCTGAAAGATCTTGCTCACTTTGACGCCTGCCTTTTCCGCTACCTCGCGCATTACCTTGGCGTACTTTTCGTCCTCGAAGGCGGATTTCTTGTAGAAAAGAGGAAGAATAAGATAGGGGTAGAAGAATGTAATGATGAATTCAAAAGCCAGAAGGACTACGGGTATAAGCCAGAGGAATTGGGCCGGTCTCCTGAATATATAGTAGGCCGCGCATATTATTATTGTTGTAATCACGGTGCCGACCGCGAACTGTTTCAAAGTGTAAAGGAACCATTCTTTCCTTGTCATGTTGGAGAAGCCGAATTTGTGTTCGCGGATAAATTCGAATTGAAAGCGGAAAGGCAGGCTCACAAGGAAAGAGCAGATGAAATATACTGCCAAAAAGAGCATGACGTGCAGGGTTTCCCTGGGCCTTCCCATCCCGTTCAGAAACTCATGAATTGACAAGGATAGTGGTTTTGCCGCTGAGAAGAAGAAAACAAACGGGAAAACAAAATCAACCGCCCTCTGCAGGACACTTAGGCCGAAACTTTCTCTCGCGTATTCTTCGCCCTTCCGGATCTCCTCGGGGGTGAAATATTTAAGAGCCAGTGCTTCTTTTTCAGCGGTTTTTTTGCCCTTGTAGGAAAGGTAAATCATGATTGACCTGAATACGATGTAGCCGGCGAGCAATGCAAGAAAGAGTGTTTTCATAGTGATTTGATTATATAAGCGGGCGTGAAAACAGTCAAGCGAAAATAGGAAGAACAAGCCGCGGCCTGCCGTTTTGACTGGTAAATATTAATGTTTTGTCGCCGTTTTTGCGCCTGACCCTGATTTTCTGGCAATATTTTCCCGGTCAAAAGTCAGTCCCAGGGAAATCCTGTGCGTATCTCCGAGGTTCCCGGAAGGAGCGTAAGCGTAATCAACCGCAAAATTAAACGCACCATAAATGGCTCCGCGGTAGCCCAGGCCGGCCGTGAAGCTTCCGGCATCATAACCAAACTTGCAGCCTGCACGGATAACGAATTCTTTCTCCGGAGAGAATTCCGCTCCCAAATTTTCGGAGAGGGCGCCGGAATCGAATGGGTAGCAGGCGGTTGCAGCCAACAGCAGGTCATTTTCAGACTGTATGCCGAACTTAGCGGAGACGCCGCCGCGCAGGGTGAGAGGAAGGCTGTCTCCGTTTACGGTTCCTCCCAGGTTGCTCAATGCGGCTCCGATGACAAAATCGCGGCCGCCGACAGCCTCAAGTAAAGAGGGTATTTCATAAAGCAGCCCGCCGTCAAAAGCCAGGATTGAAACGGAATCAGTATCTATGGTCTGTGTCACAAATTTTATATTCACGCCTGCCTGAAGCGTGCCGCTCAGTTTGTACGCGGCAGTTGCGGCCAGCACCAGGTCGAACGGGCTGAAACTTCCGACAACCGTGCTGTTGCCCGCCAGTGTTTTATCAATAGTGCCGTAATTGAGGCAGGCAAGGTGAGCTCCGAGCTTTAGCTTGTCGTTGAGAGGATAGGCGAAAGCCAGATATTCATAGGAACTCGAATCCCAGTAGAACATATGCATAAAAGAAAGCTGCATGGTCTCCAGGTTTGCGGTACCGGCAGGGTTCCAGTAAGAGGCGTTGACATCGTCCGCTACTGCCGTGAAAGTTTCTCCCATGCTTGCGGCCCGGGCGGAGGGTGCTATGCGGAGGAAGGTGAGTGCTGAGGTTCCGGAACCGGCTGTGCATACCGAACTAATAATCAGGATAAGCATCGCGGGCAGGAACAGCTTGTAGTTATGCATTATGCTCCTTGCTGGAAACTGCAGATTGCTCAAGGCAGCCGTTCTGACAAAATCCCCGGCTCTCATGAAGTCTGAGCCATACTTTGCGGCAGTGGAGTATACAATATTAAAAGCGCGCCTGTCAATGCGGGGCAGGCTTTAGGCCGCGTTCCGGCTTCTTTGTCCTTTGATTTTTGCCTTCATAAGGTTATAATATTGCCATATCAAAGCATTCCGGAGGGGACCTATGAAAAAAACTGCCAAAATTCTCGGTTTGATTGCCGCCGGCCTTGTTTTGCTCCTGCTGATTATCGGAACAGCTCTTGCTTTCTTCGTTCCCTGGGACAAGGTAAAAGATGCGGCGGTTGTTGAAGCCTCGAAGCAGTTAAACCGTGAAGTTCGGATAGAAAAACTGGATTTTAATATTTTCAAAGGCATCGGTATCAGGGGTTTCTACGTAGGCAACAGGAAGGGAGAAGGCTTTTCTGACGGGGCTTTCATCGCCGCGGACCGGGCCACCGGCGGTTACGAATTCCTGCCTTTGCTTTTCGGCAAGTTTAACCTTACAACGGTGGAGCTGGATGCCCCTAAGATATTAATAGAGAAGAACAAGAAAGGCGAGTACAATTTTGCCGACCTGGCGAAAGGGATGAAGAACTCTACTCCCGCCGCGGCTGAACCCGTTCAAAACTCCGCCGGAAAACTCCCAGTCAAACTTTCCATGTCAAAATTCTTAATAAATTCCGGAGAGATAATCTACAACGACTACTCATCTTTCCCTGCCGTCAAAGCCTCCGTAAGAGAGCTCAACATTTCGATAACGGGCCTTTCGCTTGAAGGGGAGAACCCTTTCAAGATAAAAGCGTCCGCCGTTATGGAATACAACAAGGCGCCTGTAAATCTGTCGGCTGAAGGAAGCATGCAGGTGAAGTTTGACGGGCAGGAGGTGTACTTGCGCGACTTCACGGCAAGACTGCCCGGCCTTACTTTTACCGCTGCCGGCGAGGTGAAAAAATTCCTGGAATCTCCGGCGTTTTCCCTGCAGGCAAAGACCGCCGTTGATAGCGGCGAGCTTAAAAATACGGTGTCCCCGATGCTCCCGCCGGTTTTTGCCGCCTACATGAAAGATATCATTCTCTCCGGAGCTGCTTCGTTTGACCTGTCGGTGAAAGGCGAAGCGCGCCAATCCGGGAAGTCCTATGATATTTACGCGTCCGGCTCCGGGAACGCGGACCTTTCCACCGTCGAAGCCAGGTACTCCAATGTGTTTATCAAACCCAAAGGCCTTAAGACTAAGATTGCTTTTAATTTTGATATTAAGAAGGATGTAATCCGCGCGGTTTCAAACATTGAGACAGGCGCTTCCGCTTTTAAGGCGGACAAGTCCATTACGGAGATATTCGGGGCGCCGAAGGTCAATGTAGCGGTCTCCGGAAACCTGTCGGTGCCGGAACTGGCTTCAATGTTCCCGCAAATGAGCGATATCAAGACCGAAGGCTCCGCTTCAGTTGATATTTCAATGTGTATTCCGATAGCGAGCGATTACTCCGTTAATTACAAAGGAGTAAGAATCAGCGGGTCCGGCCGGCTCTCTGACCTGGGCTTCAGGTCCGGTGAAATAAAGTACGGAGTTTCAAAACTTAATTCGGCGCTTTCGCTCACGGAAAAACAGCTGCGACTTACTGATATCAATTTTCTTGCGGGGACTTCCGCTTTCTCCGGCTACGTGACCGCCTCCAATTTTAACCTCGAGACCGCAGCGGACTGGAAAACAAAGTTTGAAGGGGACATAAAGGCAGGACTTTCTTGCCAGAAGTTCCTGGCTGATGAGCTCTGGGACGCGTTTCCCTCAAAAGCAAAAACAGCTGTCGGTCCCGGCGCAGCCGCTCCGGCAGACTCCGGGTTTACTGATGCTGAGGTCAAGGCCTATAGCGGTTATGTTTACGGAAAACTTTCGGCTGAAGCCGACCTGACCATCAAGGAAGTAACATTTAAGAAGATTAAATTCTCCAATATCGCTTCCAATGTAAAGCTTGCGAAACGGACAGCGGACATAAAGGCCTCCATGAACGGATATGGCGGAGCGGTGAAGACTGCGGCAAAAGTGGATCTGAATACGCCCGGGCTCGGGTACTCTGTTTCCGGCAATTTGTCCGGGGTGCAGACCCTTGATTTTATCAATGCCGCGGCTGATTCTTTCCTTGAAGACTGGATGGCCGGTGTCGTGAAAGACAAGGTTTCCGGGGCGGCTGCATCAGACTTTAACTTTTCCGGGAGGGGAGCTAACAAGAAAGAGGTCAAGCAGAACCTCGCGGGAACTTTAAACTTCAAGCTTGTCGACGGCAAGCTAAAAAACTGGCAGATATTGAGCGACGGGCTTAAGGCGCTCGGAGTCAACTATCGCGGAGATATACCTTTCAGAGATATGGCGGGAAAAGCCAGGATTGGCGGTCAGAAGGTCAGCGTGGACGAACTCAAAGTTGTCTGCGACGACGCGAGATATAATCTGGGTTCCGGCGGATGGGTTGCTTTCGACCGGGATATGGATTCAGAGATGCAGCTTCCGATACGCACTGATTTTGCTCCTTCCATTGTTTCGAAGCTTGGCGACGCGGGAAAGTATGCCGCGGGCCAGGACGGCTGGGTTCCGGTTGATTTTGATGTATTTGGCAGGCTGGCCGCGCCGTCATTCAGGCCCAATCTGGACAGGTCTCTCGCCAACGCGGGCAAGAACGCGGAGAACGCGGCAAAGAAGAAACTGCAGGAAGAAGGGGAAGGGCTGAAGAAGAAGGGAGTTGATTTGCTGAAGGGACTGTTTGGCAAGTAATTGAGGACAGAGGTCGGTGGACAGAGGTCAGTGGACCGATCCGGTATGGTCTTAACCTTGAGATGTTAATCAGCAATCAGCAATCAGTAATTAGTAATCCGGCGGAGCCGGACTCGGAGGGCGATTGGTTAAATTTATGGAGTTTCTGAAAGGAATAGACAGGGCGATATTCTACTTTGTGAACAACCGCATGCACAATCCTGTGCTTGATGTAGTAATGCAGACCCTGACGAACCAGTGGATCTGGCTGCCGCCGCTCGCGCTTCTGGCAATCTATCTCCTGATTAAAGGAGGCAGGCAGACCAGAATAATTGTCACGCTCTGCATTGTCGCGGTTGTTCTGACGGACGCGTTCTGCTACAGGATACTGAAGCCCTTCTTCGAAAGGATACGCCCGTTTGAATCCATACCGCACGTGCTGCAGCTTGCCGGAGCGGACGGTTATTCCTTTCCTTCAAACCACGCGGCAAACACTTTCACCGCGGCAACTGTAGTTACATTTTTTAACAGAAAAGCGGGGTTCTGGCTGCTCGGGCTCGCTGCGCTTATATCTTTTTCCAGGGTTTACTGCGGCGTCCACTACCCCCTGGATGTTTTGGGCGGCGCGGTTATCGGCGCGGCGTTCGGTTTACTTATTGTCTTCGTCTATAGGAATGTTGAATGGAAAAAAGAACCGAAAAAGCGCTCCTGATAACCGGTTTGATTTGCTTTGCCGCGGCGCTTGTTTGGGCTCTTTTAATTTCGGCAGGCCGGGTCAGGGTAGAGCGGCAGTTGGACACCTTTGACCTCGCGGCTGCCTATTCGGATGTTCGACAACTTTCGTGCTCTTCCCCCGGCTTAAATCCTGCAGCGGAACTTGCCGCGCTGAAAGGCGCGGGGCTTACTTCTCTTATCATTGAATCGTCGGACAGAACGGCAGGGGAATCGGCTGCACAGAAGTACGGATTCGGGATAATTTATAAAGCCGATTCTGAAAAAGGGGACAACCTCTCGGCTTTGCCCGCGGGTTCCCGCGTTCTTTTCGTGAATAATCTGATATTTGAAAAGTCAAGGGTCCTGTCGAAAGGATACAAGCCCTGCCAGCTGGAGCTTTACAAGCCGGTCGGCTTCGAGGGAATCCCGCGCAAGGATATACTGACCGCGCATACCGTAAAAGACCAGGAACTTGACAAGCTTTCCTTTTCTAAACTCCGCGACAGGTTCCTCCGCGCGAGGGTTGAAAGAAGGATTGGAATACTCTATATCAAGTTTAAGTATTCAGACGCGGGTTTTCAGGAAAACGAGAGGCTTGTATCCGGCATTTCCTCGGCGTTAAAGGGCGCGGGGGAAAAACCGGGTGTTTTTAATTCAAACCCCTATTTACTTGGGACCGGAGAGCACATCCGGGCCAGGCAATACGCCGCTTTTTTCCTTGCGTTGCTTTTCCCTCTGCTCGCGTTCTTTGCCGGCATGAGATATTTTAAGAGCCCCTTCGCGCGCTTCTTTGCGATGTTCCTGCTCTCGCTTGCCGGCGGCGTCATCGTTTCGGCCGTAATTTCCGACACGGTTTTCATGATAAAGCTTGAACAGTTCGGAGGCGTCAGGTACGCGTTGAGCCTTCCGGTTGCGGCTGTCCTGGCGTATCTGGTTTTTAAAAACCGCGGGGAATTTACCGGGCGCGGGCTCGCGCTGACGGGCGGGCTTATCCTTCTATTTGGAATAATCTTCGTCATTGCCTCGGCGCGTTCCGGAAATTTCAGCGCCCCGCTCTTTCCGTTCGAAGAATCCTTCAGAGGCTTATTGGAGAACATTTTTCGCGCCCGCCCGAGGGAGAAAGAATTCCTCATTGGTTATCCCTGCCTGCTGCTGGGGCTGAATATGCTTTACGAAGATCGTTTTAGGAATTTCAAGCTGCCCGCAATTATGCTGGTCTCTGTCGGAATCTTCGGACTAACTTCCGTTGTTAACACTTTCTGCCACGCCCACATACCATTTCTGATGTCGGTGCTTCGCTCCGTTTACGGGGCGGTTCTCGGTTTACTCGGAGGTTCTTTATTAATTTGGCTGTCAAGACTGCTCCGAAGGCCCTGATCTTCGGCTACATAGGCGAAAAGAACGCCGGCGATGACCTGATTCTGCTTGCAACCCTGAATAATCTGCGGGCTGAGGGAGCGCGCGTCACGGCGCTTTCCTCGAATCCCCGGTTGACGGAGAAGATGTTTAAAGTAAGAGCCGTCCAGGCGAGAAAACTCCTGCCCGTCCTCCGGGAACTTATAACCTGCGACCTTCTGGTTTGCGGAGGCGGCGGGATTTTTCAGGACAAGACCAGCGTCCGGTCTGTCCTGTATTACTCGCTTCTTGTGCTGGCTGCCCGTGTCTTATCAAAAGAGATCCGCCTGCTGTACCAGGGGGTAGGGCCGCTTACGACCCGTATTGGAAGAAGTTTTACACGCGCCGCTTTTAACTCCGCAGGCAGAATATCGGTCAGGGATATCGAATCCTGGAAGGCATTGAAGGAACTCGGCGTGAAGGCGGCAAATATTCCGGTCGCGGGTGACGCCGTGCAAACTCTGCGGTTCTTCAGCAAAAGAAGGAACGCAAAAATCAAAACGGTTGTCTTTGCCCTTAGGGAGTGCCGGGATTTCGCGCTCCATATTGAAGATGTCGTATCTGTCAGCAAGAGCTTGAAGAAGGCAGGCGTTATCTGCCGCTTCGTCCCGTTCCAGGCGCCGCAGGATAACCTTACAGGCCTTGAGCGCGGGGGGGGATGGGATTATAGGAAGATTATCAGGGAAATCTCTTCCGCTGATGTGGTTGCGGGCTCTCGCTATCACAGTCTTATTCTCGCTGACATGTTCGGCATACCTTTCATAGGCATAAATCATGACGCAAAGATAGAGAATTTCTGCGCGTTGAGGAAGGCTCCTCTGCTTTCTCTTTCCGGAAATGATTTCAAAGAAAGGCTTGAAAGTTGTATAATGAAAGCGTTGATGAAACAATAATATGTCCGGTTCTTCCGGAAGGGGGAATAAGTGGGCACCAGGGTAATTATTGGCGGCGGCAAGCCGGGAACCGGATTATTGCCGGGAATAATAATCGTGATAGGCGTCTGCCTGCTTCTTGCCATTCTGGTATTTGCCGCTTTTGCGTCGCTGATACTCATTGTGCCTGTAGGGCTCTTTATTATTGTCTCCGCGCTATTTAGGAGGCCTAAGGCCGGCAAG